>Ga0070739_10002500_pt1 | contig 24633 bp, 15 predicted proteins | sample Coa_R1_7_FD_66445 | JGI IMG/M metagenome (GOLD analysis project Ga0070739, IMG submission 66445) | Surface soil microbial communities from Centralia Pennsylvania, which are recovering from an underground coalmine fire - Coalmine... | ecosystem: Environmental > Terrestrial > Soil > Unclassified ...
ACGGCCCCGGCGTCACATGCAAGAATTCGCAGCGATTCGTCCGTTATGAACAGACCGCTGTCTCTTGCCTCCTCCAGCTGGCGCTTGATGCCCAAACTTAAGTAGGAAGGCTCTGTCTCGCTGCAACAACGACCCGCCGGTACTGGGACGTACTGACTGCCACGCAGCTCAGACGCTGCTGATGGTAATGGACCCGCGCCTGCGCGCTACTTGCGGGCGACCGCGTCGATAAACCCGTCGATTGCCGCGGCGCGCGCCTCCACCGGAATGCGATGGCCGTACTGGGGATAATAATGACCCGCGCCTGGCCCCCGTGGCCGTTGATTTCGCGCGCCAGGCGGCGGGCCTGCTCGGGATCGGTGCGATCGTCTTTAGCACCATTCAGGATCAGGGCGGCGGCCCGGATATTCTGCGCATCAAAGAGGACCGACCGGGAGCGCAAGGCATCCGCGGACCCGCCGGTCTCGTTAACGATCGACTGCGCGACAAGTTTCGCCTGCGCCGACTTGAATTCCGCCCCGTAACTCGTCAGATCGTAAACTCCGGAGATCAGCACGATGCCGTCGATGCCAGGATCACGCGCGGCGATCAGAGCCGCGACCAATGCGCCGCGACTGATTCCTTCGAGAATCAGTTTATGCGGCGCGATATAGCCTTCGCTCCGCAGACTCGAAATCACCGCTGACACGGCATGCTGCGTAAAGGGCCCACAAAAATCCGGTGGCCCGGTCGACCCGGCATAACCAGGCTGCGAGACCGCGACCGCCAGGTACCCTCGCCGTGCATATTCGTCCAGGACTCCCCAGGTCACGAAATCTCTGCCCCCGGGCCGCGATCCTTCCTGGTGGCCGTGGATGAAGACCACTGCAGGCCACGGGCCGGCGCCCGCCGGCTTCTCGACGAAATACTCAATCGACCTCGATGGATCGTCAGGATGCGGCATGGTCAGCGTTTCAGCACCGAGGCTGACGAACACGGAGGCTGTCGCCATGATGAAGGCCAGAGTCAGCCGTCGCGCCGGAAGCCGCATGGGGTTCCAGTGTACTCTTCCGAGGGTGGGAACCCGCCGGGCTTTCCCCCGTATCATCTGCAATGGCCACGCTGATTGGAGACCTTACCTTTTCCCTGCGCACGCTGCGGCGGTCGCCCGTCTTCCTGACCGTGGCGATGCTCTCCCTCGCCCTGGGCATCGGCGCCAACACCGCGATTTTCACGCTGATCAACCAACTCATTCTGCAGCCGCTGCCCGTCCGCAATCCCGAGCAACTGGTCATGCTGGCGGGCCGCGGCAAGCACTACGGCGGCAATAACGGCATGGATCGGCTCTCCTATCCGATGTATGTCGAGCTGCGCGCCAAAAACCAGGTCTTCAGCGGAATGTTCTGCACCTACCCCGCCGTGGTTAGCGCGTCGTTTCAGGGCCGCACGGAACTAATCGGCGCCGACTTCGTCTCCGGCAACTATTTCCCCATTCTCGGCGTCGGCGCGGCAATCGGCCGTGTGATCACGGCCTCCGACGACCTGTACCAGGGCATCAATCCCGTCGCGGTGCTCAGTCATGGTTACTGGCGCACTCGATTCGGCTCGGATCCCGGGATCGTGGGCAGGCAAATCGTGGTCAACGGCCGCGCGCTGACCGTCATCGGCGTGAGCCAGGCAGGCTTCGACGGCGTGGAGCCAGGCCGCGCGCCTCAGATCCGCATTCCCATGATGATGAAAGACGACCTGCCGCGCACCGGCTTCTCGAGGCTTGGTAACGACCGCCTGCGCTGGGTGGAGGTTTTCGCGCGGCTGAAGCCCGCCGTAACACAGAAGATGGCGCAGGCCGGCCTGCAGCCGCTGTTCCACCAGATCCTGAATCGTGAGGTGACGGAAAAGCCGTTCGCGAAGGCCTCGCCATTCGTGAAACAGGAATTCCTGCGGATGTGGATGGAGGTGATGCCCGGGTCGAAGGGCCGCTCCAATCTGCGCCGGGAGTATTCGAAGCCGTTGTTCGCACTCATGGGCGTCGTGGGACTGGTCCTGCTGATCGCCTGTTCCAACGTGGCGAACCTGCTGATCGCACGGGCATCGGCGCGGCGAAAGGAGATCGCGATTCGGCTCGCGCTCGGCGCCGGCCGCCGCCGGCTCGTTCGCCAGCTGCTCGTGGACAGCCTGCTTCTCGCGGCGCTGGGCGGAACGCTGGGCGTGGGACTCGCGGTGCTGGTGGATCGCGCTCTGATCGATTTCCTTCCGGCCGGGCATACGCCGCTATCGCTCTCCAGCACGCCGGACTGGACCGTGCTTGGGTTCGCCTCGCTCGTCTCGCTCATCGCAGGCGTGCTGTTCGGACTCGTTCCCGCGCTTCAGGCCACGCGGCCGGATGTATCGACGACGCTGAAGGATCAGGCGGGCAGCGTTGCATCCGGCTCCGCGGGATTGCGAAAAGCGCTCGTGGTCGCGCAGGTTTCGCTGTCACTCCTGCTGGTCATAGGCGCGGGACTGTTCCTGCAAAGCCTCCGTAATTTGAAGACGCTTAACCCCGGTTTCGACGTGAAAAATCTGGTCGCCTTCGACGTGGACCCAACCATGAGCCGCTACGATCCGAAGTACGCCGCCGACTACGTGCGCCGGTTGCGGGAGACGCTGAGCGCGGTTCCCGGGGTTGAGTCTCACGCTTTCGCCTGGGTGCCCGTGCTCGAAAACGACGAGTGGGACAACTGGGTCACCATCGAAGGCTATTCCGCGCGGCAGGACGAGCGGCCCGATCCGCATATGCAGTATTGCAGCCCCGGCTTCTTCCGCACCTTGAGAATTCCAGTGCTGCTGGGTCGCGATTTCACCGATCGCGACATCGCCGGCGCGCCGAAGGTGGGAATCGTGAACGAGAAGTTCGCGAAACGCTACTTCGGCGGCGCCACTCCGCTGGGACGGCACATCGGCATGGGTATCGATCCGGGAACGAAGCTGGATATTCAGATCGTGGGCGTGGTGGGCGACACGAAATACGAAAGCATGCGCGAGGAGGTCCCGTATGAGGTCTTCGTCCCTGTGGCGCAGCAGGATTTTGCGAACGGTGGCACTGTGTACGTTCGCGCCGCGGGCGATCCGGTCCGGCTGTTCGATGCGCTGCGGACGGCCGTGCGCGGGGTGGATGCGAGCGTTCCGCTGGACGACATGCGGACCGTCCGGAAGCAGATGGACATTTCTTTGCTGACCGAGCGCCTGCTGGCGACGCTCTCGAGCGTGTTCGGGTGTCTTGCCACACTGCTGGCGGCGCTCGGACTGTACGGCGTGATGGCCTTCATCGTGGCGCGGCGAACGCGGGAGATCGGGATTCGCATGGCCCTGGGCGCGCGGGACGGGTCGGTGATCTGGATGGTGATGCGCGAAACCCTGACGCTTGCGGGAATTGGCGTGGCCCTCGGACTGGCGGCGGCATCGGCCGCCACGCGGCTCATTCAGGCGCAGCTGTTCGGCGTGCAGCCCACTGATCTGCTGACCATGGCGGCGGCCGCCCTGGGCATTGCGGCGGTGGCCGCGGTGGCCGGGTACATTCCCGCCCGGCGCGCGACGGCAATCGATCCGGTTACCGCCCTGCGCTGGGACTGATCCGCGCTACAGCGTCACCGAGCGAAGATACCGGTAGCTCTGCCGCAGGCTCTCCACGGGATCGCCAGGGGTTTCGTCCTGCTCAACGAAGTAGTGGCGGACGTCGATTTTTTCCGCCTCGCGCAGAATGGCGGGAAAGTTCAGCACCCCATTGCCCACCTCTTTGAAATCGCGCGCGGGCACGTTCTCGGCGGCCATCACCGGCGTACCCTTTGCTTTGTCCTTCAGATGAAGCATCTTCACGCGATCACCGTGCCGCTGGAGAAATTCCACCGGATCGTTTCCGGACACGCTTACCCAGAACACGTCCGATTCCAGGTTGACCAGTTTGGGATCGGTGCGCTCCAGAAAGAGGTCGATGGGGCGCTTGCCCGGCTCGCCGCCGAACTCGAAAGCGTGATGGTGGTAGCACAGCCCGACACCGGCCTTGTTGCACGCCTCCCCGGCCTGGTTCAGCTTGTCGACAAACGCGGCATAGTCCTTCCGCTCCGGCGGCATGAGATACGGGATGACCATGTACTCTAAGTGCCAGTCCTTAGCTTGCTGTACCGCCTGATCCCAGCTGTCGTCCGCCGAAAGATGCCACAGGTCGCGACGCCCGGTAATCAGACCCGTTTCGAAGTGCACACTGGGGCAGCTCAGGCGATATTTCTCGAATAACGGACGGAGGCGCGGCATGTCCGCGCGCATACTCTCCACTTCGGTGTAACCAATGTCTTCGATTCGCTTGAGGGTCCCATCCGCATCTTTCGTCAGCAGCTTGCGGACAGTATAAAGCTCCGCTCCGATCGGCTTGCGGAAGCGATCTTCCGCTGCCGCCGCGCCGCCGAGCGCCGTCAGCGCGCCCGCGGTCTTCAGGAAAGTACGTCTCGGTAGTGGCATGGACACTGAACATGATACGCGAAGCGGGGTGTTCGTCCCACATGCGGACGTTTACAATTCCGAAACAATTCGTGTCCGAAATGGAGCGGCCGGAATCCTGTGTTCGGATTCGATGCAGCATGTTCCCGGAGCGGACACCGGCGGGAAAACCAGCCGCCCGCAAATCTTACGGCTGCAATATCCAGCTCATGGCCGCGCAGTTGCATAAGTCAGCAACCAAATCGCGGAACGTCTTACCCGTTCATGCGTAGATAGTTTAGATCGGATATGAATCCCAGGGGCTCTGCTGATGAATCCGACCATGGACGAGCGGCCACGCCGCGCATCCTTCAGTTCGGATCGTTTGAACTTCGCGCCGATACCGGCGAACTGCGGAAACATGGCATTCGCGTCCGCCTCCAGACCAAGCCACTGCACGTGCTGCTCGCGCTCCTTCAACACCCCGGCGAGGTGGTGACCCGCGAGCAGTTACAAAGCCGCCTGTGGCCGGCTGATACCTTCGTCGATTTTGAAAGCGGCCTGAATACCGCGGCCAATCGCCTGCGCATTGCGCTTGGCGATTCGGCGGATGTGCCACGTTACATCGAAACGCTGCCACGCATCGGCTATCGCTTCATCGCACCCGTTCGCGAAGTTCCGGTTGCGGCAGCGGTCATTGAAACAGCTCCGGTCGAGCGCCCCGCTCCCGAGCCGCTCCAGCGAGCCGCGGAACCCGCCGTGCCCGCAAGCGCGCCTCCGGCGGCGCCGCCGGCACAGGCACAGCCGGAGCGCGCGCAGCGCGGTCACATCGCCCTCGTATGGGTGACCTCCGCCGCGGCGCTGATTTTCGCCGCCATGCTGTTGTCCGATCGCTTCGTTACGACCGTGCATGGCCGGCAGAATCCGCAGTTTCACGAAATCACGTTCTCTCACGGCAGCATCACCACCGCCCGCTTCGCGCCCGACGGTCAGAGCGTGGTGTACACCAACTGCGAAAAGGGCACATCGCAAATCTACCTCGGCAATACCCTGAGCCCGGAATCGCGTTCGCTCGGGTTCCCGAATGCCAGCCTTGTCGCTGTTTCCCGCGATGGAGAGCTCGCGCTCTTTCGCAAGCCGCCGGACACCATCACCGACGGGCCGATGCTGGTGCGGGCGCCGATGAACGGGGGCGCCCCTCGCGAGACTGCGCGATCGATTCTGGGCGCCGACTGGGGTCCCGACGGAGATAGCCTCGCCGCCATTCGTGAAAGCTCAGGACAGTTTGCGATCGAGTATCCGCTCGGCAAAGTGCTGTTCAGGACCGCCGGATGGGCGGACAGCATGCGGGTTTCTCCCGATGGCGAACACCTCGCCTTCATCGAGCATCCCATTGCCACCGATGACGCCGGCCAGGTCATCATCCTGGACCGCAGCGGCCACGTGATCGTCGAATCGCAGCTTTGGGCCACGGCCGAGGGTCTGGCGTGGACGCCTTCGGCGCGGGAAGTCTGGTTTACTGCCGGCGATCTGGGAACACAGCGCGCCCTGCACGCGATTTCCCTGAGCGGCGCCAGGCGCCTGATCGCCAACGCTCCCGGGACGCTCCGGCTGCGCGATATCTCCCCCACCGGACGGGTGCTGATTTCGCGCGATAACGTGCGCATGCTCATGACCGGGAAGCCGGCCGGCGCCGCCGCGCCGGAAGACCTCTCCTGGTACGACTTCTCTCACGTGGAGGCGATATCGCCAGATGGCAATCTGATCCTGTTCACCGAGGGCGGTGAAGCCGGCGGCGTGGATTATTCCATTTACGTGCACAACCAGCGCACCGGCGCGACCACTCGCGTCGGCCGCGGGCAGGGTCTTGCGATCTCACCGGATCAGAGCAGAATTCTCGCCATGGACATCGCCAGAGCCGACTGCCTCCGCCTCATTCCCATGAACGCAGGTGAAACCAGAGTTCTGTCCGGCGGTGGGCTGCGGTATCAGTGGGCGACGTTCTTCCCCGATGGACGCCGGCTGCTCGTCGGGGGATCCATGCCCGGCCAGCCCATGCGCCTGTACACGCAGACGCTCGACGGCGGGCGCCCGGCGCCGCTGAATACCAGTGTCTACCTGTACGAGGCCGTGATCTCGCCCGATGGGAAACAAGTCGCGGGGAAATCGGGGGAATCGGCGGCGATCCTCTCCCTGGATACGATGCAGGTTCGCACCGTACCGAAGACCGCCGACCTCATGCCCCTGGCGTGGTCAACGGACGGCGCCCGCGTTCTGGCGGCCGCGCCCTCGGGAAACGCCTGGAATCTCATCTGGGTCGATCCGGCGGGCGACCGCTCGCAACCCGTGAGTACCCTCGCGCCGCCGGAGCTCGGCGGTATGGTGAATTTGGCCGGCATCGCCGCCACACCTTCGGGTCAGGCCTGGGTATCTTCCTGGCATCACCTCATCAGCCAGCTCTACGTCGTAGACGGCTGGTCCTGATTCGGGCCTCGGCGTTCATCCAACAGCCCTTTCGAACCACGCCCACCCGCGGGCGCCATAACCTTACGACCTGCTTACATCCGGGGATGCCGCGCACCCGGTAAGTAACTCCATTTCCGCGCGTAAGTGTACAGGTCCTCATTCACTTAAACCGTTTGGCACGTATTAGGCGACATCCATTGGCGAGCTGCGTATGAGCACACAGAATTCACTAAGGAGGAGTCGTGAAGAGCTTACTCTTGCTCGCCGCCGCGCTTATATGTTGCGCGAACGCCGATGTCCAGAGCCCGCCCGCCAGCGATCTGGAAACACGAATTCTGGACCTGAACGCGCAGGCTGTCGAAAAGGGAAAGCAGGGTGATTATCGGGCTGCGGCTGCTCTGCTCGAGCAGGCTCGCGCGTCCTGCCGCCCGCCCTCCGTGGTCCGTCCCGGTCTCTATCCCAGCGTCCTGGCGAATCTGGCCGATGCGCAGGAACAGCTCGGTAACTGGACCGAAGCGATTCAACTGCTTCAGCAGGCCGTCGACGCCGAAGAGAAATCCGGTGGACCCTCGAGCCCCGCCGTCGCTCGCATGCAGGTGAAGCTCGCATCCGCCCTGGTGGTCATCGGAAACTTCACCGAGGCCGAGCCGCTGTTGCACAGCGCCATCGCGGTGCAGCGGAACGCGCCGAAGGAGGACCGCTTCCAGCTCGCACTGTCGCTGACCGCCCTGGCCCTCCTCCAGCTGAACCTCAACCGCGCCGAAGAGGCGGAGCACAACGCCTCGGAGGCCGTCGCACTCGCGCGCGCGGAGAATGTGGAGAACGCCGACTATGCCTCCATGCTGGGCGTGCTCGGTTCGGCCCTCGTTGTGGAAGGACAGCGCGCGCGCGCCCTGCCGCTGCTGAACCAGTCCATCGCCATGCTCGGCAAAACGCTCTCGCCCGACCACAACCGCGTCGCTCCCGTCCTGGTGCAGCGCGGCCTTCTGGAAGCCGCCGATCACAAATACGGCGTGGCCGAGCAGGACATGAATCACGCCATCGCGATTCTCGACCGCACATCCGGCGCGGGCGGCCCCAATGCCGACTGGGCCCGCTTCCGCCTGGCCCGGGTCTATATGGACGAAAAGAAGCTGTCTGAGGCCGAGACCGTTCTCGCGCCCGCGGTGGATCGTCAACGCAAATTCTTTGGGGGCCCGAACATTCGTCTGGCGTTCTATATCCGCGAACTGGCTCGCCTGCGCGCCATGGAAAAGCGGTGGGACGAGGCCGGTTCACTGTACCGCGAGGCCATCGCCATGGCGGCCGTCCAGCCGCCCGCCGTAGCCTCGGAAATCACCGAGCCCCGCGAGATGGCCGCGCTCGACCCCCGGCCCGCTCGCGAAAAAGACGTGCGCCGCCTCGAGCACCAGGCCAACGAGATCTTTGGCTTCCGCACGGCGGAATAAAAAAGGGGGCCGGAATGGCCCCCGTCGAGAGCTACCGAGAACGGGTCAGAAGATGAGCTTCAGGCTCAGCATCATCGTCCGTGGGTTGCTGGAGAAACCCTGGTCCCACAGCTCAAAATTCGGATTCGAAGGAATCAGCGTGTTGCGAGCGATGGTGCCAGGTCCCGTGCCAGGCTGATATTGCACCAGCTGGACATCGGACAGCAGGCCGGCGGCATACTGCGGATGATTCAGGACGTTGAAGGCTCGCGCCGCGAACTCCAGCTTGAACCGTTCGCTGATGTCGATCTTCTTTGCGGCAGTGAGGTCGATGTCATCGATGGGATTCATGTGCAGCAGATTGCGGCCGCCGTTGGGGAACGTTCCTTTTGCCGCCTGAATGTATCGGGCCCCGGGGTTCGTCGCCAGGTACGCCACAACGTCCCCGTTGCTGTTCTTGAGTGCGGTCACGTTCGAGCCCTGGCTGCTGTTCCCTTTGGGATTGATAATCACTCGGTCGTCCCAGGTGTCGCCATTCAGGTTGGAGTCGGTCGCGCTCTGGGTCGTGACGAGCACTCCCGTTTGGTAGGTGTACACCGGGGCGATCTCCCAGTTCCCGACAATGTTCTTCATGAACCAGCCCGAGTGCTGGAAGAACGGAACATCGTACAGCACCTCGAACGTGAACCGTTGCCGATGGTCGAGAGCCGAATCGGAACGATCCAGTTTCAGGTTCTGAGAATCCTCCGGCCGGCGCGGCGTCAGGATCGTCGTGCCTACCGTGGAGGTGGAGTTATCGATGTTGTGGCTCCACGTATAGGCGCCCACCAGGCTCAGCCCTTTTGCGAACCGCCGCGTCAGCTGGTTCGCCCAGCCGTGATACGTAGACATGCCCACCGGCATGAATGAGGTGATGGGGCTGTAGAAGCCGTAATCCAGGAAGGCCTGCGGTATGAATGCGCCGTTATCAAAAGCCGCACTCAGCCCGGGCAGCGTGTTGGGCAGTGCGTCGAGCGTCGCCTGGCTGGGCGCGCTCAGATAGACCGGAAGCGCATTGGACGGCGTCACCGTCGCCTGCCTGTTCAGCTGCACCTGCACGGGGAGGAACAGACCACGAGTGCCCAGATAACGGCTCTCGATCGTGTAGTTCTCCGCGAAAACATGCTGGACGCCGATGTTCCACTGGATCGCTTCCGGCCGCTTCTGGTTGGGGATGAAGCCCGCGGTGCCCGCGCGGGCGTCCGCGACCGACAGCGTCCCCAGTTGCACGTTCGGAGGGATGCCGCCCCCCGCCAGAAAGCCGCTCTTGTCCGCGCCGGTCACATCGACGGTGGTCTGGAACTCCGGCGCCTTGCTGAGGATCCCGAGGTTGTCGTACAGGATGTCGTAGTTGATGCCAAACCCGCCGCGGATGCTGGTGCGGCCGCTAATGCCCGGCGAATAGGCGAATCCCACGCGCGGCATGAAGTTCGCGCGCTGCGGCTTCGGCTCCCCGAACGTAATCAGCCCCGGCACGCTGGCGATGGAATTGATCACCTGGTCACGCTCCGTGAACGGAACCGTCTGATATTCGTATCGCAGCCCGAGATTGACGGTGAAGTTGGGACGAACCTTCCAGCTGTCGTTGGCGAAGAATCCGAACAGGAACTGATCGCCCGAATAAGCGCCGCTGCCCAGCGACCGTTGCGCGATGCCGTCGGGATAGTTGTCGTATACGTAATCCGACAGGTAGCTCCACTCGTAGTCGCCACGAGAGCGCTGCAGGAACACCTGCGGGGAAATCGACTTCCATCCGTCAAAGCCGAACTTGAAGCTGTGCGCGCCGCGCGTCCAGCTCACGTTGTCCGCCAGGGCGTACGTGTTCTGAATGCCGTACTGAGGCGCGTTCGGATCAGGACCGAACGAGGCGTTCAACTCGTACAGCGCGATGTTCGGGAATTGATCGAGACCGGGGAATTTCTGCCCTGTAACTGGATAGTTGTTAAAGGTTCTGTTGTAGCCCAGGCGAAGCTCGTTCGTGATGGCCGGAGTAAAGATGTGATACTCGGAAGCGGTCACCACGTAGCTGTTGGTGGGCAGCGTAGTAAAGAACGCCGCCGGGTACCCCGCCGTGTCCATGAACCCGTCCCGATTCAGGACGAACCGGCCGCGCACCGAATCCTTGTCGGAGATGTTGTAATCCACGGACGCGACGGCGTTCTCATAATTCGCGAAGCTCGGCAGCGACGTGGAGATCTCCCCCAGAGGAATGGTGGTCAGGCCCTTGCCTGTCAGCCACGAGCCCGTAACCAGCGACTCGTTCCCCGGGCCGACCTGAACGCTTGACACGGCGCTCGGTCCGGTTCCCATGTACTGCTTGAGCTGCGCGATATTCGTTTGATTCACACCCGGCAGCGCGGTCAGCAAATTGTATCCGGCTTCGGTCGGCGCGTAATAGTAGGTCGAGTTGCTCTGGCCAATGGGATTGAACTCGTAGTTCACGAAGAAGAACAGCTTGTTCCGTTGAATCGGTCCGCCGAACGTCCCTCCAAAGCGGTTGTTGTCATAGCGCGGATGCAGCGGATTGCCCTCCACGGCGTTCAGATTGTCGGCCGCGAACAGGTTGCGGTTCTCGAAGTATTCGTAGAGCGCTCCGTGAAACTCGTTCGTCCCGCTCTTGACCACCTGATTGAACTGTCCCCCCGAGGAGTGCCCGAACTCGGGCGAGAACTGGTTCTGTAAGACCGACAGCTCCGCCACCGCATCGTTGGGCACCACCACCACGGGCCCGGTCACGCTGCGGTTATTGATGTCCACCCCTTCGATGGTGAAGTTATTGTTCGTCGGACGTTGCCCGCCGATCGATGGCCCGGTCCCCTGACCCACACCGCCGCTGCTGGCAACGCCGGCGTTCAGCAGCGACAGGTTAATCACGCCCGACCCGGAACTCGCGGTCGGCAGGTCCATCATCTCCTTCGTCTGGAAGCTGCTCTGCACCTGCGCCGTGCTGGTATCGATGACCACCGCCGCCGTAGTCACCTCGACGCTGGTGCTGGTGGCCCCGACCTGCAGCGTGACGTTGGCTGTCACCGTCTGGTTCAGCGGAACGCTGACGTTGGTCAGCTCCGCCCGCGTGAAGCCCGGGGACGTCACCGCAACGGAATACGTCCCAACCAGAAGGTTCGGAATGTGGTATTCCCCGGTAGAGGTGGACACGGTCGAGGTCTCTACGTTCGTATTTACGTTCCGGACCGTGACCGTCGCGTTCGGGACCGTGGCTCCCGTCGCGTCGTATATAGTCCCGGTGATATTACCGCTGGTAACCTGGGAGAGCGCATGCCCGCCCGCAAGGATTATGAGACCGATCAGGAATAGAGTAGTGAGTTTTTGAAGGCGCATTTTTCCTCGGCGTACAGCATCAGTCGGTGATTTGCCTCAGACACGGGTGGGTAGCCTGAGCAAACTCCTGAAGCAACTGTTTATGGCGAGGAATGCATTCTCGGCGCCATGACATGAATGGCGCCGAAATCCATCAGCCGGGATATGTGACGGCTTATGCTCTTAAAATTGGAATTTTCGCCGGATAATTCGAGATCCACAAAGAAGTGGGGCTCTGTGCGCAGCAGTGGGACTTCTGCCGGCGAAACACTGCCTTACTGGGCTCCTGACCCATGCGGTTGGGTGTTATGCCGCATGGGCCAGCAGCGATGCAAGTCTCAAAACGTCAGCTTCAGGCTCAACAGCATCGTCCGGGGATTACTGGAGAACGCCTCTCTCCAGTCTCCAAAGCTCGGATCCGACGGAATCAGTGTCGCGCGCGCGATCGCCGCCGACAGCGTGCCGGGGATGTACGAGAACGGAGATACGTCGGAGAGGTATCCCCCTGTGTACTGGGGATGATTGAAAACGTTGAACGCCCGCGCCGCAAACTCCACTCTGACCCGCTCGCCCACATTCACCTTCCGAGCCAGCGTTAAATCGACATCGTCGATGGGATCCATCTGCAGAAGATTGCGGCCGGCATTCGGCAATGTGCCCTTCGGCGCCTGTATGTAACGAGCGTTGGGATTGTTGGCCAGGTACGCCACGATGTCCCCACTGCTGTTCTTAAGCGCGCTTGCCCCCGAGCCGATCCCACTAACGCCCTCCGGATTCACGAAGACGCGATCGGACCAGGAATCGCCGTTCAGGTTGGAATCGACGCCGCTCTGCGTCGTGACCAGCGTCCCGGTCTGATACGTATACACCGGCGCCACCGTCCAGTCCCCCACGACATTCCGCATGAGCCAGTTCGACTCCCGGAATGACGGCAGGTCGTACACCACCGCGAACGTGAGCCGCTGCCGATGGTCGAGGGCCGAATCCGCCCGCTCGAGCGACATGTTCTGCGAGTCCTCCGGACGGCGCGGCGTCAGGACTGTGGTGCCGGCCGTCGAGGTCGAATTATCGATGTTATGGCTCCACGTCCATGCGCCGGCGAAGCTCAGGCCATTGGAAAAACGCCGCGTCAGCTGATTTGCCCAGCCGTTGTAGGTGGAGGAGCCGACGGGCATGAACGCAGTGATCGGGGCATAGAAGCCGTAATCGAGAAATGCCTGGGGGATGAACCCGCCGTTCCCGTATGCGCTGTCGAGTGCGCTCAGCGTATTGGGCAGCGAGTCCAGTGTCGCTTGACTGGGCGCCTTCAGGTACACCGGCAAAGCGTTCGCCGCCGTCACCGTCGGCTGCCGGTTAGGCTGGACCTGAACCGGGAGGAACACACCGCGGGTCCCGAGGTAGCGGCTCTCGAGGGTGTAGTCCTTCGCAAAAACACGCTGCACGCCGAGGTTCCATTGAATCGACTCCGGCCGCTTCTGATCGGGAATAAAGCCCGCCGTCTCTCCGCGAGCGTCAGCAGCGCTGAGCACGCCTGTAGGAATTCTGGGCAGTATGCCGCCGCCCGCCAAAAACCCGGACTGGTTCAGCCCCGTCACATCCACCGTCGTCTCGAACTCGGGCGCCTTGCTGAGTATCCCCAGATCGTCGTAGAGCACGTCGTAGTTGATCCCGAACCCGCCGCGAATCGATGTCGCCCCGCTCTTCCCCGGTGAGTATGCGAAACCGACCCGAGGCATGAAGTTCGCCTTCTGTGGCTTCGGCTCTCCGAACGTCATCAGGCCGGGTATGCTGGCGATGGCGTTAATGCTCTGCAGGCGGTCCGTGTAAGGCACCGTCTGATATTCGTACCGCAGTCCCAGGTTGACCGTCAGGTTCGGCCGCAGCTTCCAGCTGTCATTGGCAAATAAGCCGGTCAGCAACTGATCGCCGGAAAATGCGCCGCTCCCCAGCGAGCGCTGCGCGAATGCGTCGGGATAGTTGTCGTAAACGTAATCGGAAAGATAGCTCCACTCGTAATCGCCGCGCGAGCGCTGCAAAAACACCTGGGGCGAGATCGACTTCCAGCCATCGAATCCGAATTTGAAGCTGTGCGCGCCGCGCATCCAGCTCACGTTATCCGCCAGCGCCCACGTGTTCTGCACACCATACTGAGGGGCGTACGGGTCCGGCCCAAAGCCGGCAGCCAGTTCGTACACCACGATGTTCGGAAACGCGTCCAGCCCCGGGAACTGCTGATTCGTCACCGGGTAGTCCTGAAAAGTCCGGTTGTATCCGGCGCGAAACTCGTTTACCACCGACGGCGTGAAGGTGTGATACTCGGATGCCGTAACGACATAACTGTGCAGGGGCAGAGTGGTGAAGAACGCCGCCGGATACCCACTCGCATCCACGATTCCGGCTCGGTTGATAACCAGCCGGCCGCGCACGGAATCCTTCTCCGAAAGGTTATAGTCCACCGATGCCACGGCATTCTCGACATTGGTGTAGCTCGGCAGCGAGGTCGAGATCGTGCCCACTGGGATATCCGTCAGACCCTTTCCGCTCAGCCACGCGCCCGTGACCAGGGACTCGTTTCCCGGCCCCACCGGAACGCTCCCGGACGCAGTGGGCGCCGCACCCAGATACTTGCGAAATTCCGCAACGTTCGTCTGGTTCACGCCGGGAAGCCGGGACAGAGCCGTGTAGCCGGCTTCGGTCGGCGCTTCGTAGTACGTCCCGTTCGTCCCTCCAATGGGATTGCGTTCGTAGTTTACGAAGAAGAACAGCTTGTTCCGCCGCAGAGGCCCGCCGAAGGTCCCGCCGAAGCGGTTGTTGTCATAGCGAGGGTGCAGCGCATTGCCCTGCACCGCGTTTAGATTGTCAGCCGCCAGCAGATTCCGGTTCTCGAAGTATTCGTAGAGCGAGCCGTGAAAATCGTTGCTGCCGCTCCTGACCACCTGGTTGAACTGTCCTCCCGAGGAATGACCGAACTCGGGCGAGAACTGGTTTTGCAGCACGGAAAATTCCGCGACGGCCTCGAGCGGGATGGAAACAACCGGCCCGGTGGTGGTCCGGTTATTGATATCCACGCCTTCAATGGTGTAGTTGTTATTGGTCGGCCGCTGCCCGCCCACCGACGGCCCGATGCCCTGGCCCACGCCGCCGCTGGTCGTCACGCCGGAACTCAGCAGCGACAAATTGATTACGCCCGCTCCGTTGCTGGCCGTGGGAAGCCCTGTCAGCTCTCGCGGTTCGAAAGTGCTCTGCAGTTGTGCCGTGCTGGTGTCGATCACTGCCGGCGCCGCGGTCACATCCACGCTGGCCGCCGCATCTCCCACCTTCAGCGTCACATTCGCCGTGACAGTCTGATTCAGCGACACTACTACTTCAGTCAGCTCGGCCGGCTGAAACCCTGTCGCCGTAACGGACAAAGTGTAAGTGCCGACGAGGAGGTCGGGAATACGGTAATCGCCGCTCGCGTTCGAAACCGTCGATGTTACAACACCGGTATCATTGTTCCGCACCGCGACAGCGGCGTTCGGCGCCACCGCTCCACTCGGATCGTAAACGGTTCCGGTCACATTGCCGCTCGTGACCTGCGCGAACACAGGCAGGCTGCCGCAAATCGCAATCGCCAGGCAGAGCGCCTGAAGTAAACGTAGGAATGTTGTTTTGGGTGTCAAGGTGAACCTTCGGCGCCCGAGAGGGCGCAAGATTCACTTATCGGCGGAAACCTGCGATTTCTCCAGCGGCGCTCGCTTCGCGGCGCGGATTTCCTTGATGATCTGCCCGTACGGATCTTTGTCGAAGGGCGGGCAACCCGTGGGCGCCTGCCCCAGCGGATGATTCTTCTGCCGCATCAGATACGTGCAGTAGGTCAGCGTCTTGCACACGCGCCGTTCATCGAGCGTTCCGGTTTCCAGTACTTCACGGGCGAAGGATGGATGGGCCAGCGCGCCGCGGCCAATGCCCATGAAAGTAATAGCGCCGCTGCCGAGGTTCGCCGCGCCAGCGTTCACCGCGTACTTCTGCAGCCAGCTGTATCCCGTGCCGACCATCGGCAGATCGGGAAACGAGCGCTGCAGCTCCCCGGCGATGCGGAAATGCCGGTTCACGCCGAGCAGGGGATGCTCCGGCTGCTCGTAGTTGCCTTCATCGGGGCTCTCGAACGGCCGGCCAATGTGCGGATTGTAGTAAGGAGACCCCAGCGACACGTTCAGCAGCCGGATGCCCCACTCCTTCACCCAGCCGATGACCTGCTTCACTTCGGAAAGGTCATCACGGAGCGGATCCCTGGCGTCCACGCCCCAGCCCCACGGATAGGGCACGGGATAATCCAGCGGCTTCCCTTCCCCGCTCGGACCCGCTTTCATGTATGGCACGCCATCGAAAGCGTTCAGTCGCATGCACGGCATCAGCCGGGACCCGAACTCGCCGTGAAACTTCGCCAGAACATTCCGGATGAACCGCGTTCGATTCTCCAGCGCTCCGCCGTATCGCCCTTCGCGCGTTTTCGCGCCCATCAGTTCGCTCAGCAGATACCCGTGCACCACCTTCAGCTCGAAGGCCTGAAACCCTGCCCGGACTGCCAGCCGCCCCGCGGCCACGTAATCGTCTTCCAGCCGCTCCAGTTCATCGTCGGAAACGATCGGATAGTCGGCCGCCGTGTTCGTCTTCGCGTCAATGAGCGGGTTGTGATACGCGATCATTCGCCGCGCATAGCTGTAGCGTCCCGAATGCGTGAGCTGCACCGGAACCAGCAGATCGTCCGCGCTTCCGAACTCGGCGGCATGCGTGCGCCGCACATGCTCCAGCAGACGCGCGAAGTCGCCCACCGTCGCCTCGCTCAGCCACAGCTGCCGCGGATTCGCGCGCCCGTCCTCGCGCACCGCCGTGGCCTCGAACCACACCAGCTTGGCGCCCCCTCGGGCGAAGCGCTCATAGCGGCGCCACGTCAGCTCACCAGGCCGGCCGTCGGCCGTGCCGTCGCAGCCCTCCATCGGATGGATGGCCATCGAATTCCCCACGGTGAAATCGCCAACCGGGACTCTGCGGGCAAGAATCGCCTTCACCCGTTCGGGATCGTGCTCGAAGCGCACCGCGGCGGCGCCAAGGTCACGCGCGCTCTGCTCCAGTTCCGCGAGAGACTTGTACCGGAAATGCCTCATTCCGGAAGCGGCCTGCCCTTCGTCTCCGGCGCGAACGGGAGCGTCGCCAGGCCGATCAGGAATACCAGAGTCATGGTCACCCCCGCCCAGCGCATCGGCTCCGCCTTGTCCGCGTACACACGGCTGGTCAGCAGTCCGAGCGTCAGCGGACCCAGCGCGGCCGCGAACCGGCCCACGTTGTAACAAAAGGACGTCCCGGTGCTCCGCAGGCGCGTCGGAAACAGCTCCGGCAGGTAGATGGCATAGCCGCCGAATAACGCCAGCTGGCAGAAGCCCATCAGCGGGATCATCCAGAAGATATCGCTGAAGTGGCGCAGGTTCCAGAAAGTGAATGCCGTGGCCAGCATCGCCGCCACGAACGACACTGCGAACGCCTTTCGCCGGCCCGTATAGTGCGTCACCCACGTGAATGCCTGGATGCCCAGGAACGCGCCGGCGTTCTGCACCAGCGAGGTGACGCCTGTCCAGAAGGTCTTGTCGCCCGCGCTCATGTTCGTCTTGTCGAACACCGTGCGCAGCAGATCGAAGCTGAAGAACCCGATGCCCCACAGTCCCACCACGCCGGAGAAGGCCAGCAGCAGCCCGACGATCGAGTTCCTGCGCCAGCGCGGGTCCGAGAAAAGCTCGCCCATGGACCCCAGCTTCTTCTTCTCGCGCCTGGCCCTCTGCCATTGCTCGGGCTCTTTCAGACGCCGGAATACCAGGATGCACAGCAGCGCCGGCAGGGTCCCGATCATGAACATGTAGCGCCATGCCGCCCCGATCGCCCCCGCCTCCTGGAACTGCCCCAGCACGATGCCGATAAACGCCGCCACCATATTCCCGCCGGCCGAAAGCGCCTGAAGCCAGCCCAGCGCGAACGGCCGCGCCCTCTCCGGCATGGTTTCCGCCACCAGCGCCACCCCAACCGCGAACTGCCCGCCCACGCCGAACCCGGTCAGCGCCAGATAGGTCGAAAAATCCCAGACGCTGGTGGACAGCACACTCGCGCCGGTGAAGATCGAATAGAACAGGATGGTGAGGATCATCGTCTTCACCCGCCCGATGCGGTCGCCCAGGATGCCGAAGAACACGCCGCCGGACGCCCAGCCGATCATGAAGATCATGGTGGCGTAACCGGCGTACTCGGCCACCATGCCGGCGCTCGGCGCATGCCCGCTGTGCGCGGCCAGAAGCTGCGTGATCGCCGGACGCCGCGCCAGGTTGAACAGCTGCTGGTCCATGGTGTCGAACATCCAGCCCAGCGCCGCGACGATGAGCACCCACCAGTGGTAGCGGCTCAGCTCGCGATACCACGGGCGCGTGACATCAGCCGGACTGCGTGTGGGTACGGAAGCGCGATTCACGAGGGATTGCGAAAGGTCCCCACCGTTATATCAAATGGCGTGAGTGGCGCAGAGCACGAGAGCGCGAACGAGTCCAGTGGTTTGGACACTTCTCTCCCGGCGGCTGCCGAACAATGCCGGGCAGCCGCGATTGCGGCGCACCCGGCGTATTCTACTTCCGTCGTGCCGCGATGGACCGGTCACCCGCCGCCTGAAACAGCCGTGGCGCAAAGTCGTTCAAGTCGCGGCGCCACGTCTGCCATTCGTGCGCCGTGCCCGGCGACTCATAAAACACGTGCTGGATTTTCGCCTCCTCCAGCGACGTGTTCAGCTTTTCGATGCCCTGCTTCATGCGTTCCGGCTCCTCCGTCCCCACCCCGATCCACAGCAGATGCACCCGCTTTGCAAACGCGGCGGGGTCGGCCATCGCCCCGTGATACGCCGTCTTCATGTCCGCGTTCTCATTGCCCGCGGCAAACACATTCCCCGCTCCGCTGAATCCGCCAATGTACGAGAACAACTCGAGATGATCGAACGTCACGTGGAAGGTCTGCATGCCGCCCATGGAGAGACCGGCCATGGCGCGATGATCGCGATCGGAAATGGTGCGGAACGTCGAGTCGATGAAGGGAATGAGCGCCTGGGTCATGTCATCTTCGAATGCCGACATCATGTCCTGCATCGCCTTCCTCATCTCCGGCGATCCGAACGACTTGCCGGCGAGATCCGGCGCCGGCTGACCCGCGCGCCGGGCGTATCCATTCGCCATGACCACAATCATGGGCTTCGCCTTTCCGGCGGCAATCAGGTTATCGAGGATGAAGTTCGCCCTGCCCTGGCGCGTCCACCCCGATTCGTCCTCACCCCCGCCGTGCTGCAGATAAAGCACGGGGTAGCGCTCCTTCGGCCGCGTGTCATAGCCGGGAGGCGTGTACACCAGGGCGTGCCGCCACCTGCCGGTGACTCGCGAGTCATACCAGACCTCCCGCACCTGCCCGTGCGGAACATCGCGCGGCTGGTAATAGGTGGTCCCTGCTTCAGGCACTTCCACCGCGCTGGCCCACTTGCTTCCGCCGAAGTACGCGGTGCTCCCCGGATCGCTTACCTCCGCGCCGTCCACGATCACCGTGTAGTAATGAAGTCCGGGCGCCATCGGCGGCGTGATGTATGTCCAGAATCCGTCTGCCCGCTTCTCCATGTCCGCTTTCGGACCGCTCCAGAAATTCACCCTGACCTTGGTCGCATCCGGAGCCTTGAAGCGGATCTCAACCCGTGAGTTGCTGTCCACCTGCGGATATTTGGCATCCAGAACGTTGGATGAAGCGGGCTTGAAATCGCCCGAATCCTGCGCCAAACCCAGGCTTGCCGCCATCAGAAGCACGATTCCCATCACGCGCATGAAGCGCCTCCACTCGAGATATGTTCACCAGCCAGAACGGCTGGTCTGTCCAATCATGAACATGATAATCGAGCGGTGTGAAGCGACGCTCTCTCGCAGACGGCGCAAACGCCGCGCCGCTGCACCCGCGGCCAGAAGCAGTCCGCCAAGCCAGGTCAGGCGCGGCTCGGGCACGGTGGCGGGCGGAGGCGTGGTCACGCTCGATGCCAGCGTCAGCTGCGGAAACGACGAGGATATATCAGCCGGGCCGCCAAACAGCAGAACGCCCACCGTTCCCACCGGGTAGGTCATCGAAAAGTTCAGTGTGCAGTTGGCGTCCAGAGAGGTCGCCGCGCCCACGCAAAAGTTGGAAATGTTTGGGTTCGGCGTTCCCGCGTAATCCAGGCTGCTGGCGCCGCCGTTGGTATTGAAAGAGAACAGCGTGAGCTGGCTCAGGCCCATCGTAAATGGCGGGACCGGCGCTCCGTTCTGTTCCAGTTGAACGGTGAACGCGCTCAGGTCGGCCAGTTCGATAAGACCGTCCGCCTCCACCTGCCCGGTAAATGACCCCACCGCTTCGTACGGCGTTGTGTTCCCGCCGTTATTCTGCGCCGGGTAGTAATTCGGCTCGGTGAAGTTCCACGTATCGATGGTTCCAGCGCGGGCGGCGGGTGAAAGCAGGATCGCCGCCGCCGCCCAGCAGCGCAGGAGCCGGTGAATACTTTCCATTTGCATATTGCTCCTGCCCTTTCCAGCGATTTTTCTTCGGCAATCCCCTCACCGGCACGCCTTCGCATGCTCTACTTGTGCCTATGCGGATCTCCAGCGTATTTCTCGCCTTCATCGTCTGCACGCTTGCACACGCCGCCCGCATCCCTGGGCGGCCTGAGTATGAGATCGTCGGCTACATCTTTGCCCACGGCGGGACACTCGACGGCCGCGCCATCGCCGCAAAGAAGATGACGCGCATCAATTACGCCTTCTTCGGCCTGAAAAATGGCCTCATCGCGGAACGCGGCGAGCACGATGCGCAGAACGTAGCCGTACTCACCGGGCTGCGCAGCCAGAATCCTCGGCTGCAGATCCTCATCTCCGTCGGCGGCGGAGACGTCGGATCCGCCGGCTTCTCCGATATGGCCATTACTCCGGAAGGCCGCCGCCGGTTCGTCGACTCCGCCGTCGCGGCCGTCGAGAAATATGGACTCGACGGCGTCGACATCGACTGGGAGTACCCCGGCTACACGCACATCCCGGCTGTTACGGTACGACCCGAAGATCGCGACACCTACACGCTTCTGCTGAAGGAACTGCGGCAGCGCTTCGACCGCGAAGAGAAACGCCTCGGCCGCCCGCTGGTCACCTCCTCGGCCACCGGAGCCACACAGATCTGGCTCGACCACACGGACATGCGCGCCGCCTCGAAGTGGCTCACCACCGTGAACATGATGTGTTACGACTGGTACTACAACGACGCCAAAAACACCGGCCACGACTCACCGCTGTACACCTCCGCCGCCGATCCAAAGCACATCTCCATCGACGATGCGGTAAAGATGTACCGCGCCGCGGGCGTGCCCGCGCACAAAATCGTCGTGGGTGTCCCCTTCTACGGCCGGCGCTGGGAAGGCATCGCCTCCACCAACAACGGCCTGTGGCAGCCAACCTCGCGCGATGGGTCCGAGGTGAACTTCGGTAACATCGAGCCGCTCATCAACCAACAGGGCTTTCGGCGCTTTTGGGACAGCACCGCCGCCGCGCCGTACCTGTATAACGCGCAGAGTAAGACCTTCATCACTTACAACGATGCGGAGGCCGAAGCCGCGCGCGCCGAGTACGTAAAAAAACACCATCTCGGCGGCATCATGTTCTGGGAGTACACCGGCGACCCGCGAAACACCCTGCTCGACGCCATCGACGCCGCCCTCGCCCATCCCTGATCCTGCCCGCTTTCGTGTTGTAGTGCGAGCCTTTGGCTTGCACCTGTGGAGCGGGCCTTTGGCCCGCGCGTCCGCCGGATGAAACCCGGCTCTCGGCGGCCTGCCGGGTTACCCGAGGAACCCGGCGCAAATGTAGTGCGACCCTTTGGCTTGCACACTTCTCCCTGCTCATGGTCTAATCTCAACCAACGTCTCGCGAATCCCCGGACCCGAAGTCTCCGGTCCTGAAGCGGCGAGTGCACATCCTGGAGGCCGCAATGCAAAGGAAAACGTCCCGTTTCCTGCCGTCAATACTCACCCTGTGGGCGATCTTACCCGGCGCAGCCTGCGTCGCGGAAGCGCAGGCGCAGAAAACTCGATACCCCGCCATGGCCCTCGTGGATCAGTATCTGCCCGCCGACCAACATTCCGAAATCGCGCTGGCGCGCAGTGCTGCTCCGCCATCCATTTCGGACGCCGCCGAAGTGATGGTGCTGGGACGAAAGGCATACACCACCGCGGTGAAGGGCAGCAATGGCTTTGTCTGCCTGGTGGAACGATCATGGGGCGCCGCCACCGACGATCCGGAATTCTGGAATCCGAAGGTGCGCGCCCCCATTTGCTTCAATCCGTCGTCCGCAAGAAGCTTTCTTCCCATCTTCCTGATGAAGACCAAACTGGTGCTGGCGGGCAAATCGAAGGCGGAAATTGCTCCGGCCATTGCCGCCGCGCTGAATCGGAAGGAACTGCCCTCGCTCGAGCCCGGAGCCATGTGTTACATGATGTCCCGGCAGCAGTACTTAAACGACCGCGGCAGGAGCTGGCATCCGCATGTCATGTTTTTCGTTTCGGGCGATGCGGCCAAAAGCTGGGGGGCCAATATGCCGGGCTCGCCGGTCATAGCGGCGGACGACCCGGAAGAACGAGCGACCATCTTCATGGTTTACGCGAGCACGTGGTCCGATGGCGCGCCGGCCCCCGACCCTGCGCACTAAGCCTGCCTGTGCGATCTCAATCGTCCCGCTGACCGCCGTCAGGTGAATCGCCTGGGCGCGGCCCCTTCGGCGACGCCTCCGCTCCAGGCGGTTCGCGGAACTGTTCGACCTCGATGCGCTGATAAGACACTTCCAGCACGGTCAAATAGGATGTACCGCCCGGCGCCCGGAGAACTACGCGATCGCCCTCTGCTGACTTGATCAATGCGCGGCCCAGAGGCGACACCCAGCTGATGTGGTTGCGCTCGAGATCCACCTCGTCCGTGCCCACGATGCTCACCACTCGCTCCACTCCCGCGTCATTTTCGTAGCGCACAGTCGCTCCGAAGTATGCCCGCTCCGCCGCCTGCCCGGTTCTCGGCGTTTCCGGGTCAACCACTTCCGCGGCTTCGATTCGCTTCTTCAAAAAACGAATGCGCCCATCGATCTGGCGCAGCCGCCGCTTGCCGTACTGATAATCGGCGTTCTCACTCCGATCGCCGTTGCTCGCAGCCCACGACACCACCGCCGTCACTGCGGGGCGTTCGCGTGTGAGCAGAAACCGGAGCTCATCTCTGAGGCGCTCTAACCCGCCAGGCGTTATGTAGTTCTTGGTTCGCGCCGCGGGCTCGTCCTCCTGCGGCCTTCGCGTAAATCCTTTGCGCATACTTACTCGAACGCGTCTGTCCTGACTGATTGTTTCACGTGCTCTACAACGCGCTCCACCCCTTACCTCCGGTTTCGCCATATACTCGACGGATGAAGCTCCTCGCGTTCGTTGCCGCGGTTGCCGTCTCCTCGTCCGCCGCTTCCCTCCCCTTCCGCCAGACCTCGTTTGAATCCTCGGGCTCCGGCCTGCCGGACGGCTGGGCCTTGTGGGCCCCGCGCGACGAGATCGCCCCTCGCGTGTACGTCGATCCCGTGCACTCCCGCCAGGGCGGCACGGCGATCGCTCTCTCCGGGAACAGCAACGCCGCCGTGTATGGCGGAGTCCAGCGCATCATAACCGATATTGAGCCGGGTCGCTGGTATCGATTCCGCGCGTGCTGGAGAGCTGAGGGCCTCGATGATCCTCCCCGCCAGGTCGTCGCTCGACTCGACTGGCTCGGCCAGGACAACACCCGAACCGATCAGCCCGAGTACGCGTGGCGGACCACCGCCAGCGGCGAGTGGAACAATATCGTGCTTGATGCCGCCGCGCCCTCAGGCGCCCGAGCCGTCGCACTTCAGCTGATGCTCGTGAATGCTCCTCACGCGACCGTCTGGTGGGACGAAGTATCGCTCGAGCCGATCGCCGCGCCGGAACCGAGACGAGTAACCGTCGCCTCCATAAACCTGCGTCCCTCCGATACGAAGGATCCCGTCGGCGACTTTCTTGCCGTTCTTGCCCACTCCCTTCCGGCGAAATGCGATCTCGTGGTTCTGCCCGAAGGCATAACCGTTGTTGGAACGGGACGCGCGTACACCGAGGTCGCCGAGCCGCTTCCCGGTCCCGTAACCGCGCGCCTCGGGGCATTCGCGCGTACTCATCACACCTGGCTTGTTGCAGGTGTTTACGAGCGCGAAGGCGTTGCCGTCTACAATACCGCCGTTCTGATCGACCGCAGCGGCGCCCTGGTTGGGCGATATCGAAAGGTGTATCTTCCCCGCGAGGAACTCGAAGCCGGTCTCACGCCGGGCTCCGATTATCCGGTGTTCCGGACCGACTTCGGAACGCTGGGAATCATGATCTGCTGGGATGTGCAGTACGCCGATCCGGCCCGCGCTCTCGCGCTGCGCGGCGCCGAACTGATCGCCATGCCCATCTGGGGCGGGAACGAAACCCTCGCCAAGGCTCGCGCCATCGAGAATCGCGTGTTTCTGGCCTCGTCAGGATACGATCACCCCACATACATCATGGATCCCGATGGGGAGCTGCTGTCCCTTGCGAAGGATCGCGGAACGCTCGCCGTCGCCACCATCGACCTGAATCGCCGCTATCGTGATTCGTGGCTGGGAGACATGCGCCAGCGATTCATGAAAGAGGTCCGCCTCGATGTCCCCGTGCGCAGGTGATCCCGCCCAGTCACAAGCTATCGCCCCAATCGAATCAACAACTTCCATATCCAGCTCTTTGCGGCTTTGCGAAGATCGTAATGCGAAGGCTGGCCAGGCTGAGCAGATTGTTCGATTCGTTGTTCGTTGCGTAGTTTGCAACCGCTGGGCGTCTTAA
>Ga0070739_10002501_pt1 | contig 24603 bp, 20 predicted proteins | sample Coa_R1_7_FD_66445 | JGI IMG/M metagenome (GOLD analysis project Ga0070739, IMG submission 66445) | Surface soil microbial communities from Centralia Pennsylvania, which are recovering from an underground coalmine fire - Coalmine... | ecosystem: Environmental > Terrestrial > Soil > Unclassified ...
CAACGTGAGCGTGATGGTGGTGCAGGCGGGCGCGGCGCGGAAGGTGATGGGCTCCTCCCCCGAACAGGCTACGCAGGCGCTGCTCGCGGTCGAGGCGAGCGGGCGTACCGCGATGGCCGAGCTGCGGCAGGTGATGGGGCTGCTCACCACCGCAGCCGAGGAGCCGCAGGACGCCGCGCCGGGAGCGCCGCCGAGCAGCGCCGGTGCGGGTGCCGCCTTCGGCGTCGGCGGGGACGAGCGCTTCGCTCCGCAGCCGGACCTCGACCAGCTTGAATCGCTGGTGGATCGGGTGCGCGCGATCGGCGTACCGGTCACGCTGACCTTCACCGGCCCGGTGCGGCCGCTGCCGCCGGGCGTGGGCCTGGCCGCGTACCGGGTCGTGCAGGAGGCCCTGACCAACACGGTCAAGCACGCGGTCGGTGCGTCCGCCGCGGTCACCGTGGCATACGGCGAGCAGGATCTCCGGTTGGAGATCGCGGACACCGGCGGGATTCCCAGCGAGGCGGCGGCGACGGGGAACCGGCGCGGCCTGCTCGGTCTGCGCGAGCGGCTGGCCGTCTACGGCGGCAGGCTGGAGACCGCGCGCCGACCGACCGGCGGCTTCCGGGTCACGGCCGTCATCCCGCTGGAGGCACAGTGAGCGTTCAGGCACCGCTGCGCGTGCTGGTCGCCGACGACCAGGCGCTGGTGCGCACCGGGTTCCGGATGATCCTCGCGGCCGACGGCATCGAAGTGGTCGGCGAGGCGGCGAACGGACTCGAAGCGGTCGCGGCGACACGCAGTACACGGCCGGATGTGGTGCTCATGGACATCCGCATGCCCGAGGTCGACGGCCTGGAGGCGACTCGGCGGATCCTCGGCGATTCGAGCACTGACGGGCAGGGGCCCGGGCGGGCCGACGAAGCGCCGGACCGCCCGCGCATCATCATCCTGACGACCTTCGACCTCGACCGGTACGTGTACGAGGCGTTGGCCGCCGGCGCGAGCGGCTTCCTGCTCAAGGACGTCACGCCGGAACACCTGGTCGGCGCGGTGCGGCTGGTACGCTCCGGCGACGCCCTGCTCGCACCGACCATTACGCGGCGTCTGGTCGAGCGCTTCGCGCGACAGGACGAGCAGAAGCAAGGGCGCAAGACATACCGCGACCTCTCCGCGCTCACGCAGCGGGAGGCGGAGGTCCTACAGCAACTCGGCAGGGGCCTGAGCAACGCGGAGCTAGCCACGCAGTTTCACTTGAGCGAGGCGACAGTCAAGACGCACGTGGCCCGCATCCTCGCCAAGCTCCAGCTGCGCGACCGGGCCCAAGCGGTCGTCGTCGCATACGAGAGCGGCCTGGTGCGACCTTGCTTCGACGAGACCTAGCGAACGCATCAGATGCCAGCGAAAGGGTAGAGCACCGGGCTGAGCGGCCGTGAGATCGAGGAGGTAAGGGGTCTGTGTCGGATCCGGGGCGTCCGTCGATCCTGGTCGGGACCGCGGGCTGGGCTGACAGCGACCTGATCGCATCCGGCTGGTATCCGCCGGGCGTGCGCAGCCCGGCCGACCGGCTGCGTCACTACGCGAGCCTGTTCCCGCTCGTGGAGGTCGACTCGCCGTACTACGCGATCCCGGACGTCTCGGTGGTGCGCGGCTGGGCAGAGAACACGCCGAACGGATTCGTCATGGACGTCAAGGCGTACTCGCTGCTCACCGGCCAGCGCACGCCGATCACGTCGCTTCCGCCGGATCTGCGGGAACTGACCAGCCACGCCTGGATCTCGCTGACCAACGCGCCGAAGGAGGTGGTCGACGAGTCCTGGCACCGGTTTCAGCAGGCCGTCGAGCCGCTGCGCGCGGCCGGCCGGCTCGGGCTGATCCTGCTTCAGTTCCCGGCGACCTGCCGACCCGGGGCGAGCGGGGAGCAGCTGATCTCGGACGCACTGACCCGGTGCGCGCCGCTGAAAGCGGCTGTCGAGTTCCGCAACGGCGCGTGGCTGGACGCGCGCCATCAGGATCGAGCCCTCGGCTTGCTGCGCGAGCACGGCGCCGCGCATGTGTGTGTCGACATGCCGCAGTCGCACACCGACGCGATGCCACTGCTGCTCGCCGCGACCGCGGACACGGCGGTAGTCCGGCTGCATGGTCGAAGCGAGCAGTGGGTGGGCGGGGACAAGCGTGAGCGCTACCGCTACGAGTACTCGGCGGACGAGCTCGACGCCTGGGCCGCGTGCGCCAAGCAGCTGTCGAAGAATGCTGAATCGGTGCACGTGGTGTTCAACAACTGCTGCGGCGGCGCGGCCCAGCGCGCCGCCGCAGGTCTGCTCGAGCGGGTCGAAGCCGCCTAGCCGCTCAGTGCGCCGTACAGTTCAGGTTGGGCAGCGTCGTGGGCGCGGTGCCGGAGCCGAGTAATCCGAACGTGGTCGAGCCGCCGGGCGACAGCGCGCCGTTGTAGCTCAGGTTCGAGGCGGTGACCGCGGCGCCGGACTGCGTCTCGGTCGCGTTCCAGATCTGCGTGATGGTCTGCGAACCAGGCCAGGAATATCCCACATTCCAGCCGCTGATCGCCTTGCCGCCGGCGGTCACCGTGAACCCGAGCTGGAATCCGCCGCTCCACGAGCTGCTCACCGACCAGGTCGCGGTGCAGCCGCCGGACGAACCCGAGGAGCTGGCCGAGGGCGAGGAGGACGGGGACGAGCTCGGCGAGGCGGAAGGAGACGAGGAGGCGCTTACCGAGGCGCTGGCGGAGGCGCTCGGCGAGGCCGAACGCGACGGGCTCGCGGACGGCGAGCCGGAGGGCGAGGAGCCGCTGCCGTTGCTGAGCACGACCACTGATTCGGCCGGGATGGTCAGCGATCCGCCCGAGAACGTGCTCTGCGCGATCGTCGGGTTCGCCGCGCTGCAGACGTATTCGGTCTCCGAGGTGCTGGTGATCCCGAGGCTGGCGGTGCTGACCGTGTAAGCGTTCGACGGGTCGGCGTTGGCGAGCAGCACGGAGTACGAGCCGCCCGGCGCGCTGGAGGAGTACCCGTAGATGTTCGGCGTCGCGACGCTCAGGGTGCTGACCTTCGCGCCGCTGACCGCGAGCTTCGAGGCCAGCTGGTAGCCGTAGTACGGCGCGTATGGGGTGTCCATGGCCGGTTCGCCGCCGGTGGCAGAGGAGAACATGCCGAAGTCGGCGGTCGGGGTGCCGTAGTTGTGCACGTCCCACCAGTCCACGCTCTGCGCCCCGAAGGACAGCCACTCGAGCGCGTTGGCGGCGGCGAACAGGGCGCCGACCGGCTCCTCGTTCCACTCGTTCGCGGTCTGCGACATGTTGGTCTCGCCGACCACGAAGTACGCCTTCGGGTCGTAGGCGGACAGGGTGGACTTCACCTCGGCGGCCGCGGCCGGGATGTTGTCGACCAGCTCCATGATCGACTGCACGCTCTCGGTCGGCACCCCGTTGATCGGGTACCAGTGCACGTCCGCGCAGTCGATGTCGGCGGCGTCGGCCTGCAAGATGGTGCTGTTCCAGGTCTGCCAGTTGTCCACGCCGGAGCCGGGCGCCAGGCCGCCGTCCATGCCGTAGTCGTAGCAGACCTGCGCCTTCGGGTCGGCGGACTTGATCGCCTGCATGTACGCCAGGCCGTTGCTGGCGTAGGAGGCGGCGGTGTGCGCGCCGGCGTGGTTGTCGGTTTCCCAGGACCCGTAGTTCTCGTTGCCGATCTCCCACAGCGAGACGCCTTCGCCCGCGGTGGTCGCGGCCTGCTTGGCCCACGCGCCGGCGCTGGCCGCGGTGTCGGAGCCGTAGTTGACGGTCACGAACTTCTGGCCGCCGCTGATCGAGTCGACCTGGCTGGAGTACTGGGCGAAGTTCACCGGCTGGGTCTGTCCCTTGGCGGTGTTGGCCTGCCACATGTACTCATCGGCCCACGAGCCGCCGGGGTAGCGGATCAGGCCGGTGTGCGCGGCATTGAGATCGGTGGAGATCGCCGAGTCGACGAAGTTGGTGTCCCAGGACGCGGTGTTGACGCCCAGGGGCGTGAGAGGGCCGGAGAGCACGGCGCTCGACGAACCCTGACTCGGCCCGGAGCAGGTCACCGTCGGCACCGGGTTGGAGGTGCCGTTGTAGGTGCCGTGGAAGCCCCAGGTGGTGCTCGCGCCGGGCGCCAGGGTGGCGTTGTAGCTGCCCGCGGGTGTGGCGGTGACCGTGGTGCCGTTCTGCACGACGGTGGCGCTGTACGGACTGCCGGCGATGATCGCCTGGCCGGCGGTGAAGTTCCAGGAGACGTTCCACGTGCTGATCGCGTACGCCGCGTTGTTCGTCACGGTGACCGTGACGCCGAAGTCCGGCGGGCTGTCGGACGGAGTCTGCCAGCCGATCGTGTAGACCGCGCTGCACGCGGCCCCGGTGTCCGCCGGGGCGCTGGAGGCGCCCACGGTGACCGCGGCGAGCGTGGCGCCCGCCGTCACGGCGAGCGCCACGGCGCTGCTGCCCCAGCGCCTGGATCTGATGCTCATGCGGGCCCCCTCGAAGACATTGACCGGTTAAGCGCGGTTGGATGCTACGACCTGCCGCGCATAAGTCAAGGGGCTGCGAAACTTTCATGTGCGCCGGGGGCCGGCGGGCGGACTCAGATCTTGCTGCGGCTCGGGCGGGCCACCGCGGCGAGCGCGATCGCGGCCAGCAGCATGACCGCCGCGCCGTATTCGCGGGCGGCCGGAAGCAGGCCGCCGTGCACGACGAGGAAGCCGCCGACGACCGCGGGCAGGCCCATCGCGAGGTATGAGGCCACGTACACGGTGGACAGCAGGCCCGAGCGCTCGTGCGGCGCGGCGAGCGGGACGACGGTGCGGATCGCGCCCTGGAAGCCGGCGCCGAAGCCCGCGCCCGCGATGACAGCGCCGATGAAGAAGGCGAGGCTGGAGCGGGCCTCCATGCCCAGCAGCGTGACGCCGACGCCGGCGAACAGCCACACCGTGCCCAGCAGCATCACCGTGCGCGCGGCCGTGCCGCGCAGCAGTAGGACGGCCAGGGCGCCGCTGGCGGCAAGCACGAACAGGGACAGTCCGCCGAGCACTGGCGAACGCGAGCCGGTGACCAGGCCGACGACCGCCGGGCCGACCGAGCCGTAGAACCCGGCGAGCGCCCACAGCGCGATCAGCACCGGCAGCGCCTTGAGCAGCGGGCCGCGCGCCGCCCGGGGGACGCCCAACTGGGGGCGCAGCGAGCCGAGCGCTCCGGATTCGCGCGCCGAGGTCTCGCGCATCAGCGCCACGCCGACCGCCTGGACGGCGAAGGTCGCGAACAGCACGAGGTAGACGAGGTGCTCCGGGGCGGGCAGGTATTGGACCAGCACGCCGGAGATCAGCGATCCGGCGGCGGTGCCGGACAGCGGGGCGACGGCGTTGGTGATCGTGCCCTTCGCGCGGTCTAGATCCAGCAGTCCGGCGCCGACCGCGCCCAGAGCGCCGCCGGTGGCGATTCCCTGCACGATCCGCGCCGCCATCAGGGCGCTGACGCTGTCCGCGGTGGTGAACACCAGCATGGACACCGCCTGCAGGCCGATCGCGGTGATCAGGACCGGGCGGCGGCCGACGTGATCGGAGAGCGAGCCGACGACGAGCAGCGCGCCGAGCACGGCGAGCGCGTAGATGCCGAAGACGACGGTGGTGGTGATCGGCGAGAAGTGCCAGGCCGCCTGGTAGCGGGCGTAGAGCGGGGTCGGGGCGCTGGAGGCGGCGAGGAAGGAGATGACGATCGAGGCCTGCAGGTAGAACGCGACCCGATCCGGAAGCAGCGGTCTGCGCCGGCCCGGGACCGCGTGGCGCGGCGCGACGTTGGCCGGCGCGGTACGGGCGGAAGTGATGTTGGCGGGCGAGGCGTGGGTGGGCGCGCTGTGAGTGGGCGCTGCGTGGGTGGGCGAGTTGATCGCGCGATCGGGCGCGGTAGGCGGCGGGGTGACGGTTGAAGCGTGGCCGGCGGTCACGGCGGGCATTGAGAAGCTCCTAGGCTCGACCTGCATCGTCAGTCAGACCGGTCTGTCTGGTTCTCGAGACTAGACAGACCGGTCTGGTATAGTCAAGCCATGGCCGTGAGAAGTGCCGAACAGCTCTCCGCCCGCGAGCGGCTGCTGGCCGCCGCCAACGAGCTGTTCTACGAAGAGGGTGTGAACACGGTCGGCATCGACCGGGTGATCGAGCGCGCCGGGGTCGCCAAGGCGACGCTGTACAGCGCCTTCGGCAGCAAGGACGAGCTAATCCGCGCCTACTTGGAGCAGCGCTACCAGGCGCGGCGGGAGCGCACGATGCGCGCGGTGGAGAAGTTCGAGACGCCGCGCGAGCGCCTCATGGCGGTTTTCGACACGCTGTCCGAGTCGCTGTCCCAGCCGAACTATCACGGCTGCGCGTTCGTCAACGCTAGCGCCGAGGCCCGGCCCGGCAGCCCGATCGAGCGCGCCGTGGACGGTTACCGCGGTTGGCTGCGCGGGCTGCTCACGCAGCTGGCCCGGGAGGCCGGCGCGGCCGATCCGGAGCGGCTCGCCTGGCAGCTGCACCTGCTCTACGACGGGGCGAGCGTGTCGGCGCGCATGGACCACGACCCCGGCGCGGCCTTTCCCGCGCGACTGGCGGCTGAGGCGCTAATCAGCGCGGCGCTGGACTGACGCCGGGGCGGCTGTGCAGGCGGGGCGGCCTTCCGGCCGTGTCCCGGCTCACGGAACGGGGAGCACGGCGCCGCAGTGCGGCCAGGCATTCGCGGCGCGAGACCGCCTCGCCAGGCCCCGGCTCACGGAACGCGGGCGACCGCACCGTAGTGCGGCAGCCGCAGCTTCACCGGCGCGTCCCCGGTGTCCGGATGCCAGTGCGTCACCACGACCACGCCCGGCTCCACCAGCTCCAGCCCGTCGAACCAAGACGCGATGCGCTCGCGGGTGCGCGAGGTGATCGGGCTGGTGGACGCGCGGTACAGCTTGTAAATCCCGTCCGTCTCGGTGTCGTCGAAGTCGTCGACGCTGCCGTGCGAGATCATCAGGAAGCTGCCGGGGGCGAGCGCGGCCAGGTAGCGGGCGACCAGCCGGTCCGGGTCGTCGGACTCGGGGATGTGCGGCAGCACCGAGGCCATGATGAGGCCGAGCGGGCGGGTGAGGTCCAGCAGCCGCTCGACCTGCGGGGCGTTGAGAATCGCGTCGACGTGCCGGATATCGGCATGGAGAATCGCGGCCCCGGAATTGCCGGCCAGCAGCGTTTCGCTGGCGTGCACGGCCACCGGCTCGGAATCCACGTACACGACGCGCGCGTCCGGGTTCACAGCCTGCGCTATCTCATGCACGTTGCCGACCGTCGGCACTCCCGAGCCCAGATCGAGGAACTGATCGATACCCTGCCCGATCATGTAGCGCACGACGCGGCGCAAGAAATCGCGGTTGGCGCGCGCCGCGGCCTTTACTCCGGGGAATGCGATCTCCGCCGCTTCCGCGGCCTCCCGGTCGGCCTCGAAGTTGTGGAAGCCGCCGAGATAGTAGTCGTACATTCGCGCCGGATTGGGGCGATGCGGGTCAAGCTCATGCGCGTGCAGCGTCATCGCCTCCACAACAAGGACCATATGCAGCACCACAGTACTCGCTATACGCACCATGACGCATGGCATGCATCTTGATCCCTTTGCGGGCCTGACCTGCGGCGTGATATCTCACCCTGCGATATCACCCGGTGACTTTGCGCGATGCGGAAGCGGTGTGCGGCGCACTATGGGAGAGGGCTGGGAAGAAGCCCGGGGAAATGGCGCGTGAAAAGCAGTCGAAATCGAGATGACGCGGCGTTGGGCCGGTGAGGTTCGGCTGGCGATCCTTTTTCTCGGCCGCGGCTCGGGAATCCTATCCGGGCGGGAACGCAGACGGCCCGCAGGCTACTTCCCGCCGAAGCGTCTCAGAATCCGCACACCGAAGGCGGCGGTTCCGGGGGCTGCGGCCGGGCACCGGGGACGATGCCGGTGAGCCTGCGGGCCGGGTGACTGCTGGAATTCGCCCGCCGCCGAGCCTGTCGGTGAAGGCCGGCACGAGGCCTGGCCTCCTGGCGGGCAGGGCGGCTAGCGGACAGCCACCTCACGCGTCCTGGCAATACTCATACTGCAGGATCACCTCCTTTCGGTGTGCGGCCACGGTATGCCGGGCCCTTCGCCCGCGCAATTGAATTAATCTTGCTGCAGGCCACAGGCGGCGAAGCTCGGAAGGGGACGGCGATGACCACCACGCTCGAGGTGCAGGTGCTGCGGGTGTTCACGGACGCCGGCTCCGGGCACGGCAACGAGCTCGGTGTCGTGTACGAGGCCGCCCGACTGCCGGGCGAACTGGGCATCAGGCTGGCCGCATACCTCGGGTTCAGCGAGACCGTGTTCATCGACGACGAGCCGCGCGCCGGTTTCCGCATCTTCACGCCGGCCGCGGAGCTGAAGCTGGCGGGGCATCCGACGGTCGGGACCGCGTGGGTGCTCGGCGAGCGGGCCGGCGGCAAGGTGCCCGCCGTGGTGCGGCCTCGGCTCGCCGCCGAGGTCGCGGCTTGGCGGGAGGACGTTCGCAGCAGTGGCGCAGGCGACAGCCATCGGAACGACGGCAACGACAGCATCGTGTGGATTCGCGGCGCGGTCGCGGACGCCCCACCGTGGCAGTTCGTGCAGCTCGACGAGCCGGCGCAGGTCGACGCGCTGAGCCCGGACGCGCCCGAGCAGCGCGAGCGTCACCAGTTCTGGGCCTGGATCGACGAGCCGGCGGGGCTGATCCGCGCCCGGACCTTCTGCGCGGCCATGGGGGTCGCGGAGGACGAGGCGACCGGTTCAGCCGCGATCCGCTTGGCGGACAAGCTGCAGCGGCCGATCACCGTGCATCAGGGCCGTGGTTCGGTGCTTTACGCGCGTCCGGCGGCCGAACCGGGCTGGGCGGAGGTCGGCGGGCGCGTCGTGTCCGACGGCTTCCGCAGCGTCACCTTGTAGTGCCGCCGGTCGGACCGCGGTGCCGTGCGGTCGAATCAGGGCACGCACGAGCCCGGGTTCGGCACGGCAGGCGCGGTCAGCAGCCGGGGGTGGTCTGCTGGGTCGAGGTGGTCTCGCCGGAGATCGCCTTGAGCGTGAACTGCTCGCCGCAGTACGCGTCGGCCGGGATCGACGCGCCGATCGAGTACGCGGTCTTGCCGCTCAGCGTCCAGGAGGCGGTGCGCTCGTCGGTCTTCGCGCCGTTCTTCTCGCCCCAGTAGTCCACGGTGACGGTCACCTGGCCGGTGCCGGTCGTGTTCACCGCCAGGATCATCGCGACCTGGTGCACCGCGGGGCTGCCGCCGAGTAGCGAGACCTGGATCGACTTGACCCCGGCCGCGTTCGGCGGCGGGGGCTGCATCGGCGGGGTGGTCACCGCGGTCACCGGGGAATGCGTGCTCTGCGGTGTCGCGGAGGCCGCGGGGTGCTGCTTGGCGGGCGTGGAGGCAGCCGGGTGCGCGGTGTGCGTGCTGCCGCTCTGCGCGGCCGCCGAGTTTCCGGCGGGGGCGGCGCCGATGTGCAGGCTGCTGATCGCCCACCAGCACAGCGCGGCAACGGCGCCGAGGATGCCGACGGCCTGCACGACCATGCCGGCATGCGGGCCGCGCCGGTCGGGGCGCACGATCGGGTCGTACTCGTCGTCTCCGTCCGAGCCGTTGCCCCCGGGCCCGGCCCAGATGACGGGGCGGGAGAAGGCCGGCGGGGGCAGCGGGCCCCGGTGCGGGGCGGTGCGCGGCCGCGGGGTGAAGCCGGGCTCTGATTCCGGCTCAGCCAGCGGAACCTCGGGCCCGGACCCGGCGGCGAGCGGGGGCTGCGCGGGCGGCGGGCCGCTGGGCGCGTAGTTGGCGGGCGCCGTGTAGATCGAGGGCGGCCCGAAGATCGGGACGGAGCTCGCCGACGGCGCGGTGTGCGGTATCTCCGGCGACTGTGGCCGGAACAGCTGCTCGAGCTCGGGTTCGAGCTGGTCCGGCAGCGGCGGCGGCTGGACCGGTTGGCCGTAAGCGGGAGCCGGGGCCTGCGGCTGGTGCGGCCAGGGTTCGAACTGCACCGGGACCTGCGGTCCGGCGTGCTCAGGCCCGGACTGCGCCGGCTCCTGTGGGTCCAAGGACTCGAACTCGTAGGCCGGCCTGCGGTGCCGCCCGGAGTTGGCCAGCGGGTCGAGGATCGCCGTCGCGGGCACCGAGCCGAAGGCCGTGGCCACGCGCGGCGCCGGATGCGGCGGTCCCTCGGTGATGGCGCTCGGCGGAGCGGCGGCCGGATTGGGGACGGCGGGAGCGAACTGGTCCAGGATGCGCGCGCCCGCCGAGGCTATCCGGGCCAGGTCGGCGGAGAGGTGCGCCTGGTGGTTGAGCGTCCAGTCCAGGTCCACGTCGTCGAGCACCGGGCGCCACCAGTCCAGCGCGAAGCCCGCCTGCGCGAGCAGCGCCTGCACCTGGCCGTCCCACGGCGTCTCCTGGTCGGGGTACTCCCCCGCCAGCTGCTCGACGCGGGCGGCCACCGCGGCGAGCTGGTCGAGGGCGACGCGCGCGTCAGCGTCCGTGCGGGGCAGCGCCCAGCGCAGACCGAGCAGGGCCTGAACGAGTTCGTCGCGCGGATCCGTCGGCCGGTCCGGACCCGGCGTCCTCCAATCGGCGGTCACCCCTGGTTCGTACCCACGCTTTCTGATACGCAGTGCTTCCGGGTGGTTACGATTTCGTGCTCTTGGTTGCTCATTAAACCAAACCGGCGCGCCGGAGCGCATCAGCCAGCGCGGTATCTGGCGCTCCTCCGCCACTGGCGCCGCCGCGGCCCCGGTCGCCGCGCTGCCGCTCGTCCCGGCCGCGACCGCCAGGGTTCTGATTACGGCGCTGGTCGCCGCGTCCCTCCTGGCCTTCCCGGCCGGATCCCGGGCCGCCGCGCGGCCGCTGCGGCTCGTCGTCGAGGCGCAGGGTCAGCGAGATGCGCTGCCGCGGCAGGTCCACGTCGAGCACCTTCACGCGCACCACGTCGCCGGGCTTGACCACCTCGCGCGGGTCCTTCACGAAGTTCTTCGACATCGCCGAGACGTGCACGAGCCCGTCCTGGTGCACGCCGACGTCGACGAACGCGCCGAACGCGGCGACGTTGGTGACCACGCCCTCGAGCAGCATCCCGGGCTGAAGGTCCGAGGGCTTCTCCACGCCCTCCTTGAACACCGCGGTCTGGAAGGCCGGGCGCGGGTCGCGGCCCGGCTTCTCCAACTCCTTGAGAATGTCGGTGACCGTCGGCAGGCCGAAGGTCTCGTCGACGTACAGCTCCGGCTTGATCGCCCGCAACGCGGCGGTGTTGCCGATCAGGCTCTTGATCTCCTGCTTGGTGTCGGTCAGGATCCTGCGAACCACCGGGTAGGCCTCGGGGTGCACGCTGGAGGCGTCCAGCGGGTCGTCGCCGCCGGGGATGCGCAGGAAGCCGGCGCACTGCTCGAACGCCTTCGGCCCCAGACGGGAGACGGTCTTGAGCGCGGCGCGGGTGCGGAACGGGCCGTTGGAGTCGCGGTGCGCGACGATGTTCTCGGCCAGGCTTTCGCCGATGCCTGATACCCGCGCGAGCAGCGGCACCGAGGCGGTGTTCACGTCCACGCCGACCGCGTTGACGCAGTCCTCGACGACGGCGTCGAGCGAGCGGGAGAGCTTGAACTCGGACAGGTCGTGCTGGTACTGCCCGACCCCGATGGACTTCGGGTCGATCTTCACCAGCTCGGCCAGCGGGTCCTGCAACCGGCGGGCGATCGAGACCGCGCCGCGCAGCGAGACGTCCAGATCCGGCAGCTCGCGGGCCGCGTACGCGGAAGCGGAGTACACGGAGGCGCCGGCCTCGGAGACCAGCACCTTGGTCAGCTTCAGCTCGGGGTGACGCGCGATCAGGTCCGCGGCCAGCTTGTCGGTCTCCCGCGAGGCGGTGCCGTTGCCGATCGCGACCAGGTCCACCCGGTGTTGCGCGGCCAGCTTGGCGAGGGTGGCGATCGACTCGTCCCAGCGCTGTTGCGGCACATGCGGGTAAATCGCGGTGGTCGCGACGACCTTGCCCGTGGCGTCCACGACGGCGACCTTCACGCCGGTGCGGTAGCCGGGGTCCAGGCCCATCGTGGCCCGGGTTCCGGCCGGGGCGGCCAGCAGCAGATCGCGCAGGTTGGCCGCGAACACCCGCACCGCCTCGTCCTCGGCCGCCTGCCACAGCCGCATCCGCAGGTCGATGCCGAGGCGCACCAGGATCCGGGTGCGCCAGGCCCAGCGCACCGTTTCCAGCAGCCAGCGGTCGGCGGGGCGGCCCTGATCGGCGATCTCGAAGCGCGCGGCGATGCGGACCTCGTAGCCGGTGCGCACGGTCGTACCCGCGGCCGCGGCGGCGGGGTCGGCCTCCTCCGGTTCGAGGACGAGGTCGAGCACTTCCTCCTTCTCGCCGCGCAGCAACGCGAGCACGCGGTGCGAGGGCAGCGTGGTGAAGGGTTCGGCGAACTCGAAGTAGTCGGAGAACTTCGCGCCCGCGTCCTGCTTGCCCTCGCGCACCTTGGAGACCAGCCGGCCGCGCTCCCACATCCGCTCGCGCAGCTCGCCGATCAGGTCGGCGTCCTCGGCGAAGCGCTCGATCAGGATCGCGCGGGCGCCCTCCAGGGCCGCCGCCGCGTCAGCCACACCCTTGTCCGCGTCCACGTACTCGGCGGCGGCCGTCTGCGGGTCCTGCGACGGGTCGCCGAGCAGCAGGTCGGCCAGCGGCTCGAGCCCGGCCTCGCGGGCGATCTGGGCCTTGGTGCGGCGCTTGGGCTTGAACGGCAGGTAGATGTCCTCGAGCCGGGCCTTGGAGTCGGCGGCCAGGATCTGGGCGCGCAGCGCGTCGTCGAGCTTGCCCTGGCCCTCGATCGACTCCAGGATCGCGGTGCGCCGCTCCTCGAGCTCGCGCAGATACCGCAGCCGCTCCTCGAGGGTGCGCAGCTGGGTGTCGTCGAGCGCGCCGGTGACCTCCTTGCGATAGCGCGCGATGAAGGGGACGGTCGATCCGCCGTCCAGCAGCTCCACCGCCGCCGCGACCTGCCGCTCCCGTACCCCCAGCTCCTCCGCGATCCGCTGGTTGATCGGCACCGTCATCGTCTTTTCCGCCCTTGCCGCCGGTCGTCTGAACTTCGCGCTAAGCATTACGCATTGTGTCGGGCAACCGTATCGGAATCGAGCAGCGCGGACGGTTCGGCGTGCTCCGGCGCGCGGCGCGATATCCGTTGGCGATCCGCTCGCACCGTCGGGGATCATCGTCGTCATGAGCGCAGATGCCAAGAGCGCATACGAGGTCCGCCGGTTCCGCGCGGACGAGTGGCAGGGCTTCCGCGAGATCCGGCTCGAGGCGTTGAAGGACACTCCGATCGGCTTCGGCGAGCGGTACGAGGACGCGCTCGCGAAGCCCGACGAGGTCTGGCGGGAGCGGACGCGGCGGGCCGCGCAGGCGCCCGACAACGCCTTGTTCGCCGCCCTCGACCAGACCGGAAGGCCGGTCGGCACCGCGGGCGCTTTCACGAAGGCCGAATCCTCGCTCACCGAAGGCAAGGAACTGGTCATCTACGGCGTGTACGTGTCGCCCGAGCACCGCGGCCCGCGGCTCGGCGTCGCCTCGCTGCTCTTCGACGCGGTGATCAAGTGGGCGCGGGAGGACGGCGGCGCGGACGTCGTCACGCTGTCGGTGCACGAACGAAACGACCGGGCGCACGCCTTCTATCGCCGCTACGGATTCGCCGACACCGGAGAGACCGAGCCGTACATGCTTGACGAGACCGCGTCGCTGATCTGGATGCGCTACCACGGTTGAGCACTGCGTGACCGGCTGGTGCCCGTGAGAGCGACGATCCTGACAGTTCCCGTCTAGAGGTGGACTCCACCCCTACACTGGTGCCCCCGGCGTTGCGCCGGGCAAGCCACCGGGGAGGGGATGCAGTGGACGGTTCGCCGCTCATTGACAGCCTGCGTAAGGCGGTGGACGCCGCGCCGCAGGACGTGCCGCTGCGGCTGCACCTCGCCGGTCTGCTGCTGGGCGCGGGCTCCACGGCCGAGGCGATCAGCCATCTCGGACTCGTGCTGGCCGCCGACCCCACCTGCGCCGAAGCCTTGGAGCTGATGCAGCGCGCGGTCGGCGGCGGGATACGCGTCGACGCCCCGGGCACGTCGGCCCCGGCGGCGCAGGAGCCGGCCCGCGATTCCTCCCCTTACGAGGCGCCCGCCCAGTCAACGCCCGCCCAGGCAGCGCCCACTCAGGATGCGGCGGCCCGCGACGCGCTGCGCGCCGACGAGTCGCCCTTCGCCGAGCCCTCGGCTCCGCCGCAGCCGCACGCGCCCCACGACGCGACCGGCACCTCCTCCCCCGCCTCGGCCATACCCGCTCCCCCGCCGCAGCGCTCGAGCGAGCCGGACTTCGACTCCTTCGACTGGGACGCGGCCGCCCGCGACCTCGGCGAGATCCTGCCGCCGATGTTCCTCGACGCGGACGACGAGGAGCTGACCGAGCCCGCGTACGACGTGGAGGAGATCAGCACCGTGCGTCTGGCCGACGTCGGCGGCATGGCGCAGGTCAAGAAGCGGCTCGAGGCGGCGTTCCTGGCGCCGATGCGCAATCCGGAGCTCAGCCGGCTCTACGGCAAGTCGCTCAAGGGCGGCCTGCTGCTCTACGGCCCGCCCGGCTGCGGCAAGACCTTCCTGGCCCGCGCGATCGCCGGCGAGCTCGGCGCGGCGTTCTTCTCGGTGACGCTGGCCGACGTGCTGGACATGTACATAGGGCAGAGCGAGCGGAACCTGAGCGAGATCTTCGCCACCGCCCGGCGGCACGCGCCCTGCGTGCTCTTCCTCGACGAGGTGGACGCGATCGGGCAGCGGCGCAGCCAGCTGCGGTCGAACTCGATGCGCGGCACCGTCAACCAGCTGCTCTCAGAGCTCGACGGCGTCGGCGCGCAGAACGACGGCGTCTTCGTACTGGCGGCCACCAACGCGCCCTGGGACGTGGACGTGGCGCTGCGGCGGCCCGGGCGGCTGGACCGTACGGTGCTCGTGCTGCCGCCGGACCAGTCCGCCCGCGAGGCGATCCTGCGCCACCACCTCAAGGGCCGGCCGGTCGCCAAGATCGACCTGGCCGCCACGGCGAAGCGCACCGAGGGTTACTCGGGCGCCGACCTCGCGCACGTCTGCGAGACCGCCGCCGAGCGGGCGCTGCTGGACTCGGCGGTCTCCGGCGCGGTACGGATGATTGAGATGCGGGACATCGAGGCGGCGCTGGCCGAGGTGCGCCCGTCGATCGGGCCGTGGCTCGAGTCGGCGCGCAATGTGGCGATGTTCGCGAACGAGGCCGGCGCCTATGACGATCTGCTGGACTATCTGAAGAAGCGCAAGCTGCTGTAGGCCCGGCGCGCTGTCCGACGCGCGGCGGCGACCGATCCGCAGCGGCAACCGATCCGAAGCAATGACCGAGGTGGAGCGGTGACCGAGCTCGACGCCCGCAACGAACTGCTGCGTGCTTCGACGCTGCTCGACCTCGGCCGCGCCGCCGAGGCCCGCGCCCGGCTCAGCACGCTGCTGGCCGCCGATCCCGCCAACGCGTTCGCGCTGCGGCTGCTGGCCCGCTGCCACCACGCGGCCGGGGACATGGACCTGGCCATAGACACCGCGAAGGCGGCGGTCGCGGCCGACCCGGCCTCCGAGCACGGGCACCGCATCCTGGCCAACGCGTACAACTCGCTGGGCGACCGGTGGGCGGCCACCAACTCGGCGCGCGAGGCACTGCGGCTCGCGCCGGACGAGTGGCGGTGCCACTGGCTGCTGGCGGAGTGCCTGCGGCACAGCGACCCGCACTTGGCCCTCCCGGCCGCGCACCGGGCGCGCGAGCTGGCCCCGAACGAGGCCGACGTGCACGTGCTCTACGGGGTCGTGGTCAAGCAGCTCGGCCGGACCGAAGAGGCGCGCGCGGCGTACCTGCACGCGTTGAGCATCAACCCGAACCTCGCCACCGCGCACAACAACATCGCCGTGCTCGACCGGGCCAACGGGCGCTGGGCCCGCGCGCTGGCCGGATTCCGCACCTCGCTGCGCCACAACCCGCAGCAGAAGCTGGCCCGGGAGAACCTCGCGAACACGATCGTGCTGCTGCTGCGCCGCCTGTGCGCGATCGCCTACGCCTGCGTGCTCGTGGTCGTGTTCACCGCGGGGGTGGCCAGCCCGCTGGTGCTGCGCGGGCTCGGCATCACGCTCACCGCCGGACTGCTGGCCGGCCTGGGCTGGATCCTGGCGATCGCGCGGCGCAGCGTCGGCGCGTTCGCCACGATGATCCTGCGCACCGATCGCAGGGCGCTGACGGCGATGGCGGTGTTCGCGATCGCGCTGGCGATCGTGGTGGTCGGCGCGATAGTGCAGCTCGTGCCGCAGCGCGAGGTCCGCGCGGCGCTCGGCGGGTTCGGGCACGAGGGCCACCTGCTGCCGTTCATCGGCCTCGGCCTGCTCATCGCGGCCCGCAACGCCCGCAATGTTAAGAAGTGACCATACGCACGGCTCTCACCCAGGACCGATCAGGGGTCAGATACGCATCGACGCGCAGGCCGGCTTCCGCGAGCGTCTGCTCGAACTCTGCTTCGGTCATCGGGTGCGCGAGGTAGGTCTGGGTCCAATGCGCGTCCGGAAAGAAGTACTCGGCGCGCACCGACCGCACGTCCGCGCCGACCGGGACCGAGGAGACGACGCGCACCAACCCGTCGCCCAGCACGGCCTCGCGGGGAATGCGGTCCTCCCAGCCTTCGGGCCGGCGTTGAATCAGAACGCATCCATCGTCCGCGACGTGACGCTGGCAGGTGCTCAGGATCCCTCGGCGCACTTTGGCGTCGCCGGCGTGGACGAGGAAAGAGGCGAGCAGCACCACGTCGAAGCGCTCGCCGAGGTCGAGCAGTTCGATCGGGCTGCGCACGGTGCGCACTCCGGTGACCCGTTCGAGCATTTCGGCCGACTCGTCGACCGCGGTCACGGCGAACCCGCGCTGGACGAGCGGCCTGGTCATCCGGCCGACGCCGCAGCCGAGTTCGAGGAGGGAAGCGCCGGCAGGCACCGCAGCTTGCACGATGTCGACTTCGTCGCCCAGCGGAATGCGCTCGTACAGCTCGACCGCGCAGCCGTCCGGCGTGATCGGCCCGGGACCGGTGCCGCTGTACCCTTCGCGTGCCATGTGATCCATGCTCTCCATCGAAACAGGTCACCTCGTTCCACGTCGGGTGTCGGCGGCCGCTGCTAGCGTTTCCCCATGATCGACAGTTCGCAGCAGGGTGGCGACTCGCACGGTGATCTACAACACGGCGATGCACGCCGCCGCCGCCTCGGGGTCATGTTCGACCGCTCGCTGCCGCCGGAATCGCTGGTCGCCTTCGCCCGGGAGGTGGAGGCGGCGGGAGCGGACGACCTGTGGGTGGTCGAGGATCTGCGCTGGGCCGGCTCGATCGCGTCCGCGGCCACCGTGCTCGCCGCGACCGAGCGGCTGCGGGTCGGCATCGGCATCGCGCCGGCGCCGCTGCGAAACCCGGCGCTGCTGGCCATGGAGTTCGGCACGCTGGCGCGCCTTTATCCCGGCCGTCTCGCGGCGGGCATCGGGCATGGCGCGCCGCAGTGGATGGCGCAGGTCGGCGCGAGCGTGCCGCACAAGCTCGCGCTGCTGGAGGAGACCATCGGCGCGGTGCGGGCGATCCTGCGCGGCGAGGAGGTCTCGGTCGACGGGCGCGCGATCCACCTGGAGGAGATCCAGCTGGTGCACCCGCCGCGGCAGCCGCCGCCGGTGATCGCCGGAGTCATCGGCCCGCGCTCGCTGGAACTGGCGGGCCGCGTCGCGGACGGCACGCTCGTGGTGGAGGGCCGCGGCCCGAACGACCTGCCGGGCATCCGAGCCCTGATCGAGAAGGGACGCGCCGGCGCCGCGAACCCCGGGCCGCACGAGCTGGTCATCTTCACGCACCTGTGCATCCGCGCGGATCAGGCCGAGGTCCGAGCCGCACTCGCGCCGGTGCTCGCGGAGTACTCGCAGATGCTCGGCGTGCCTGAGCAGGAGGTCTTCACCGTCTCGGGGGACGCGGCGCAGGTCGCGCAGCGCGTACGCGAACTGTGGGACGCAGGTGTCGACAGCGTCGTGCTGCGGCCGGTCGGGGACGAGCCCACGCGCCAGTTCGCCGAGGCGGCCGCGGCGGTGCGGCCGGCCGGATCCGGGGACTGATACCGCGCAACGGTGCGGCGGTCGGCGCCGCGGGTGCGGATCCGACCGCCGACGGCTGAGGGGCCGTCAGGCCGCGCGCGTCGCGGCCAGCACCTCGGCCAGGTGGATCGTGCGGATCGGCGCTCCGGAGCGCTGTGCGAGCCCGCCGATGTGCATCAGGCACGAGTTGTCCGCGGCGACGAGGTACTGCGCGCCGGTGCTGACCGCATTGGCTACCTTGTCGGCGCCCATCGCGGTGGAGACGTCCGGGTTCTTGAGCGAGAAGGTGCCGCCGAAACCGCAGCACTCCTGCGCCCCGGGCAGTTCCTCCAGTTCGAGACCGGCGACGGCTCGCAGCAGCCGCAACGGCCGGTCGCCGACGTTCAGCAGCCGCAGCGAGTGACACGTCGGGTGATAGGTGACCTTGTGCGGGAAGTACGCGCCGACGTCCTCGACGCCGAGCACGTCGATGAGGAACTCCGACAGCTCGAACACGCGCGGCACGGAAGCGTCCGGCACGATCCTCGGATGAATGTCGCGCACCATCGCGGCGCACGAGCCCGAGGGCGCTACCACGTATTCGTACCCTGCGAAGGCCGCCGCGAAGGAGGCCGCGAGCGCGGCCGCGTCGGCCGGGTATCCCGTGTTGTAGTGCATCTGCCCACAGCAGGTCTGGGCCATCGGGAAGTCGACCTCGACGCCGAGCCGTTCGAGCAGCGCGACGGTCGCCTTCCCCGCATCGGGGAACAGCGCGTCGTTCAAGCAGGTGATGAACAGCGCGATCCGCACCAGCCCGGCCTCTCCTCGGTCAAAGATCCGATGACATCATCGTCCGCCGGAGCGCACCACGGCAACATGTCTGTGCTGTCGGCCGATGGGTACCCGGCGGTGAACAGGCCACGGATGGGTGTTGCGCCGCGAGGCCGGTCGACGGGTGGTGGTGACGGTGACGCAGGAGCTGGACAGCGCGCTGGCGGAGCTGTTGGCACGCTCGCACACCGCGGCGCCGTCCCAGCTGGCGGGTCTCGTCGAGCACACCGCGCACCGGCTGGGCATGGCCGAAGCGGCGCTGTACCTGGCTGACGTCCAGCAGGACATGCTGGTACCGCTGCCGGACGCACGCGCGTGCGGCGAAGAAGCCGAGCCGATCCCGATCGACGGCACCCTCGCCGGATGGGCCTACCGGACCGTCTCTCCCCGCCTGACCAAGCACGGCTCGCTCACGGTATGGCTGCCGCTGGTCGACGGGGTGGAACGGGTCGGGGTGGTGCGCATCACCGCGGCGCAGTTGACCGCGAGAATGCTGGAAGCCGCCGAAGCCCTCGCCTCGCTCGCCACCTTGATCATCGTGTCCATGACCGGATACAGCGACCTGTACGCCCGCGTCGCGCGCCGACAGCCGATGAACACCGCCGCCGAGATGGTCTGGGCGTTCCTGCCGCCGCTGACCCTCGGCACCGACCGGGTCACCTCCACCGCGGTGCTGGAGCCGGCCTACGAGATCGGCGGCGACGCGTTCGACCACGGCCTCGACGACGGCCGGCTGCATCTGACCATCCTGGACGCGATGGGCCACGACCTGGGCTCCGGGCTGGCCTCCGCGATCGCGCTGGCCAGCTGCCGCAGCGTACGCCGCGCCTGCGGGCCGCTGCTGCAGATCGCCGAGCACGTCGACGCCGAGCTTGAGCGCTGGCTGCCCGGGATCTCGCTCACCGGCGTGTTCGCCGACCTCGACCTGGACAGCGGGCTGCTGACCTGGGTCAACTGCGGGCATCCCCCGCCGCTGCTGATCCGCGGACGGCGGGTGGTGCCCCGCGCCCTTGAGGCACGCGGCGAACTGCCGCTGGGCCTGCGCCCGCAATACCAAGCCACCCGCACCGTGCACCAGGCGCAGCTCGAGCCCGGCGACCGGCTGCTGCTGCATACCGACGGGGTCACCGAGGCCCGCTCCGCCGCCGGAGAGCTGTTCGGCGAGCAGCGCCTGGTCGACTTCGTGCTGCGTTCCCTGGCCGCGGAGGAACCACCGCCCGAGGCGCTGCGCCGGCTCATCCACGCCATCCTGGAGCACCACGACGACCGGCTGCGCGACGACGCCACCATCGTGCTGGCCGCCTGGCACCCCGACCGCGGCACGTCCGAGGCGCTGGCACCCACGCGGGAGTGAACCGGCGGGTCGATCAGTCCTCGGCGGGTCGATCAATCCTCGAAGCGGAACACCACGCGGTCGCCGAGCGGCCGGAAGCCCAGGCGCTGATACAAGGCGTTGCTGGTCGGGTTGGCCAAATCAGTGAACAGCGACACCTCGCGCGCTCCGCGTTCGAAGGCTGTCTCGCAGACCGCCGCGGTGGCCGCGGCCGCGTAACCGCGCCCGCGCAGCGCCTTCGGCGTGTACACCGGACCGACCCGGATGCCGCCGCCTTCCAGCAGCCGTGTGATCCCGGCCATCGAAACCGGCGCCCCGTCCACCTCCCACAGCGTCAGGCCGCCGTAGTCGAGCCGGTCCACCACCGCCCGCTCGGCATTGATCACCGGGTCGCCGACCTCCTCGGCGAAATCCACGAACCAGGCCAGCAGCAGATCGAGGTCGTCTTCGGTCGCGACGCGTGCGGTTCCGGCGGGGAGCGGCGCCGGCCAGGTCAGTTCGCCGAGCAGGTAGAGCCGGTGCTTCGCCCCCTCCCGCGCCACCGCCCCGGTCTCGGCGCACCAGGCGCTCGCCACCGCCTCGGCGACCGGCTGCGGACCGTTGATCCCGGGCAGCGGGCGCCCGGAGGCCCGCAGCACCTCGACGAGGGACCGCGCCGCCGCCTCATCAGGCAGGTCGGAAACGAGCAGCGGATGCGGCGGGGTCTGCACGAACGCGGCGCTCACCGCGCCGTTCGCGTCCTCGTACCAGCCGAAGCGCGGGCCGCCGTCGCCGTACGCGTCCAAGCCGCGTTCCCTCAGCACCGAAGGAATAGACAGCAGGATGGTGTTCTGGGTGGGCTGCGCGCGCAGGAAATCGAGCGCGGCCGCGTCGAAGGCCGCCAAGTCGTCAGTAGTCTGCCAAGCCATACGCCAGTCTGGCATCCGGCCGATTCGTTCGCATCCGAGTTTCGACCGGTTGACCGTCGCCCCGGCAGATGCGCCGGCGGCCGGAGACGCGGCACGTCGCGTCTCCGGCCGCCGGTGATGCTGTCGGCCTCGGGTTCAGCCCGCGCTGTTGCCCTCGGGCCGCAGTTCGAAGCCTGCGCTGCGCGCCTGGAGTTCGAGCAGCGCCGCGAAGTCCAGGTCCCGGAAGCCGGAGGTCACCGCCTCCTGGATGCGCTGGTACGCCGCGCCGGCCACGGGCATCGGGCTCTCCACCACGCGCGCGGCGGCGAGTCCGAGGTCGAAGTCCTTGCGCAGCAGCTCCGTGGTGAAGGTCGGCGTGAAGTCGAGGTTCAGCATCGCCGGGGTCTTGTACCGGGTGAAGTCCGAACCCAGCACCGAGCCGTTGAGGAACTGCATCAGGGCCGTGCGGGTGACGCCGTAGCGCTGGGCGAGCGTCGAGACCTCGGCGAGGGTCTGCGCCATCACGCCGAGCAGCATGTTGTGGCACAGCTTGACCACGCGCGCCGCGTCACCGTCGCCCACGTAGCTGACGGAGCGTCCGAGGATCTCCAGCAGCGGCAGCACCTGCTGGTAGGCCTCGAGCGGACCTGAAACGCAGAACGAGGCGGTGCCGCCGGCGACCGCTCCCGCGTTTCCGCTGACCGGGGCGGCCAGTACCGCGGTGTCGGTCTTCGCGGCCAGTTCGCGCAGCGTGCGCGCGGCCGGGGCGTCCACCGTCGAGCAGTCCACCACGATGCGCGGGCCGCGGTCGCCGCCGAACAGCGTGGTGGCCACCGCGACCAGGCTGGCCGGGGTGTCCACCGTGACGAAGACGATGCGGCAGTCGACCAGGTCCGCCGGGGTGTCCACCACCTTCGCCCCGAGCGGCGCCAGCTCCTCCGCCTTGACGCGGGTGCGGTTGCACACCGCCACCTGCTGGCCGGCGCCGAGCAGCCGCGTCACCAAGGCGCTGCCCATGCGTCCGGTGCCGATCCAGCCGATGCTGTTAGTGATCGCGCCCGCCTGGGGCGCGCCGTTGCCGGCCACTGCACCGCTCACCGCCGTGCTGTTGCCGGCGGCGGTACTTCCAGAACTGTCGTTGTCGGCAGCCATATCCTCTTTCCCCCTCTTCTCCACTGCTCCTGCGCGCACCGTCGCGATGCGAACCGGTGCGCTCAATCCCACGATACGGGGTGTTGAAACGTGCTCAGGCGGCACCTCGTTCGGCGCGGGTCCGCATGGTGACCGAAGCCGTCCGTTATACGGAACCGCACTTCGTTGGCGATATGATGATCGATCATGGACCTCGGGCATCGCACCGCACGTGAAGCCACCGGCAGGCGCCACGCGGCGCGGCGCCGCGTCGCCGTGGCCCTGGCCTTCGCGGCAGCTCTCGGCTCCGTGGCGGCCTGCTCGTCTTCGTCCTCCTCGGCCTCGTCCGGCTCCGGGGGCGGTTCCGCCGGGCCGGCGAACACGGTCACGCTGGCGCTGGACTGGACGCCGAACACCAACCACACCGGCATCTTCGTCGCCCAGCAGCTCGGCTACTACAAGAGCGCCGGGATCGACCTGAAGCTGGTGCCCTACGGCTCCACCGCGCCGGAAACGCTGGTCGCCACGCACAAGGCCGACTTCGGCATCTCCTACCAGGACGGCCTCACCGAGGCGGCGGCCACCGGCGGCGACCTCACTTCGGTCTTCGCGATCACGCAGAAGACCGACGTGGTGATCGGGGTGCGGGCAGACAGCGGGATCACCTCGCCCAAGCAGCTGGACGGCAAGACGTACGCGGGTTACGGCTCGCCGCTGGAGCAGCCGATGCTCAAGTACGTGATCAAGCAGGCGGGCGGTGCCGGCACGTTCAAGGATGTGACCCTCAACACAGACGCCTACCAGGCGCTCTACGCGGGCCAGGCGGACTTCGCGCTGCCCGAGCCGACCTGGGAGGTCATCCAGGCCAAGCTGGTGGGCAAGCCGCTGCGCACCTTCGACGTGTCCGACTACGGCTTCCCGCCGATCTACTCCGCGCTGATCGCCTCTTCGCACCAATATCTCAGCGCGCACGCCGACCTCGCCCGCAGGTTCCTCGCGGCGACGCTGAAGGGCTACCAGTACGCCGCCGCGCAGCCGCAGCAGGCGGCGAATCTGCTGATCCAGGCGAATCGGTCGGTGCTCGGCGGGCAGCGCGAGCTGGTGGATCAGAGCGCTGCGCTGGAGGCCTCGCAGTACTACAAGGACCCTGACGGCAAGATAGGGGTGCAGAGCGAGGCGCGTTGGAAGGCGCTGACCGACTTCTTGTACAACAACGGGATCCTGGCCGACGCCTCGGGCAAGTCGCTGTCCGCGGAGCCGCAGCTCTCGTCGCTGTATACGAACGCGTACCTGCCGGCTTCCGACCAGAGCCCGTGACGCTGCGGTGACCGGTCGCCGGGTGGGGCGCACGCTGTGGCCGCCGCTGCTGCTCGCTGTCGTGCTGATCGCCGGCTGGCAGCTGGTCGCGCAGTTCGCGATCCGCGACGCGCAGGTGCTGCCCACGCCGTGGCAGGTGGTCTCGGCGGGCTGGCAGGTGCGCGGCGACCTTTGGCACAACGCGGTTCCAACGCTCACCGAGACCGCGACCGGCTTCGGAGTGTCGTTCGTGCTTTCGTGGCTGATCGCGACGGCGATGGACTTCTCCGACGCGGCGCGGCGCGCGGTCTATCCGCTGCTGGTGGCCTCGCAGACGATCCCGGTGGTCGCGATCGCCCCGCTGTTCGTCGTCATCTTCGGCTTCCAGCTGCTGCCGAAGGTGCTGCTGGTCGCGCTGGCCACCTTCTTCCCGCTCACCGCCGCGCTGGCGGAGGGCTTCGCCACCGCGGACGGCGACGCGATGCGGCTGCTGCGCTCGATGGGCGCGAGCCGGTGGCAGTCCTTTGCGAAGGTGCGGGTGCCCGGGGCGTTGCCGTTCTTCTTCACCGGCCTGCGGGTCTCGATCACGTACGCGATCGGCGGCGCGGTGTTCGCCGAGTACGCCGGGGCGGAGAACGGCCTGGGCATCTACATGCAGCAGATGCAGCAGAACTTCCGCATCGACCTGGTCTTCGCCACGATCCTGGTGATCGCGCTACTGAGTGTGCTGCTGTTCGCCTCGACCTATCTGCTCGAGCGGCTGGTCACACCCTGGCGCCGGTTCGAGGCGCCGCGGGCCGCGGGCCGGGACCGGCCGTGAACGCCGGCGGCGGATACCGGCTGGAAGTGCGCGGGCTCGCCCACGAGTTCCCCCGGCCGGGCCAGGATCCGCTGCGCGTGCTCGACGGCCTGGATCTCGCGGTGCGGCCGGGTGAGTTCACCGCCGTCATCGGCCCGAG
>Ga0070739_10002504_pt1 | contig 24590 bp, 20 predicted proteins | sample Coa_R1_7_FD_66445 | JGI IMG/M metagenome (GOLD analysis project Ga0070739, IMG submission 66445) | Surface soil microbial communities from Centralia Pennsylvania, which are recovering from an underground coalmine fire - Coalmine... | ecosystem: Environmental > Terrestrial > Soil > Unclassified ...
TGTTCGCGGCGTCGCCGGTGCAGGAGAACGCTGCACAGCTGCAGATGAAGCGGCGGGCCTCGGATAACCCCACGCTCAGCTCTACGTTCGCGGTCGGCGAGGAAGCCGAGCAGCAGGGCCCGGTTTTCATCCGTGAAGTTGGGAAGGTAAAGGCGCCGCTCGAATTACAGCGTTTCTCGCCCGGCGAAACCATCCGCGTCGATGCCGTGGTGCGGACGCGGACAATTGGTCACTTTTTCCCGGGCGGTACGGTCGACGCGCCCGACGTATGGCTGGAAATGCAGGGCCGCGATGCCGATGGCCGCATCATCTACTGGAGCGGGTATGTGGAGGATAACGGTTGCGGGCCGGTCGAGCCTGGCGCGCATTTCTACAAATCGTACCAGCTCGACGGCGATGGGAATCCGATCAACAAGCGCAACGGCTGGGCCACGCGCAGCGTGCTTTACGTCCACCTCATCCCGCCCGGCGCCGCGGACGTTGCGCATTTCCTTATAAAGATTCCGTCCAATGCGAAAGGCCCTGTCACCCTCACGGCAAAGCTGAATTACCGGAAGTTCATGTACGATTACGTGCGCTTCGCTTACGCTGGCAAGCCGAAGCCGGGGCAGGAGGCGCTGGTGAACGTGGATCATGATGACCGCGAATTCTCCTACTCGCCGGCGAACATCCCCGCCGACGTGTCCGGCCGCATCAAGGGACAAATCCCGAACATCCCCATCGTGACCATGGCCACGGCGAAGCTGGAACTCCCTCTGGGCAACGAAACGCCGTGGCAGCCCATCCTGCGTAAGCAGGACCGGGAGCGCTGGAACGACTGGGGCATCGGAATGCTCCTGCAGGGCGATCTGAAAGGCGCCGAGTATGCGTTCCACAAAGTCACCGAAGCGGACCCGTCGTACGCTGACGGCTGGCTGAACATCGCCCGCGCCCTGATCCAGGAAGGCGAGACGGACGAAGCGAAACCGTATATCGACAAAGCCATGTCCCTCAACTCGCACCTCGGGCGTGTGTACTTCTTCAAGGCGATGGTGCAGAAATCGGACGGCGATTACGATGGCGCGCTGAGTTCTCTGCGTACCTGCTCCTCGATGTATCCGCATGACCGCGTGGTGCTCAACCAGATGGGCCGCATTCTGTTTTTGAAGCGCGACTATGCGGATGCGGTAAACGCGCTCGACGGCGCGCTCGAAGTCGATCCAGAGGACCTGCAGGCGCACTACAACCTGATGCTCTGTTATCGCGGTCTGGGGAGGCCCGAGCAGGCGGAACACGAGCAGGCGCTTTTCATGCGGTTCAAGGCGAACGAAGCGGCGCAGGCCATTACCGCGCGGCGGCGCATGCTCAGTCCGGAAGACAATAACGAGCGCCAGCCGATCCATGATCACGACAATGCATGGCGGGTCACAGCAGGAGCAGCAGCATCGGAATGAAGAAGTACAACAGTCAGACATGGAGCAGGCCGCTGGCCTGCATGACAATTGCGGCGGCGGCGGCGCTTCTGATGGCGAACACCCCGCGCGCGGGCGGCCCTCCCGCCGTTCGTTTCACCGATATCACCTCGGCGGCGGGCATCCACTTCACCCACACGGCGGGCAAAGCCGGTCACAAGTACCTGCCCGAGACCATGGGCTCCGGAGTCGCTTTCGTCGACGCGGACGGCGACGGCTGGCCCGACATTCTGCTGGTGAACAGCTGCCCCTGGGGGCCGCACGCGCACAAAACGACCGCCGCGCTGTACCGGAATAATCACAACGGCACGTTCACCGATGTCACGCGCGGCAGCGGCTTCGACGTGGAGATGTACGGGCTGGGCGTGAGCGTCGCCGATTACGATAACGATGGCCGCGAAGACGTATACATCACCGCGCTGGATGGCGACCATCTGTTCCATAACGAAGGCCACGGCCATTTCCGAGACGCGACGAAGCAGGCCGGCATTCACAACGCGAGCTTCCCGGCGAGCGCCGCCTGGCTCGACTACGACCGCGACGGCAAACCCGATCTCTTCGTCGCCAACTACGTGCAGTGGACGCAGAAGGGCGACCTGTGGTGCTCGCTCGATGGTGCGACCAAGTCGTACTGCACACCGGAATCGTACAAGGGTACGTCATCGAAGCTGTACCACAATCTCGGGAACGGCCGGTTCGAGGACGTGACGCAGAAGGCGGGCCTCGGTGACCCGACCAGCAAGTCACTGGGCGTCGCCGTCCTCGATTACGACAGCGACGGCTGGCCGGACCTCTTCATCACCAACGACACCCAGCCCAACAAGCTGTATCGCAATAACCAAAACGGCGCCTTCACGGACGAAGCAGTTGCAGCGGGCGTCGCGTTCGGCGAGGACGGCGTTGCGCGGGGCGCCATGGGCGTGGATGCCGCCGATTACGACCGCTCCGGTCGCATGGACCTGCTGGTGGGCAACTTCTCCAACCAGATGATCGGCCTGTACCACAACGAAGGCCACGGTCTCTTTGTCGATGAAGCGCCAAGCTCCACGATCGGGCGCGCATCGCTGCTCAGCCTGACGTTTGGCGCTTTCTTTTTCGATTACGACCTGGACGGGTACCCCGATATCCTCGCCGCAAACGGCCATATCGAGGAGGAGATCGGGCGCGTGCAGCCGAAGATCCAGTACCGCGAAGCGCCGCTGCTGTTCCGCAATCTCGGGAAGGGCCGCTTCGAGGACGCGAGCCGCGCGGTAGGGCCGGACCTCGAACAGCCAATCGTCGCCCGCGGCGCCGCCTACGCCGACTTCGATCACGACGGCGATCTGGACATCGTGATCGCACAGAACAACGGCCCGGCGAAGCTGCTGCGCAACGACGGCGGAAACCGGAATCACTGGATCACACTGAAACTGGTCGGCACGAAATCGACGCGTGACGGCCTGGACGCCAAGGTCTGGGTGGAAACCTCAACCGGTAAGCAGATGCAGATGGTGCACAGCGGCTCCAGCTACTGCTCGCAGAGCGATTTAGCGCTCACCTTCGGCCTTGGCCAGGACACCGTGGCCAAGTCGATTGAAATCCAGTGGCCCAGCGGCCAGGTGGATAAGGATTACAATGTCCATGCGAATCAATTCCTGACTGTGACCGAGGGCCGCAAACTCTGAAACTCCGCACCGCTGCAATTACCGACGAATTCTCGCCCGACCTCGCGGCGGCGCTGGAAGCAATGAAGGCAGCCGGCCTGACTGGCGCCGAACTGCGCGTGATCGATGCGAAAAACATCATGGACCTGGAGTACGGCGACCTGGAGCGCGTGCGGGAGTTGGTCCGTGGCGCGGGCTTCGAGACCGTGTCCATTGCTTCCCCGCTGCTCAAGTGCGTGCTGCCCAACGCTGCGGCGCTGGATACTCGATTCGAGCACGACATCTTCGCCTCAAAGCACACGTACGAAGATCAGGACCGGCTGGCGCAGCGCGCCTTCGCCATCGCCCAGATGATGGGGGCGAAGATCGTGCGCGTCTTCTCGTATTGGCGCACCGTCGAGCCGGAGAAGACGTACGACGCCATCGTGGCCGCGCTTCAGAAGCTTGGGGACGAGGCGGGCAAACGGGGCCTGACCATCGGTCTCGAGAACGAGCACGCCTGCAACATAGCGACCGGGGCGGAAGCGGCGCAGATCATCGCTCGTGTGAATCACCCCAGCGTAAAGCTCGTCTGGGATCCCGCCAACGCCTATGTGTCGGGCGAGGACTCATTTCCTGAGGGCTACAGGAAGCTCCCCAGGGGCAGCATCGCCCATGTACACGCCAAGGACTGCCGCATGAAAGACGGCAGCACGCCGGAATGGGGCGCGGTTGGAACTATGGGCATCGACTGGAAGGGCCAGATCGCGGCACTGCTGGCGGACGGTTATGCGGGCTGGATCAGCCTCGAAACGCACTGGACCGGCCCGCGCGGGAACAAAATGGAAGCGAGCAGCATCTGCGCGAAAAACCTGCACGCGCTGCTCGCCGACTAATCAGCGGCGGGACTGCACGCCGACCAGCGGCTCCGGTTCGTGAACAACGGGTGTAAGCGACTCGCCCTGAGTGGACATCTCCTCGCTGGCGGCGGCGCTCTGCTCGGCGCTGGTCGCGGTGCTCTGGGCCAGATGCTCGATCCGTGTGATTGCCTTGGCGACGATTGCTCGCCCGGCAGGGCGTCGGAGGTGATCGCCTCAACGCGGTTACTGATGCGGCTTTCACTCCACAGCGCCACAACGTTAAGCACGACAGTCATGGCCACCGTGCTCGCGGGCAGCACCATGATTTTATGGATACGGGTGAACCGTTAGCGTCCCTGCTTACCCGTTCGGGTGCTCAAGCGCGGACCTTGAGCCAAATTAGCCCCAGGTGCGGATGCCTATCACGCCCCAGTACGCCAGGTAACCGGCGACCACCAAACAAGCGGCGGAAACCAGCAGCGAATGCATCCACACCGCCCGGCGAATCATCCGTCGCCGTGCGCGCATGGCCTGCACCAGGGCCATTACGGACACGCAGGCGAACAGCACCGTCAATAGGAAAATAGCGGCCGACCACAAGGTCACAGACCCAAGCTTCGTGATGGCATCGTCGCCGGCCAGAGCAAAGACGGCGCATGCGCCGGCGAGCAGTACGATTGCGACCAGCGGCAGCGCTCGTACGCTGAGGTAAAGCCGACCGCCCGGCAGGGGCCGCAGGCGACGCAGCAACAGTGCGGGGACCCAGTAGAGCGCGTAAAGGCCCGCGCTCGCCAGCAGCAGCGCCACCACCGCCGTGACGCCCGTCTGCAGCCATGCCTGCCATGCCGGAACCTGCTCCAGAACTTCCCCCATTCCGGCCTCGATGAACCGGCCGTCGCGCAGATCGGAGATGAGCGCGAGGGTGGCAGGCGGCTGCCTCTCTTCCCGCCACAGCCTGCCGCCGGCTGCCGCGAACGACTGTTCGTGCCCGAAAAACGGCCGAATCCTCAGCTTCGCCCCCTTCACGGTTACGCGGCGCAGATCAGAGATGCGGTCGATGAAATAGGTCATCTGCACACGGGGACTGGCGGGCTCATACCAGCCCGCGTACTGTGCGTCGAGCGCGTCATCCGGTTGTGCCGGCGCTGGTTTTGCCGGCGCCGCAAGATCGCGCGTCAGATAAGCAGTAATCAGGCCGTGGATGCGGCCGAAGGCCTCGCCGTTGGTCGCGTTGATCATGTAGGCATAGCCGACCCCCGCGTCGGGCAGATAGGCCATCTGCGTGAGTCCGCCGGTGATGCCGCCATCGTGGCCGTGCCAAACAAAGCCGCGGCCGTCAATTGATGTATAGTTGCTCAGCCCGTAGCCGGCCCGCAGACCGTCACGTGCCGCCATAGTGCTCTCCGGCCGCTCCATGCGGTCGATGGATTCCGGCTTCACGATGCGCCGGCCATCAACCGCCCCGCGATTCAGGTAAAACATTACATAGTTCGCCATATCGCGGGGCGAGGCGTTAATTGCGCCCGCGGGACGCAAGGAGATGTGCCAGTACTTTTCCACGTGCTGGCCATCGGATGAATAGAGCGTGGTGAGCCGCCGCCGGACCTCCGGCGTCAGCAGATAGCTCGCGGTGTCCATGTGCAGGGGCGTGAAGAGGTTCTCCTGGACATAATCCTCGAAGCGCTTCCCTGTGACTCTCTCTACCACATACGCAGCCACCGCCGGGCCAGCGTTACAGTAAGCCATGCGCGTGCCTGGCCGCCACCGCGAGGTGCGCGAATCGGGATGATACTGCAGGCCCTCGAAAAGCGTCAGAGGCTTCGGATCGCTGCTGGCGTATTCAGCCAGATGGAGGTCGTCCCAGCCCGTCGTGTGCTCTAACAGATGAACGATGCGGATTGGGTCTGTTGCCTCCCAGCGGTTCACGAACGTCACGTCCGGCGCGTACCGGCGCACCGGATCGTCGAGACGCAGCCGGTTCTCCTCCTGTAATTTCAGGATCGACAACGACGCGAACGCCTTGGAGACGGAGCCGATGCGGAACAGCGTGTCGCCGGTAGCCGGCCGCTTCGACGCGGCATCGGCCATTCCAATGCCGTCCGCCAGCAGCACCCGGTCGCGCGTCACCATGGCAATGCCTGCTCCATGCGTGTTGGTTTCGTGCAGGACCCTGGCGATTGCGGACTTCAATTCGTCCAGCGTGCGTGGCGGCGGTTCCTGCTTGCTGGCGCCAGCAACGAGGACGGTAACGGCCGCGACAGCGGCAATCGACCTGTTCATTGGGCGCTAATCTATCAGAGAATCGATCAGGGCTTCCACGCCCTCGCGAAAGACCCTCGCCGGCGTGAGCAGGCTAACAACCAGGAACGCCTCGCGATCGAAGTCGTAGAAGTATCCGGGCTGCACGAGCACGTTATGGCCGGCCAGCAGCCGCAGCGCCCATTCCTCCTCGCTGCGAACGCGCGGGACCTCCACAACGGCGTACCAGCCGCCTTCAGGGCGCCGCACGGCGAGAGGCGAATCGGGGCCCAGCCGGCTGAGCAAGAATTCCAGATTGCCGCGGGCCCGCAACGTGATCGCGCTCTGGATGCCGTGGCGCTCGGACAGCAGGCTCGGCAGAGCAAACTGCACGGGAGTTCCCACCGATAAATAGGTATCCGCGATGAACTCCAGCCTGCGCCATGCCTCGATCCGCAGCGGCTCGGGGCCATTGGCCACGATCCAACCCAGCTTCATCTGCGGCAGGCCGGCAATCTTCGATAGACCGCTCATCGAAAACGTAAGCGCCTGCTCGACAGGGATGAGTGATGGTGCGCGGGCCGGATCGCGGGTCAGCGGGTAATCGGAGAACACCTCGTCGGAGATGATCGCGAGGCGGCGCTGCGCACAGAATTCGGCCAGACGTGCGGCTTCCGATTGACGAAGGAATGAGCCTGTTGGGTTATTGGGGTTCACGACAATCACAGCCCGCGTACGGTTAGTGCACGCGGCGGAGAGGGCATGGAAGTCCGGTTCCCAGCGGCCATGCCAAACCAGCGGGTACTGGTTGACGCGCACCGCTTCCAGGTCCGCGAGGAACTCAAACAATGGATACGAGGGCCGCGGGGTCAGGATTTCGTCGCCCGGATCGCAAAGCAGCTTCAACAGGTACGCGTAGCCTTCGCTGGTGCTGGACGTGAGCAGGATGCGCTCGGCCGGCGTGGACAAGCCTTGCTCGGCATAGTAGCCGGCGACGGCGGCGCGGGCGGCGGGCAGGCCGGCGGCTTCAGGATCGTAGCGGATCGCGCGCGGGTCGGCCAGAAGCGAAGTGATCGCGGCGGTGTCGTACGGGATGTCTGCGTGCGTAGGATTCGATTCCGTGAGATCCAGAATGCGGGCTCCAGCGCGCCGCTTTTCCGCGAGCAACCGCGTGAGTTCATTGACAGCGCCGGTTGCGCGCAGGCGCGAGGAGAACATTCCTCAACCGTATATCACGGCTTCACGAATAAACGGCAATCCGCGGCGCGCCTGCCAGATACCCGCCGCGTTGGTCCTGATTCATTTCCTCGCCTGGCGGCACGCTGCAGCCGTGTCACCGCACTGTAACGTATATGTCCGGGCTTTCTGACATCCTATCCCTGAGCGCATATGCCCGAAACCACACCCGCAGTGTCGGATGACGAACTAAAGCGGATCGATGCCTGGTGGCGCGCCGCCAACTATCTCTCCGTAGGTCAAATCTACCTTTATGCCAATCCCCTGCTCACCGAGCCGCTCACGCTGGAGCACATCAAGCCGCGCCTGCTCGGACACTGGGGCACCACGCCGGGGCTGAACTTCGTCTACGCGCACGCCAACCGTTTGATCACGGCGCACGACTTGAACATGATCTATATCTGCGGCCCCGGACACGGCGGCCCAGGAATGGTGGCGAACACTTACCTGGAAGGGACCTATAGCGATTTCTTCCCCAACATCATGCAGAACGCGGAGGGGATGAAGCGGCTGTTCACGCAGTTCTCGTTTCCGGGCGGTATCCCGAGTCATGCCGCCCCGGAGACGCCGGGGTCGATCAATGAAGGCGGCGAGCTCGGATATTCCCTGCTGCACGCCTATGGAGCGGTGTTCGACAATCCCGATCTGATCGCGTTGTGCGTCATCGGTGACGGCGAAGCCGAAACCGCGGCGCTGGCGACCAGCTGGCATTCCAACAAGTTTCTGAATCCCGCGACCGACGGCGCCGTCCTCCCGATCCTGCACCTGAACGGCTACAAGATCGCCAATCCCACGGTGCTGGCGCGCATCCCGCGCGAGGAGTTAGTCGAACTGCTGCGCGGCTACGGGTATAAGCCGTACTTCGTCGAAGGTGACGACCCCATGCCGATGCACCGAAAAATGGCCGAGACAATGGAAGCCGTGCTGGCCGACATCCAGACCATACAGCGTGAAGTGCGCAAGCACGGCTACAGCGAGCGGCCCGTGTGGCCGGTAATTGTCATGGTTACTCCCAAGGGCTGGACCGGGCCGAAAGTGGTGGACGGCGTCCAGATCGAGGGTACGTGGCGCGCCCATCAGGTGCCCATGGAACAGTTTCGCGAAAAGCCCGAGCACCTGCACATTCTGGAGCAATGGATGCGCAGCTATCGGCCCGAGGAGCTGTTTGACGACACCGGCAGGCTCGTCCCCGAGGTCGCCGCTCTCGCCCCAAAAGGCGCGCGGCGGATGGGCGCGAACCCAAACGCGAACGGCGGGCTGCTGCTCAGGGACCTCCGCATGCCCGATTTCCGGTCCTATGCTCTGGAAGTTCCAAAGCCGGGAACCGTGCGCGCCGAAGCGACACGGATCATGGGCGCGCTGCTCCGCGACGTGATGAAGCTGAACATGGACACGCGCAACTTCCGCGTCTTCGGTCCCGATGAAACTGCTTCGAACCGGCTGAACGCGCTCTTCGAGGTTACGGATCGAGAGCTGGAGGCCGCCATCGAGCCGAACGACGATCATGTCTCGCATAACGGCCGCATCCTGGAAGTACTCAGCGAGCACATGTGCGAGGGCTGGCTCGAAGGATATCTATTGACCGGCCGGCATGGCCTGTTCAACTGCTATGAAGCGTTCATCCACATCATCGATTCGATGTTCAATCAGCACGCGAAATGGCTGAAGGCATCACACAAGATTCCATGGCGGCGTCCCATCGCCTCGCTGAATTACCTGCTGTCGTCGCACGTCTGGCGGCAGGACCATAACGGCTTCAGTCATCAGGACCCGGGGTTTATCGATCACGTGGTCAACAAGAAAGCCGACGTGGTCCGCGTCTATCTGCCGCCGGACGCAAACTGCCTGCTCTCAGTAACCGATCACTGCCTGCGCAGCCGCAACTACGTGAACGTCATCGTCTGCGGAAAGCAGCCGGCCCTGCAATATCTCAATATGGAGCAGGCAATCGCACATTGCACCGCGGGCATTGGCATCTGGGACTGGGCCAGCAACGACGAGGGCGGCGAGCCCGACGTGGTTATGGGCTGTTGCGGCGATATCCCCACCATGGAAGTGCTCGCAGCCGTCGCGCTGCTTCGCGAGCATTTGCCACAACTGAAGATCCGCGTGGTGAACGTGGTGGATCTGATGACGTTGCAGCCGCAGAGCGAGCACCCGCATGGCCTGCCGGACAAGGACTACGATTCACTATTCCCGCCGCGGACACCTACGGTTTTCGCCTTCCATGGCTATCCGTGGCTGATCCACCGCCTCACGTATCGCCGCCACAATCACGACAACCTGCACGTGCGCGGATACAAAGAGGAGGGCACCACGACCACTCCGTTCGATATGACCGTGCTGAACGACTTGGATCGCTTCCATCTGGCGATGGACGTTATCGAGCGCGTCCTGAATCTTCAGAACGTCGCCGCGCATGAGAAGCAGCTGCTCCGGAACCGACTGATCGAGCACAAGCTGTGGATTTCCGAGCACGGCGACGACATGCCGGCCATTCGCGACTGGACGTGGCCGGCGGAAACGACCAGGCCATGACGGGCCCTTTGTGGCGACCAGGGCCTCGCGCTGCAGCGGGCTCGCAGCGCCTCCTGTTCGGGATTGCGAAACTCCAGGGCCTTCGAGAGTGCATCGGACCATGCGGGCCGAGGGCCCGCCGCGGCCTGAGAGCCTGCCCCGCATGAAGATATTAGTTCTGAATGGCGGCTCGAGCGGGCTGAAGGCGATGTTGTGGGATACGGCGACGCTGCCGGACAGGCCCGTCCCAACGATCTGGGAGGCCCGAGTGGACTGGGGGCGGCACGCCGGCTGCGCCGAGCTGCGCATACGTACCGAGCGTGGCGAGGAGACCGAAACGCTCCCGATCACTTCTCCCGATCAGGTGTTGCAACCCGTGCTGCAAGCGGCCCTGGCGGTATCGCCGGTCGATGTCGCCGGCCATCGGGTCGTTCACGGCGGGAAGGCGTTCCGCGAGACAACGCGGATCACGCCGCAAGTGCGTGCGGAAATCGCGCGGCTGGTCGAGTTCGCACCGGAGCACAACCGCCTCGAGCTGGAAGCGATAGACACGGCGGAACGGATGCTCCCGTCAGGCACGCCGCAGGTGGCCGTGTTCGACACCGCATTTCATTCCTCGCTTCCTGAGGAGGCGGTAGTCTACCCCGGTCCATACAACTGGCTCACTGATGGCGTGCGACGCTACGGGTTTCATGGCATCAGTCATCAGTACGTGTCTCGGCGAGCGGCGCAGATTCTGGGCCGCGATGACCTGCGGCTCGTGACCTGCCACCTCGGCAATGGCGCCTCGCTCGCGGCAGTGAAGGCCGGGAAGAGCATAGATACCACCATGGGGTTCACCCCGCTGGAGGGACTGATGATGGGTACGCGGTCGGGCAGCATCGATCCCGGGATCATCATCTATCTTGTCCGGCACTGCGGCTATCGCGCCGATGATCTGGATCGCATTCTGAACAAGGAATCGGGGCTGAAAGGCGTTTCCGGACTGTCTGCCGATATGCGCGATATCGAAGCAGCGATGCACGCCGGGAACACGCGGGCGAAGCTGGCCTTCGACCTGTATATCCACCGCCTTTGCCGTGAGATCGGCGGAATGGTCGCGAGCCTGGGCGGAGTGGACGCACTCGTCTTCACAGCGGGTATAGGAGAGAACTCTACCCTGGTGCGTCAACGAGCCTGCACACAGTTTGCGTTCCTTGGCGTCGAACTCGATGGCGAGAAGAACGCTGCATCGCCCGCGGACGTGGATATCGCGACCACGGAGTCCACGGTTCGCGTGCTTGTGGTGCGGACCGAAGAAGACTGGGAGATTGCGCGCGAGTGCCACCGCATCGTCAAGGAGCATGGCAATGCCTGAGGAAAAGGTCCGGTTGTGGCTAATGCGCCACGGCGAGACGGAGTGGAGCCTTTCGGGAGCGCACACCGGGCGCACCGACATCCCGCTGACCGAGCGCGGACGCGAGAACGCGCGGAAGATGGGCGAGGCGCTGCAGTGCCACCCTTTCGCTCTGGTCCTGACCAGCCCGCTAAGCCGCGCGCGCGATACCTGCGCGCTGGCGGGATACGGCAAAGTGGCGCAGATCGAGCCGGACCTGCACGAGTGGGAATACGGCGAGTACGAAGGCCGGAGTACGGCCGACATTCGGGGCGAGCGGCCCGGCTGGGAGCTGTGGAACGACGGTGTGCCGAACGGGGAGACCGTGGAGCAGGTCGGAGTGCGCGCAAGGCGTGTGATTGAACGGGCTGTCGCTGCCCGCGGAGGCGAGGTCGCGCTGTTCGCCCACGGGCACATCCTGCGGATTCTGACGTCCTGCTGGCTCGGCCTGCCGCCCGACTGCGGCCGCCTGTTCGCACTGGACACCGCCTCGATCAGCATCCTGGGGCACGAGCGAGACACGCGCGTGATCTCGAAATGGAATCGCGCGGTCGGGGACTGATTGACTACCCGATTTCCGGATCCTGGTTCTCCAGGTACTCCAGAGGAACGTCGTCCTCGGGAACCTGCTTCGTCGCGACCTCTGCCACGTCGGGATCAGGGGCGTTCTCCACACCGGCAATCGCTTCGGCCTCGAACGCCTGCCCTTCGTCCACCAACTCCTCGACGCTTTCCGAATTGGCCTCTGCGTCGGTCGGTAATCCCTGCAGATCACCCGAATTTATTCTTCGCCTGGGCATTTCTGCCGATTATCGCACCCGGCCATCATGGTACGGCGCCGAGCCCATTGCCGCTCAATTCCGTGGTCCGGATTAGCCCATCTCTGATCGCGAAGATACCAGGAAAATGCGTCTCCCAGCCGCGGTTCGCGGCCGGCACAAATTGGCGCGCGTTCGCCTCGATACCAGCGACGCCCGGCACATGAGCGGCGAGTCCAACGGAGTGAATCAGCGATGCGCCAGGGCAGGTCAGGTCCTGAACGCACAGGAACATTTTATGGATCTGACCGGCCGCGGCCATCAACACCGCCTGCGACTGGCCCTTGCAGGCCTTCAGCGCGGCTCCGGTGTAACCCATCTCCTGCGCGAGCATGAGCGCATCCAGTCCAGTGAGCGATTCATCGATCACCACCGGAACGAGCTTCGATGCTTTGGTCATGAGGTTGTGACGGCTGGCGTTCAGATCGCGAGCGGTCGGCTGTTCGATGTACTGAATGCGGCGAAACGCGTCCGGGCTGGTCTCTTTCAGGCGGTGGATGAATTCCAGCAGGTACTCCACATTGCGGCAGCGCTCGTTGAAATCGAGGGAATAGACGCACTCGCGCCCATTCCGGCGAGCCTGCGCTTCCGCCGCGACCCGGTGGATGCCCGCAACGCGATCCACATCCCAAACCAGATCGTCGCCATTCAGCTTGATCTTGATGTGATCAATACCGTTGTACGCGATCCACTGCGGCAGCGTTTGCGGAAGGCCGTCGTGGAGCGGCTCGCGCACGTCCGCCTCCGTGAGCGGGTCGAGCGCTCCCACGGAGTGGTAGAGCGGGAGCATCGCGACGGGGCGTGCCAACAGATAGTCGGAAAGGCGGCGTCCTGTGTATTCGGAACCGAGATACCGCGAAAGATCGCCGGGCAGCAGGTCGGGGCCGTACGTGAGCCACGTACTCCGCCCGTGGACCTTGCCGAACGCGTCATGAATGGCGGCGTCGAAAGGACTGGCCGTCACCAGCGTGCAGAGCTTCGGAATCGGCTCGGCGAGCTTCTGCGCGGCCGTGACTTGCTGGGCCGCGTGCAGGTAACCAGGTTCAAGGGCGGCGTTCAGGTCCAGTGGATGGCCGTATTCGCGATACACGGCGGTTACCGCTGAAATCCGCTCCGCCAGCGCTTTCATCGCGGCCAGCGTCTGGTCATAGGTCAGGAAGCGCGACGGAAACGACCACACGTTGCCCATGGGCATCGACCCGAATCCGGCCGCCTCATGGCCCGCGGCGGTGCGCACGACGCAACGCACGTTGAGCAGCGTGACACGGTCCACCGCAACGCCACCGAACTTGTACGGCGCGCGGTAGCGATACTCCTCGTATGCGTGCTCGATATGCTCGATGCGAATGTCCGTGGGGCGCGCGCCGGCGACAAGCGCTGGGCCGGCGGCGGCAGCGCCGGCAAGAAACGTGCGCCGGCTCATCACGCCAGCCATCTTCGCAGTTGGCGCAGATCCCGTTTCATCGCGCTGAACACCTCGTCGCGCGGCACGGTCAGGGTACGCGCGCCGTCGTTGGCGCCGCCGAGCGGATACTCAAAGTGAAGTTGTACGGGTCCGGAGAAGCCCGCTGCCCGCACCATCTCGAAAAACTCCGGGAACCGGACCATTCCCTGACCCAGTGGTTTCCAGTGCGGTGACCAGGCGCCATCCTCGTCGCGAGCCCAGAGGAAATCCTTCACGGCAATGCCCCGCAGATAGCCGCCGGTAATGCGGAAACTGTTGATCCACCCGCCCAGACCGCCTTCGACGGTCGCGTGTCCGACGTCGTAGTTCACGCCGACCAGCGCCGGATCCAGGCCGTTGAGCAGTTCGTGAAGATCCCAGATGGACGCTCCCACCTGGTTGCGTCCGGAGTGGGTGTGATACATCGCGCCAACGCCGTACTGCCGGTTCAGCTCCGCGAGATGGGCAATCCGCGGCCGAATCGGTTCGAGTTGTTTGGCCAGTGGCATTGCGTCGATATACCGGAACCCGCCCCAGCGATACCGCGGGATTCCGAGTGACGCCATTACGCGCAGGATATCGGCAACATAGGGCGTACCGGCGTCGACGATGTCGGTGGTGATCATCGGCGCGGCCAGTCCGTGCGCGCGAATCAGCGAAACGAGCGGTGGCAGGTCCTGCGCGACACGGGCGGGCTCAACATGGCCGCCGGCGCGCACGGTAAGATCCACGCCGTCGAAGCCCAGCTCAGCCGCGGTCGTCGCCAGTTGCTCTCCCGTGAGGAACTGCAGGTGCTTCGAGAAGATCGCGACCGTCAGGCCGGTTGCCCGCGCGGGCGCAGCGAGCATGGAGGCGCCCGCCGCCGCCCCAATCAGTTCACGCCGTGAGAGAGCCAAAAAACATAATAGACTGATGTCCAACGGGCGAACATGAACCGAAGAACGTTCTTCCTCGCGGGCGGCGGCGGGATGGCGGCAATGGCCGCGCAAAGCGACCGGCTGCGGCTCGGGGTGATTGGCAGCGGCGGCCGGGGCACGTTCGTTATGGGCGTATTCCAGAAGAGCAGTGATGTCCGGGTGGCGGGCATCTGCGACGTGTACGAGCCGAATCTGGAGCAGGCGCTTTCGGCCGCATCCGCCGCAGGCGCACATGCCACTGCGTATCGCGATTACCGCCGCCTGCTGGATCAACGCGACATAGACGCAGTTCTCATCGCCACGCCAGAGCACTGGCACCATCGCATGCTGCTCGACGCGCTCGCCGCAGGTAAAGACGTGTACATTGAGAAGCCGCTGTGCCAGACGCCGCAGCAGGGTGTCGAGCTGATGGACGCCGCAGCCAGATCGAGGAATATCGTCCAGGTCGGCATGCAGCGGCGCAGTTACGACCTGTACCTGGAGGCGCGCGGGATTATTGGTTCGGGCGTGCTGGGCAACGTTCGCATGGTCCGCTCCTGGTGGCTGAACAACAACCTGCGGACGCCCGCTGCCACGAAGCTGGACGGTCCACTGGACTGGGAGCAGTGGCAGGGCCCGGCGCCGCGCCGCCCGTTTGACGCCAACCGCTTTCGCCAGTGGCGACTCTACTCCGATTACGCCGGCGGCATTCTGGCCGACCAGGGCGCGCACGTTTTCGACGGCATTCATCTGCTGATGAACGCCGGCTTTCCTGGCGCGGTGAACGCATCGGCCGGCAGGCCGCATATGCCGGGAGTGGACACGCCCGAGTCGGTGGTGGCGACCGCCGAGTACCCGGAGGATTTTGTCGCGACGTTCGCCCTGAACTACGCGGCGATGAGATACAAAACGAAGAACGACCAGCTAAACCAGCTCGACGGCGATGCGGCGCGGATGGATATCGGCCGCGAGACGTGCCAGGTATTCCGGCAGGGCGCCGAGGAGACCGCGGTCATCAGCCGGGCTTCGCAGTACGGCTTCGCTCATGCAACGGACGTGCACGTGGCAAACTTCCTGAAGTGCGTCAGAACTCGCGAGACGCCAACGGCCCCGGTGGCGATTGGCTTCCAGGCCGCTCTGCCCGCGCAGCTGGCAAATTTATCTCTGAAACACGGTCGGCGGGTGCGGTGGAATCGCGAACAGCGAATCGTGGAGATTTGAATCATGCGGATCCTGCTTCTTCTGGCGGCGATGGCGGTTCCCCTCTGGCCGCAGTCGCTGGAGATGCCATTGCGCAGCCGTGACGCGAGCGGCCAGCCGCACGTTGAAGTGAAGCGGATTGCCGCCGCGCGGACGGCGGTCATCGTTTGCGACATGTGGGACCAGCACTGGTGCAGCGGCGCTACGCGGCGCGTCGCGGAACTTGCCGGCCGCATGGACCCGTTTCTGAAGAAAGCGTGCGCCGCCGGCGTTCTTATCGTGCATGCACCATCGGAGACGATCGATTTCTACGCAGACTATCCCCAGCGCGCGGCCATTCTGAAAGCTCCCCACGCGGATCCGCCACCTCAACTCGCGCACGACGACCCTCCTCTGCCCATCGACGACACCAAAGGCGGCTGCGATACCGGCGAGAGCTTCCGGAAAGCCTGGACGCGCGAAACCCCGCTGTTGACCATCGGTCGTCAGGACGTCATTTCGGACAACGGTGGGGAAATCTACAGCTACCTGCGGATGCGCGGCATCCGGACGGTCTTGATAATGGGCGTGCACACGAACATGTGCGTGCTCAATCGTTCGTTCGCAATCAAGCAGATGACCCGCTGGGGTGTGCCCTGCGTACTTGTGCGCGACCTCACCGACAGCATGTACAATCCGGCCGATTCTCCGCACGTCAGCCATGAGCGCGGAACCGAGCTGGTGATTGAATATATCGAACGATTCTGGGCGCCTACGGTCGCAAGCGGCGACATCGTGTGGCGGAGCAGGCAATGAGACTGAGCTCGCTCGCGATACTCGGTTTGGTGGGCACGTGCGTCGGCCAGACTGCCACATTTCGCTGGCCCGAGGGCAAGCGCGTCGCCGTTAGCCTCTCTTTTGACGATGCCCGCAACAGCCAGGTGGACGTTGGCGTTCCGCTTTTCGACCGATATGGGGCGAAGGTTACGTTCTACGTCAACCCGCCGAATATGAAAGACCGCCTGCCCCAATGGAAAGCCGCCGCGGACAGCGGCTACGAAATCGGCAATCACACCACCTCCCACCCCTGCAGCGGCAACTTCGGGTGGTCGCGCAATCATGCGCTCGAGACCTACTCGCCGGCGATGATTGCGAACGAGATGGATGGAGCGAACGCGGATATCGAGCGACTGCTCGGCATTCGCGCTGTCACGTTTGCGTACCCGTGCGGCGAGAAGTTCATTCGGCGAGGCGAGCAGACGCAGAGCTACGTGCCGCTCGTGGCCAAACGCTTTCTCGCCGGCCGCGGCTTTCGCGACGAGGCGGCAAACGATCCTGCATTCTGCGATTTCGCACAACTGCTGGGGATCGATTCCGACGAGACGAGCTTCGAGGAACTGCGGGCGGTCATCGCTACCGCCGAGAAGACGGGTGGCTGGGTGGTATTCGCCGGGCACGACATCGGGGCCAGCGGCCACCAGGTGACACGCGCCGCCGCTCTGGAGCAACTGCTGAAGTACGCCAAAGAGCCCGCTAATGGCGTCTGGCTGGACACGGTCAGGACAGTGGCCAGCTACATTCAGGCCCACCGCCGGAAGGCGCCATAACGGACGGAACAGCCATGACCGACGACAATTTCTCGCCGCCGGCTCCGCCATCATCATGGCCGCGCAGGGCGGCGAGCCAGGGCGGCAAGAGCGGATCGTGTGCGCAGGCAACTGCTGGCGCGTGCGATGGGCGCGATCTGCTCCCCGCCCTCGGCAATACATGGCGGCCGAAGCGGATCGTCTGACGCAATGCGCGACGCTTACCAGAAAGCGCGGATTCGCACCTACTGAGCACCCTCGGACACCATGCAAAGGTTCATCATCACCGGGGCGCCGGGTACGGGGAAAACGGCCATCCTTCGCCAATTGGAGCTCGATGGGTTCAGTGTGGTGGAAGAGGCGGCCACTGACGTAATTGCCGCAGCGCAGGCCAGAGGCGCGATTGAACCGTGGAGGCACGCCTCGTTCATTGACGTGATCGCCGCGCTGCAACGGGAGCGTCAGATTCGGGCTTCGTTTCAGCCCGACCGGCTTCAGTTTCACGATCGTTCCGCCGTCTGCACCGCGGCGCTCGCTGCGTTTCTCGGGCACACGGTTTCACCGGTTCTCGCAACCGAGCTGGAGCGCATCAAAAGAGAAGAAATCTACGAGAATCGCGCGTTCTTCGTTCGCAACCTCGGATTCATCAAGGCTACCGAAGCGCGGCGAATCAGCTTCGAGGAGACACTGCGTTTTGAGAAAATCCACGAAGAAACGTACCGCGATTTCGGGTTCGAACTGATCTCAGTTGCGCCGGGAACTCTTGTCGAGCGGGTCAGGATGATTGAAGCGGCGATCCGGTAGAACCAGCGGCTGAGACCCTGCCGGCCGACGAGGCCCCGCACCCGGTTTCAGAGCGCCTGCCGGACGGAAAGCTGTGAAATACACTCAGTAATCGGGAGGTCCAATGCAGGAGCCAACTCGTCGCGATTTCGTCCTGGCCAGCGCCACGGCGGCCACCGCCATCAGTTCCTCGCGCGTGCTCGGGGCGAATAACCGAGTGCGCATGGGATTCATCGGACTCGGCAACCGCGGATCCCAGGTGCACGACGCGTTTCTGGAATGCGGCGCCCAAACGGTCGCAATCTGCGATTTGCGCCCCGATTACCTCGACTTCGCCGCCACACGTGCGGGCACGAATCCTAAACACTACCGCGAGTACCGCGAACTGCTCGAGGACAAGGACGTCGATGCCGTGGTAATCGCCACTCCGGATCACTGGCATGCCCTGATGTTCATTGATGCCTGCAACGCGGGCAAGGACGTTTATGTCGAGAAGCCGCTTTCGCTCACGGTAGTTGAAGGGCGCCGCATGGTCGAGACGGCGAATCGCAGCAACCGCGTCGTTCAGGTCGGCACGCAGCGACGCTCGTCGGATGTGGTTCGCCAGGCGGTCGAATTCGTTCGCTCCGGCGGACTCGGCCAGGTCACGGTGGCCAGGGGTCATCTCCCCAACAACGAATGGCCGAGCGGCATCGGAAATCCTCCCAACGAAACGCCCCCTGATGCGTGGGCGTGGGATCACTGGCTCGGGCCGGCTCCCTGGGTTCCGTATAACCGCAATCGCATGTATTACGATTTCCGCTGGTTCTACGGGTATTCAGGTGGGCAGATGACCAACTTCGGAACCCATTTTGTGGATGCGCTGCGCTGGTGCATTGGCCAGGACGCGCCTCGGAAGGTGGCCGCATTCGGGGGCAGATATGCGGTAAGAGATAACCGCGAAATTCCCGACACGCTGGAAGCCATGTGGGAGTTCGACGGACCCACGCTCATGACTTTTAGCCAGCTCAACGCGAACGGCGCGCCCGCCAACCAGCGCGGCGCGGAGATGGAACTCCGCGGGACAAAGGGCACGATGTTTCTTTCCCCGCACGGATGGGAGGTCGTGCCCGAAGCGATCACCGAACAGGCGCGCCCGTCGCTCACTCCTCTGGATCGCCGACGCGAGGAAGCGTACGACAAGACACGCCACGCGGTCATCGAGGCGCGCAGCGCAAAGGGGAACGCCTACGCCGATACAGCGCACGCGAGGAACTTCCTCGAATGCGTCCGCAGCCGGGGGAAGTGCAACGCAGATATCCTCACCGGCCATCTATCAACGACGGCGACCCTGATCGGAAATATCGCGCTAAAAACCGAGGCGGTCCTCAAGTGGGATACCGCAAACGAGAGGTTCACGAACAACGAAGGCGCGAACCGTCTGCTTCAGTACGAATACCGGGCCCCTTACAAGCTCGGTTGATCGACTAGCGACCACGTCCCCCTCCGCGGTTCGAGCCCCCGCGCGAGCCGCCGGTTTTCTTCGCCGCCGACTTCCGTCCGGCAGCCTTTTTCGCCCCGCCGCCCTGTCCGGCTGCCTTCTTTCCGGCAGTTTTCTTCCCGGCTGAGGACTTTGTGGCAGCGGCTTTTTTTCCCGGCGATTTCTTAGCACTCGCCGACTTTTTAGGACCCGAAGCTTTCCTGCCGCCGGCTGCCTTTTTCGCGGCGCCCCCGCGGCCGCTCGCTCGGGAGCGCGACCGCCCTCCGTTTGCCGTCGCGCGCGAAACCAGCTTGTTGAAATTCGGGGCCGAGCCGCCCTCACCCTCTACCAGCAGGGCCAGGTTCTTCTCATCGAACTTCTGAAACCACTCGTCCCAGTCAATGTGCTCCAGGCTGGTTTCGCCGCTGTAGCCCGGAAAATCCAGTCGCAGCATGCCTGTATCCCCGCGCCCACCCGTGCCACGCACGCACGCGGGTGACGCGTTCCGCTGCTCCGCCCACTCCCGGATTTCGTCGTGGTCGGTCAAAACCTCTTGTTGCACTGTTCTCGCCATGAACAAACTCTCCTTTCGCTGTTAGATGCGGCTCAGCCGTTGATAATCTCGCCCCCGTTCGGATGCAGACACTGGCCGGTCATGTACGAAGCGTCGTCTGAGGCCAGGAATACGTAGCAGGGAGCCACCTCGTCAGGCTGACCCGGACGCTCCAGCGGCACGTCTTTGCCGAACTTCTCCACCTTCTCCTTCGGGAATGTGGACACAATCAGCGGCGTCCATATGGGTCCCGGAGCGACCGCATTCACCCGAATCTTCTTCTTCGCGAGGTTCTGCGAGAGCGAGCGCGTGAAGGCGATGATCGCGCCCTTCGTTGATGAATAGTCGAGCAAATGCCCGCTGCCGCGATAGGCCGTGACCGATGTCGTGTTCACGATCGCGCTGCCTTCTTTCAGGTGCTTCAGCGCGGCCTTCACCATAAAAAACTGAGCAAAGATGTTGGTGCGGAACGTGCGTACCAACTGGTCCTCGCTGATTTCCTCGATGGAGTCACGATCATGCTGCTCGGCGGCGTTGTTGATCAGGACGTCCAGCTTGCCGAACCTGCTCACCGTCTCGTCGACGATACGGCGGCAGTGCTCCTCCTGGCCGACATCGCCGGCGATGGCGTGACATTGGCGCCCCTTTTCCTCGACCAGGCGCTTCGTCTCCTCTGCATCCTTGTGCTCATCCAGGTAAGCGATGGTCACGTTCGCGCCTTCTTTGGCGAACGCAACCGCTACCGCTCGCCCGATTCCGCTGTCGCCCCCGGTTATGATTGCGACCCGATCCCGCAGCTTGCCGCTACCCTGATGGGTGTCTTTCTCGGAGCTGGGTTTCTCGCGCATCCGGTGCTCTTCACCGGGCTGCTGCTGTTCGGCCTCAAATCGGCCTTCACCTTTCATGTGGACCTCCGTGTGCTACAGACGCGAGCGCGCCGCCACGGTTGATAGATCCACGCGCACCAGCCGCGATTTCGTTACATCCAGATACTCGAGGACGTGCCGCTCCAGTTCCGCGGCCCGATGCGCGGCCGTGTGCTTCGCCAGCACGCGCCTGCGTGCGCGATCGCCGATGCGCAGCCGCTCCTGCTCCGGCATCTCGCGGAGTACGCGGAGCGCTTCCTGCGTATCCGTGGCCAGCAGGATTTCCGCCCCGGGTTTGAAGATCGTGTCCAGACCGTCCCAGCGATCGCTGATAATCGGCGTTCCACAGGCTGCTGCCTCGAACAGTCTCACACTGGGCGAATACCCGGCGCGCACCATATCCGCTCGCGTGACGTTCAGGGTATAGCGCTGCGCGTTGTAGAACGCGCGGTGCTCGCCGGGGGGCAGATGATCGACACGGGCCACGTTCTTCGGCCATTTCAGGTGCGCGGGATACAGCGGGCCCGCGACGATGAAATGGCCGCCGTGCCACTGCCGCGCCGGGTCCACCAGAAGCGCGTTCAACGCCGGCTGCCGGTCTTCACCGTAAGTCCCGAGATATCCGAGATCCCACTTCCTCCGCCGCTCAGGCTCCGGATAATAGAGGCCCGGGTCGACGGAGCAGTAAAGCGCCCGGGCGCGCGGCGATCCGTAGTGCCGCTCGAGAAAGCGCAGCGTCGGTCCGCCGGTGAACGAGAAGTACAGCCGATACTGCGGGATGAGCGCGGGGCTGAGATACTCTTCATCGCCGCGCGACAGCTTTGCCAGCGTCACCGGGGTGTCGATGTCGTAAAACGCCGTCACGCCGCGGGCGGTGCGGATCACCCACTGGCCCACAGCGACACCTTCGGGCACGTACGAGCCGACGATAACGACATCGGCGGCGCGCACCTCGCGCGCGAAACGGGTCTTGAGCTCCTCGAGGCTGGAGTATAGCTCGGTCCGGCAGAAGCCGGGGTCGGGCAGGTCACGGTTGGACGCGTACCACGGCACGTCCCGCTCGAGGAACAGCACATCATGGCCTCGCGCGGCCAGTTCGCGCAGCAACGCCCGGTACGTGGTTGCGTGGCCGTTGCCCCAGGAGGAAGTGATCGATAGCCCGAGGACGACGAAGCGCATCCGATCCGGTTTCGTCACACGCCCTCCAACGCACATGCGGGCGCGCCCGTCGAGCGCCCTTCGAGCAGCTCGTCTACCTGAGCCGCCCGGTGCTCGTAGGTGTGCTCGGCCAGAATGCGCCTCCGCGCCGCCCGGCCGATGCCTTGCGCGCGTGTCACGTCGAGATCGTTCAACCGGCTCGCTACTTCCAGCCCATCGCGCGCTACCAGGCACTCGCGATCAGGCTCCAGAAAAACCTCGATGCCCTCCCAGTGATCTGTAATGAGGCACGCGCCTGCCCCGGCCGCCTCGAACACCCGCGTCGCCGGCGAAAACCCGTAGCGCGCCATGCTCTCGCGGCTGATGTTCAGAACCGCGAGCGGCGTGCAGTTGAAGGCGTTGTGATCGGCGGTGTAGAGGTGGCCGATGTCGCGCACGTTGCCGGGAAGCTGCCGGTCCGTCCACCCGTTGCCGGCGATGACGAACGTGCGTTGCGGGAGCAATGTGGCCGCTTTCAGGAAAAACTCCTCCACCCGCGCTTCACGGTCAGGCAGCCGATTGCCCAGGAACGCGAGATCGCACTGGAAGCGCTCGTCGGGCAAAACGGGATAATGCGTCGTCGGATCGAGTGCGTTGTACACCGGCACGCACTCGCGAGCGCCCTGCTCGCGATACGCGCGGACCACCGGTTCGCCGCCGCCGTAGGTCAGCACCAGATCGTATTGCGGGATCAGCGCACGGAAGGGGTCGCCGGGATTGGCACGCACGCGATCGAGCGTGGCTGGCGCGTCCACGTCCCAGAAGACCGCCAGCGCGCCAGCCCGGCGCGCGCGTGGGACCTCACGCTCCAGGTATTCGTCAAACACGCCAACACCGCTGGCTTTCACTACCAGGTCCGCGCTCCGAGCCTCCTCCAGCGCGCCGTTCACGCCCTCAAATCCTTGGCCCGCGTACACCACCACGCGCGCCCATGGAGGATCAGCGATATCGCGATGCTGCTGCCGGCCGAACGCGTCCGGCTCATAGAAGGTGATCTCGTGCCCGCGCTCTTGCAGCGCGCGGATGATGCCTCGGTAGTACGTGGCGGCCCCGTTCCAGTAAGCGGAAACGAGGCTCGATCCAAAGAAGGCGATGCGCATGTCAGTCTCCTGCGGCGAGCGCGGGCTCGGGCCGCAGGGCCATGTCTCCTTTCAGCTCTCGCAGGATCGCCAGCAGTTCGTCGACACGATGACGGCACGTATGACGGCTGAGAATCGTCCGGCGGCCGTGCTCGGCAAGTTGCGCCGCGAAGTCCGGCTCGTTGAGAATCGCGCGCAGGCAGGCGCGCATCTCCGCTCCATGATGCGCCACGAGGTAGTCCGCGCCCGGCGAGAACAGGTGCTCGCTGTCGTCCCATGGAGCACAGACCAACGGAATGCCACAGGCCAGCGCCTCGAACACGCGAATGGTTGGCACACCCGGGAGCGACGTCGCATAGGGGCGCCGCGGCACATGAACGGTAACGTGAGCGCGCGCGAAGGCGAGCGGGACTTCATAGTTCGGCAGCCACCCGCCGTACTCGATCCCCGCGGCGGCAAGCGCATCGAGTGCGTGCCGGGGATAGCGGACACCGTGCACCATCGCGTTCAGCTTGAGCTCGCGAACCGGTTCGAGCAGAAACTCATTTATTTCCGCGGTACGTTCGTCGTCCCCCCAGTTGCCGATCCACACCAGATCCCGCTCGCGAGCGATCGCGTTCCGAGGCCGGAATACGGGAGCGTCGGCGGCTTCGTGCCAGATCCATGCGCGCGCCGCCCACCCTCGCCAGAGGTACACGTCGCGAACTGCCGCGCCGAAAGCGAGCACCCCGTCATAATCGGAAAGATCGTACGCCGCCATCTGCTCCGGCGCGGTAACCGAACGGTGGTGCGTATCATGAAACAGCAGCTGGAAGCCCCCCAGCCGCCGCCGGGCATCGCCGATGCGTCGAACAAGGTCATGCTCGTTCCATTCGTGCACAATTACCGCATCGGCGCCATCGACGGCGCGCTCGATATCGAAGGTCGCGGGATCGTAGGCGATGCTGTGCAGATGCGGGAAGCGTGCCTTGTACCGCGCTACCGGCTGCTCGCCGTATTCGGCAATCAGGTTCGAAAGACTCCACCCGTTCGCGGGCTCGTAAGCGTCCACTCGATGCCCGCGAGCGAGCAACTCCGACACGACACCGCGGAGGAAGTGCGCGTTTCCGTGATTCCAGTCCGAGACCAGCGAATGACAGAACAGGACTAAGCGCAAGTCTTCATCTCCTTGAGCGCGGCCGCGTCAGCGTATGTATCGGCCCAGTCGCGCGCCATGCGCACGGCATCCATTTTCAGGGCCCGTTCCCGCGCGCGAGCTGCCAGAGTCGTCCGCAATGGCTCGTTATGAATCAGGGCTTTAATGGCCGCCAGAAGCATCTTCCCGTCATTCGGATCAACGAACAGCGCGGCGGCGCTCCAGCTTTCGCGCAGCGTCGGAATGTCGCCGAGCACCAGCGCGCAGCCAGACAACGCCGCTTCGAGCACCGAAAG
>Ga0070739_10002505_pt1 | contig 24588 bp, 26 predicted proteins | sample Coa_R1_7_FD_66445 | JGI IMG/M metagenome (GOLD analysis project Ga0070739, IMG submission 66445) | Surface soil microbial communities from Centralia Pennsylvania, which are recovering from an underground coalmine fire - Coalmine... | ecosystem: Environmental > Terrestrial > Soil > Unclassified ...
GTTGGAGCTGTAGCGGGCATCGGCGGTGCGATAACCGGCGGGTCGCGACCGGATATGATGTTCGCGCGCGATCGGCTGGAGTGGGCTCGACGGGCTCAAATGCGGTGGGACGAGACGCGCCGCGAGCTCTACGTCTCGTTCCTCCACGCAGCGCACCAAGTGTGGCGAGATGAACGCGCCCCGAGCCGCGAGATTCATCGCATCTCGGGCGGCGGAGACTAGCGGCGCCTACGGTTTTCCTTGCTACCTCTCTTGCTCCATGGGTCGCAGCTGGGCCAACCGCCTGTACCAGCGGAGGTAGAGGCGTGACTCGCCGCGCCTCGGCACTGTCACGGTCAAGAATGAGAGTCACGAGGGGCTACGTCCGCGGGTCCCCCTGTGCGACGTCTTGACTTTTGTAGTTAGCGATGAGAGAGTCGCCGAGCCGCATCCAAGACCATAGGCAGATCGGAGTAAGTGTGACTGGGGCTTCTCGTCGAGCCTGTAGCAGGCCTGTGATCGTGCTGTGTCACGCACGAACAGGCTCCACGCTTTTGGCGTATCTGCTCAATACCAATCCGGATCTCTACTGTCCAGCTGAGACGAATCTAGGCCAAGCCTTACTAGGGGTCGGGAGATGGGCGGCTGAGATCGGCCGCGATCCTGAGGGACCCCCGGGCGCGGAGCTGCTTGGTCCATCACAGATCTGCACCATTCGCGACTTTGTGAATGCGCTTTATGCCGAGCGCCTTGAGGTGGAGGGTGCCAGTCGTTGGTGCGACAAATCGCTCGCCACCCATCTCGCAGGCGAGCTGATCGATCAACTGTTTCCGGATGCCCAATACATATGCCTCTACCGCAACTTTCCTGACTTCGCCGCTTCCGCCATAGAGGCGTGTCCATATGGGCTACGCAACTACGGATTCGATTCGTACGCCAGCGAGACACCGGGAAACACGATCTTTAGCCTTGCACGTTATTGGGTCGATCACGTGCGAGGGATCACCGCATTCCAGGACTCGCACGCTGAATCCGCGATAGGTCTGACGTACGAGAGCTTGGTGTGCGACTTGCACGGCACCATGGCTAGACTCGGTGCGTTTCTCGAGGCTCCGTGGGATGACCGTGACCTCGACGCTGACCAGATCTTCCGTCTGAGATATTCGACAGGCTTCCAAGATCACAAGATTACGTCGACTAGTGAGGTAAGAACCGATAGCGTCGATCGCGGATGGATGTTGCCTATACAGATGATTCCGCCTCCAGCGATCGAGGCCATCAACGAGTTACATCAGAAGCTTGGTTATGGGGCCATCGACAAGCCAGTGGAAGGTGACCGGAGGGAGCGGCAGATCGAGCCAGGTGTGCTCGCAGAACTTGATCAGGTAATGGCAATGATCGTAGAGCGCATGGAAGTTAAAGAGATACGCAACGAAAGTCGGTCGGTGGTCATCCGACTCGACCTAGTCGATCTCGGCCTCTCATTCAAGATCGTGCCACAAAGTGGCATAGTGAGCCAGCCTGCCCCGGAGAACTGGGACGCCCGCGTTACCACACGGTTAGACGTACTGCGAGAGGTACTGACCGGCGCCAACGTAGCATCGCTCACGAACAGTGGCCGCCTCAGGGCAGAACTTGCGGAGCCTGACTCGCCAGACGTAGACGTGTTGGCCACGCTGCACTACTTCTGGAGAGGAATGACAGGATCGGAACGCGCTCACGCCGATTGGCGTGGCATGGCGCAGAACGGCGTCGTACAGAAGGGATTCTGACTTTGCCCACCTATCACTCGCACAAAGGTGCGCTCCTCTGGAACCTCAGTTCGCCGTGCACCGGTATTGCATGTCACGCCAGCTGTGGCGTTCAATGTTCGGCCAACCAGTGGAAATTGGATTGGTTATATTTCAGCGGATGCTTTGGCAACTATAAAGATCCGTACTGCAATCCGCCCGCATCACGTAAGGCTCGCAAAACCAGCCAAGGCTGTCCACTAATCAGCGTTAAGACGTGTCATAAACCGTATTGGTATGGGACACTCCTCATTGGAGGTGCCCATGGCTCGAAGTGTAGCTTCGACACGAGTGGTCCATGTGGCACCGGCGCGCACCCCTACTACGGTGAAGCGAACCGCGCGCTCATGGCATCGCTGGGCGTCACGACAACTCTCCAAAATACCTGGGCGACCTTTGGCTGGTCGTCTCCTTGACAAGCCCGTCGTTAGATGCGTGCGACTTGCCTTGCGCTCTCGCACACGTTCCTCTGTTGAGGGGAGGGTCTCTTAGATGATCAGGCAAGGCAGGCAGACGCTAGAGCGAGTCAGCACGAGTCTTGAGAGACTTGACGCCAATTCACAAGCGGCTATGCACCAGCCTGTAACACGTCGAAAGTTGCTCGGCGGATTACTCCTCGCTACCGCCGGTACAGCTTACGCTCCTGGCCTAATTCGGCCTAAGGTGGCGAATGCAGCCACCGCGACGACGATCTCGCGTGGCGGCCACACTGCGTTTCTCGGACCGATTCTCGCTCCCGACGGATTCCCGCAGGCGAGCCTTCAAGGAACCTTTGTCGGTGCCCGAGGCGTCTATTGCCTGGTCAACGCAGGTCAGGGCGTTGTGCCAGTGACCGTACTCCCCACTACGCAGGTGTTGGCCGGGGGAGTTCTTGCGAATGGAGTGCTCAGCGCGCTATCCATAGGGGATCGTCTGTTTATCTTCACGACCATCGTCGAATCAGGCGAAAGGGTCGCTGTCAAGATTGAGCAGAATCCGCGTATCTATGAGATACAAGTGGGATCTGCGGCAGCCGCGCAGATTGTTGGCACGACGATGGCCAATGATCCCACCCCGGGATTGAGGCTGCGATTGACTGTAAACGCGTTGACGACATTCGCAGGTGGGCAGGTTCCACCGCCGGGGAGTCGCGTACGTGTCGCGACGATCAACGATACGCGTAGTGGTGAGATCGTTGCAATGAACCTCGTTACAATGGGATAGGAGCTTTGACATAGAGCTTGAATTGTTGCGAGCTGCAGAGGTCAGCGTCGGCGGTGTACTGGCCGTGGCGGGGTTGACTAAGCAGAGGGTGGATGTTCACCAAAGTGCTGGACTGGCACTAGCGGCGCTTCTTGATCGAATGAGCATGCCTTGGTCTTCGCACACCATCTCGCGCCTTTGGCGGCTCGTGGGGGGGATCGAGATTGTGATCGGTCTGGCTCTCTGCTTTCCTGAGTCCGACCACCAAGCTGCCATAGCTGCGACCGTGGTGTTGGGAATCGGGCTTGGATATGTCACGATGGCGTGGCGATTTGCGCCTGGCCTGGCATGCGGCTGCTTCGGAATGGCAGAGAGGATAACTCGGCTTACTATCGCCAGGAGCGCGTATGTTTTAGCCTGGGCGATCCTCCTTGCGCTTCAGGACAATGATCTTGCCCCGTACTCGGACCAGCTTCGGGTTGTCGTTGTGGTCGCGCTTTCGGTTGCCATCGCCTTGCCCGTGGCGGCTGCGTCGTTGGCCCCCCGAGACTTAAGGAATCATATTCGACAGCAGTGCTCACGGGTTCTGCGCTTTGCTCACGCGCGGCTGGTCTCAGCGGAGAACGCACTGACTGAGATTCGGAAGTCGGACGTCTGGCGCGAGATGTCCGAGGCGAGCGGCGCAGATGTTCACGAGCTGTCGACCGTGGACACCTGGATGGAAGGTAACTGGCGCATGTGGGAGTTGCGCGGCTCAGGTCTTGGTGCCGATGTACATCTCGTTGCCGGACGCTATTTGGGAACTAGGTCAGGGCTCATACGCCTAATGCTCTTTGGGAGTTCTTTCGAGCCTGGTGAGTACATCGGGACCTGGGACTCTAGAATGGTGGGCTCCGACGCACGCGATCGGGGACGTCGAAGAGCGTCGGCTCCGCTTACATCAAGTGTGACTTGATAGGAGCAAAGGAGGCAAGGTCGGTGCCGAATCATGACCCAGTGAAGCCGAGATCCAGCGGCCACGTAGCGAGGCTCGTCTATTGGCTCACGATCGCCTGTGCAGCCCTCGGCATCCTAAGCAGCATCGCTGCTGCGCCTTCCGCGGCATTGAGAACCACTGCCGTAGTGTCGCCAATTCAGCCGACTTCGATCGCGCTCCTCGGAGCAAAACTTTACATTGCTGATCCCGCGAGGCAGGAGATACTCCTCCGTTCACCAAGCGGGAGCTTCTCGGTTGCTGCCGGTACTGGCGTCGCCGGCCTCTCTGGCGACGGTGGCCCTGCGATACGCGCAAATATCGACGACCCAACACATCTGGTCGCGCTTAGAGACGGAGCGGTATTTTTTGAGCAGCTCAAGTCTGGGCGGGAAGTAGTGGTTCGCGAGATCACCCCGTCGGGTGTAATCCGGACCGTTGTGGGCCTTCACCCTGACTGCAGCGGCGTAACTGAGGGCACTACTGCAATAGCTGCGGAATCCGCAAGATTGGTAAGCAGCCCATTGAGTGTTAGCGCGGACGATCGAGAGTTAGTTGTAAATGCCCAACCATGTCCGCACGCTTTGCAACTCGGGCCGTTCCTGCGGCTCACGTCGAAAGGTACGTTAGAAGATATTCAAGTCGACAGATCTTACGCCGCTCCACTCAGCTTCTGCGGCCCACTGGCTGGAGTTGCAAAATTCACTGCGCTCTTTTGCGAGAGCGGTGGAGGTCGACCAAAGCGAATAGTGGTCCTACGTAGGGGTGCCACGCCACGAAGCTACTCTACGTTTGGTCCAGCGGGGTTCGCATCCTCGGGTGGAAATGTCATCGCGGTTCGTAACGGGACGATCGTCCGCGTTACGACCACAGGGTTGCAAACCGAGGTGTCGACAGCGGACCTCAAACATCTTGTGTCCGGACGAAACGTGCCCTCGGTCGTTGCGCTTGCTCTCGCCAGTTCGGGCGATGTGGTTGTCGTCGCCGATTCGGCGAGCCGCAACGGATGTACGGCAACGATTTCGGAATTTGAGATCGCAGAGATACACCGCCCGCGGATCATGTGGAGTCGGCTTTCTCGCCAGTGTTACTGAATAAGGTGCCGAGCTCGCCTCCTAACCCGCCTTCGGATCGTGGGTCTCGCGTCGCATAAGAGCCCCGATCGAGTGGAGGGTGGGCGGCCCGCATGCCGCGGCAGGGCTTGGGCGATCTTCTCGTCGTCCGTCGCGCGGAAGGAAGGAAGGAATCAGTGGTGCCTCGGCTAAGGAGCTGAGGAATGTACGACGGCGGTAGATGCACAGCCACCGCTGGCAGCTAAACCGTGACGCAAAGCCGTCCAGCTGCGGCCCCGTCTGCGACGACGCCTAGCGTGGGAGAAAGGAGAGGAGGTTCGCGTGAGCTTCCCGGTCGCCGGGCCGATAGCGCTGGCGTAGATCGCGAGGCTGTTGCGTCCGACCCGGTTCCTACACTACTAGGCCCGCACTAGGGCGGACAAATGTACGCGTGGAAGGCAAGAAGGTGGCAAGCAAAGTATTCGTTAGTTACGACTTCGACAACGACAAGGTCCTCAAGGACTTCATCATCGGCCAGGCGAAACTTCCTGATTCTCCCTTCGAAGTCTCCGACCACTCGCTGAAGGAGGCTGCGCCAGAACTGACGTGGGAGGTCAAGGCACGCGCCGCGATATCAAGGGCCGACAAGTTCGTCGTGATGCTCGGCTCGCGAACGCGCTGGGCGCCCGGGGTCAAGAAGGAAGTCGCAATGGCGAAGAGTCTGGGGAAGCCGATGTTCCAGATCATCGGATACCGCGACGGGTCACGAGATTGGGCGCTGCCGGACGCGGGCCTGACATACAGCTGGAACTGGGAGAACCTCAAGAAGCTGCTGGCCTGACAGAGGGACGACATATGGAAGCGAAGCTCAAGCACCTCGAGTTCATCCAAGCGGCAATCAGCCGAATGGCGCAGAACTCGTTCCTCTTCAAGGGCTGGGCTATCACCGTGGCCGCCGGGCTCTCGGCGTTTGGAGCCGCGAACACGAAGCACGCACTTCTCACGATCGCGCTCATCTCGACGCTGCTCTTTTGGGGGCTCGACGGCTATTACCTCTGGTTAGAGCGTTGCTTCATCCGTCTCTACGAGAAGGTCGCGGCGGACCCCGGCACAGGAACCGATTTCAGTATGCGGCCGGTGAAGGAGACTCGCGGCGGCAATCGGTTTATCTGCTGGCTGTGGGCCGTCGGGGCATGGTTCAAGACCTGCTTCCGGCCGCACCTTGTCTTCTTCTACGGCGTGATTGCAGTTATCGATGTAGTCGGGATCTTCATCATCAAGGGGAGCAAGTAGGTGGCGCGGCGTGTTTTCTTCAGCTTCGAGTACACCGACGTGAGTCGCGCGATGGTCGTGCGGAATTCGTACGTCACCCGCGGCACCGAGGCAGCGGGCTTCATCGATGCAGCAGCTTTCGAGACGCTGAAGAAGAGGGGTGACGATGCGATCAAGGCATGGATCGACGGCCAGCTCCGCAGCACGACGGTGACGGTGGTCCTAGTGGGCGCGCAAACGTGCAGCAGCAAGTGGGTGAAGTACGAGATCCAGCAGAGCAAGAAGCGCGGCAACGGGTTGCTAGGTATCGACATCAGCAAGATCAAGGACCTCCGGGGCAGGACGACCGAACGGTGCGGACAACTGCCGACGGGCTATCCGTTCTACTTGTGGAACAAGGAGAAGGGCTACCAGAACGTCGGCGCTTGGATCGAGAAAGCAGCAAAGGCAGCAGGCAAGTGAGTCAGGCACACAACGAGACTCATGACTGCCCGTTCTGTGCGATCGCTAGAGGCGAGGACGACTCGGTGGAGGTCGTCTGCCAGTCACCGACTTGGGTCGCATTCTTCCCTCTCGAACCGGCGACGCCTGGACACACGCTCGTAATACCGCGGGCGCATGTATCGGATCTCTGGGATGCCGAGCCGTCCCTAGCGAGTGAGCTCATGGGAGCAGTCGTCAAAGTTGGTCGCGCTATCGACGACGCGCTGAACCCCGAGGGAATGAACCTGATTACGTCGGCGGGGCGGGTCGCCGAGCAGACTGTGTTTCATCTTCACCTTCACGTAGTGCCGAGATGGCGGAAGGACGGCTTCGGCGCGATTTGGCCGCGCGAAGGCGAGTCATACACGGACGCCGAGCTTGAAACTGCTGCGCGGCAAATCCGAGAAAAGTGCGCGGGCGGTGATTGACAGTGGCGTTCTTAACACTGGGTCGAGCGCGAGCGGCGTCGGGATACAGCGGCTATCGGTCCCTCGCGGAAGCGGAGCTGCGCAAGGCAGCTATGGCCTCCGCGACTGCGCACTTCGACGTGTTCTTGTCTCACTCGAGACTAGATGCGGAGGTCATCCTCGGCGTGAAGCGCCTGCTCGAACAACGTCGTTTGAGTGTCTATGTCGACTGGATCGAGGATCCCCAACTCGATCGATCGCGCGTTACACCGGCGACAGCGGAGGTACTTCGCGCGAGGATGCAGCAGAGCTCGTCTCTTATCTTTGCGACATCAGAGAGCTCGCCGAATTCGAAGTGGATGCCGTGGGAACTAGGTTACTTCGACGGAATCAGACACGGGCATATTGGGATCCTCCCGCTCGTCGAGTCCGCGGGAGCAAAATTCGTTGGCCAGGAGTACCTCGGGTTGTACCCGCTGATTGAGGACATCTCGTTCTCTGACGGAGATCGCAGCCTCGGCATCTTCACAAGCACAGATCGCAGGACTGCGAATCCGGTCGAGTTCTTGAAGTCGCGAGAGTTCGTCGTTGCAGCTCGTTAAGGGGGAACGGTTAGTTTCCGAGACAAGCCCGGGGAAGAGCGTTGTCAATGCAGGCAATAGCTTGTTATTCTGAACATGGCGCCTGCGCGACGAACTCGTGAGTCACCCGCCGTTGCGAGGATTCGGGAGCTCGAGCAGGCGCGCCAGAGGTTCGGGCGGGTTTGAAAGATGCCCAGTTAGGCCCATTTTCTTGATGTCACAAGTACAACAGATGTCCCTGCAAACGGGCGTGCGGTGCTATTCCGGTCGCTCAAGTTGTAAGACTGGGCATCGAACCGCTTTGCCGGGCTTGCGGCGCTGATTCGCTACCCCTTCGCTTCGGTCGAGTTGCGCCAGGGCGGTTGCCGGAGCCGGACGCCGATAGGGGTGATCGAACCGGCTCAGTCTCATCTGTTGAGTCGCCCTCCAGGGGTCGCTCTTCCGGAAGGTTCGTCATGCAGTTGACGCCGGGATCCAGAGCTGTAATCCTGTCTTATGGATATAGATCAGGATGACAGTGCGCATGGCGCTGTGGCTGCGCTTGAGTTCCGCCTGGACGCGGCTTCGGGGATGCCGGTGTCCCAGCAGCTCGTGCAGCAGGTCGAGCATGCGCTGCGGCTCGGGCACCTTCAGCGTGGCGATCGGCTTCCGAAGGTGCGGGATGCTGTCGCGTCGCTTGCGATCAACCCGAATACGGTTCTCAAGGCCTATCGAGAGTTGGAGATCAAGGGTCTTGTGGAGGGCCGCCCCGGACAGGGGACGTTCATCATCGCCAGCCTCAACCAGGTAGCGCTGCCGGAGCTGGCGAAGCTTCGACGTTCGCTGCTCGGCTGGTTGGCCTCGGCCGACGAGGCTGGGCTCGACGTGGACGGCATGGCGGCGCTTTTCGCGAGCGCGCTGCGCGACTTTGCCGAGCGACCCGAGAGCCGTCCCGCAGACGACAGCTCGGTGCAGGTCGCGTGAACGTTGTCGAGACGAGCGGAGTCGGCAAGCGCTACGGCGGAACCTGGGCGCTGCGCGACTGTACGCTGGCGATCCCGGCCGGCCATGTCGCTGCGCTTGTAGGCCCGAACGGAGCCGGTAAGACGACGCTGCTGAACCTTGTGGTGGGGCTAGCCTCGCCGAGCGAGGGTCTGGTCAGTGTGCTCGGCGGGCGGCCTGCTGGCTCATCCGCGGCGCTCGACGGAATCGCGTTCGTGGCCCAGGACACGCCGCTGTACAGGAATCTCACGGCCGCGGACATGTTGCACATGACGCGCAATCTCAACCGGCGCTTCGACGATCGCTTCGCCCGAACGAGGCTGGACGAGCTCGCGATACCCCTCGACCGTAGGGGCGGCGACCTATCGGGCGGCCAGCAGGCACAGCTCGCTCTGACGTTGGCGCTGGCAAGGCACCCGCAGCTCCTCGTGCTCGACGAACCGATGGCAATGCTCGATCCGCTCGCGCGGCACGACTTCATGGCTACCGTCATGACGGCGGTCGCCGACGACGGTGTTTCTGTCTTGCTGTCCTCGCATGTGCTCGCAGAACTCGAGCGCGTCGCCGACTACCTCGTTCTCGCCTCGCACGGGAGGATCCAGGTCTCAGGCGAAGTGGATCACTTGCTCGCCGAACACTGCGTACTGACCGGGCCGACAACTGAGGCCTCCGCGTATGCAGGGCGCCTGAACGTCGTGCATGCCCGTCGCGGCGAGGCGCAAGCCCAGCTCCTTGTCCGGAAGAACAGAGAAAGCGATGCGGTTCCGGCGGGCTGGGAGATACACCGGGTCAGTCTCGAAGAACTGACGCTTGCCTACCTGCGCGAGCCGGCCGCCGCAGCCTTCACTGGTCCGCGCGCAGACACCGAGGCGATACGGGCGCTGCGTTGAGCACGCTGCCGATGGCCTCGCTACCCGAACCGCCGCTGCGGCCGCTGCCCTGGCGGCGAATGGTCTGGGTCAACTGGCGCCAGCATAGGCTCACCCTCGCGGGCGTGGCCGCACTCTTCGGGGCACCGGCCCTCTACATCCTTGTGCGCGGCCTCCAGCTACATCACGCCTACGCACCGGTAAACGCCTGCCAGCCGGCAGGGTCAAGTCGCTGCGCAGCAATCGCGCACCAGTTCTCCGCGACGTACGCCCACGGTGCGATCGTTACCGCCGGGCTGCTGCAGGTGATTCCTCTGCTCGTCGGAGCGTTTGTCGGCGCGCCGATACTCGCAAAGGAGTTCGAGACCGGCACCTTTCGCTACGCCTGGACGCAAGGCTTTGGACGGACCCGCTGGACCATCGCCAAGCTGGTCCCGCTCGCGCTTGCGGTGGCGCTGGCGGCGGCAGCGTTCGGCGCCCTCTTCTCCTGGTACTACCAGCCGATCGTCAACGTCGGCGGCGACAGCGACAGCAGCCTTCTCGCCGCCACGATCTTCGACGTACACCCAGTCACGCTTGCGGCCTGGACCTTCGTCGCTTTCGCTATCGGGGCGCTCGCGGGCATCATCCTCCGCCGCGTCATTCCGGCCCTCTTCGCAACCCTCGCTGTCTGGACGGCTCTCGCCTTCCTCACTGGCGCATTCCTCCGGCCCCATTACCAGGCGCCCCTGGTAACCACGAGCCCGGCTATCCCGCGCTCAGCACTGGTCATCAGTCAATGGTGGGCCTTTCACGGCAAACCGGTCAGCCTCGACATGCTCAATCGGGCACTCAGACCCATAGACATCCAAGCGCTCACGCTCCAAGACTTCCAACCCGGCCCCGCAACGCCACCAAGCGTTGGCGACCCCGTCCGGTATCTCAGCCGACAGGGTTACACGCAGTACACAAGCTTCCAACCGATAAGCCGCTTCTGGACGTGGCAACTAATCGAGGGCAGCTGGCTACTTGCCCTCTCGCTCACACTCATCGCCATCACAATCAGGGGCATTCACCGCCGGGCGGTCTAATCGGAGCAGGCAGTCACGGCGGCTCGAGGGATCATCCCGGCACGTGATCGATACGACGCAGCCGATCGAGATTGGCGCCGAGCGGTGATGTCGGCGCCGCGCAAGGGGTGTGAGTCGGGGTCAAGCTCAAGGGTTTCCGTCACGATCAGGCGGGCTTGGCCCGCCGTCCAGGTCGTGAGAGAATTGGAGGCGGGACTCCGCGTCGGCGCCGTGCGCTAGTTCGGGCCTTGATTGGCGAGACGAAGTAGATCTCTCAAGGGGTCCGGGGGTTTGAGAAGTACCCAGTTAGGACCATCTCGAAAGAGGCGCGACTGCCTGCGTCGCGCTCTACTCTGACCCCGTGCTGACGCTCGCCCGCTGGTCGGCGGATCACCGCCGCTCCGTCATCGTCCTCTGGATCGCGATCCTCGTCGCCGCCCTCGGCGCGGCGAAGGCGGTCGGCTCGCACTACGCGAACGACTTCACGCTGCCGGGGACGGGCGCGCAGCGGGCGTCCGACCTGCTGGCGCGCGGCTTCCCCGCGCAGGCCGGGGACGTCGACCAGATCGTCTTCGCCGGCTCGCACGGCCGCCTCACGGCGCCCGCGACCCGCGCCCGCATCGAGCGGTCGCTTGCGAAGGTCGCCCGCCTGCCGCACGTCGCCTCCGTCGTCAGCCCGTACGCGACGCACGGCCAGGCGATCTCGCGCGACGGGACGATCGCCTTCGCGACCGTCGACTTCGACGAGAAGGCGAACGTCCTCCCGGTGCCGGCGATCCGGCGCGTGATCGCCACCGCGCAGGGCGCCGCCGGCCCGGCGCTGCAGGTGGAGCTCCAGGGCCAGGCGATCGAGCAGGCGATCGGCTTCTCGATCGGCTACACGTTTCTCGTCGGGATCGGCGCCGCGATCGCCGTCCTCCTGCTCAGCTTCGGCTCTCTGCTCGCAATGGGCCTGCCCGTGGGCACGGCGCTGCTCGGGCTCGGCAGCGGCTTCGGCTTGATCGGCCTCTTCAGCCGCGTCGTCTCGATGCCCGACTTCGCGTCGCAGCTCGCGTTGATGATCGGCCTCGGCGTCGGCGTCGACTACGCGCTGTTCATCGTCACACGCTTCCGCGAGGCGTACCGGCGCAACGGCGGCGACGTCCACGGAGCCGTCGGGGAGGCGATCAACACGGCCGGCCGCGCCGTCATCTTCGCCGGGCTCACCGTCGTGATCGCGCTGCTCGGGATGATCGCGCTCGGCGTGTCGCTGCTGAACGGCGTCGCGATCTCCGCCGCGGTGGTCGTCCTCTGCGTCCTCGCCGCCTCGCTGACGCTGCTGCCGGCGCTCCTCACCTTCCTCGGGCACCGGATCGGACGGCCTTCGCTGCTCCTGCGCCGGCGCGGGACGCCGCAGCCCGATCGCAGCACGTTCTGGACGCGCTGGATCGACGGCATCCAGCGCCGCCCGTGGACGGCGCTCGTCGCGTCGACCGTCGTGCTGGTCGTCCTGACGCTGCCCGTGCTCAGCCTCCACCTCGGCAACACCGACGCGGGGAACGACCCGCGGAACCAGACGACGCGGAAGGCGTACGACCTGCTGGCAACGGGTTTCGGCCAGGGCTTCAGCGGCCCGCTCGTCGTCGCCGTCCAGCTGCCGCGCCAGGGCGACGCCGCCGGGCTTCCCACACTGGTTGCCGCGCTGCGCGGGACGACGGGCGTCGCCGCCGTCGCGCCGCCGCGGATCAGCCCGAACGGAGACGTCGCGACCGTCGTCGCCTATCCGACCACCTCGCCGCAGAGCTCGCGGACCGTGGAGCTCGTCCGGCATCTGCGCCGGGACGTGATCCCGCCGCTCGAGCGGCGGACCGGCGTCGTCGCCTGGATCGGCGGCACGACGGCCGGGCAGATCGACTTCTCGACCGTGCTCGGCAGCCGGCTGCCGTATTTCATCGCGGTCGTCGTGCTCCTCTCGGCGCTGCTGCTGCTCGTCGTCTTCCGCTCGCTGCTGATCCCGCTGCAGGCGGCCCTGATGAACCTGCTCTCGATCGGCGCGTCGATGGGGATCGTCGTCGCCGTCTTCCAGTTCGGCTGGGCCGGCTCGCTGTTCGGGGTCTCTGGCGGCCCGATCATGGCGTTCCTGCCGGTGATGGTGTTCGCGATCGTCTTCGGGCTCTCGATGGACTACGAGGTCTTCCTCGTCAGCCGGATCCACGAGGAGTGGACGCACGGCGCCGGCACGACCGCGGCGGTGCGGGAGGGGCTGATCCGCACCGGCCGCGTGATCACGGCCGCCGCCGCGGTGATGGTGGTCGTCTTCGCGAGCTTCGTCGGCGGCGGACAGCGGGTGATCGAGATGTTCGGGCTCGCGCTGGCCAGCGCGGTCTTCCTCGACGCGCTCGTGATCCGCGTCCTGCTGCTGCCCGCGACGCTGCAGCTGCTCGGCGAGCGGACGTGGTGGTTCCCGGAGCGGCTCGACCGGCGCCTGCCGCGGTTCGCGCTCGAGCCGCCGCAGGAGCCGGAGCCGGACGGGGCACCGCCGCCGGTGCTGACGCCGGCGGGCTAGAGGTTCGCGCCGGCCTCGAGCTCGTCCCGGATGTCACAGAGGGCGACGAGGCCCGCGCGCAGCCCGGCCAGCTCGCTCGCGCCGATCCGCTGTGCCAGCTCGGCGTCGACGCTCGTCACACCCTCTCGCACCTCGGCTGCGGCGGCTCGGCCTCGTGCCGTGAGCTCGATCAGCATCCGCCGGCGGTCGTCCGGATCGGGACGACGCTCGAGGTAGCCGCGGGCGACGAGGGTGTCGACGAGCTGTCCCGTCGCCTGCTTCGTGACGCCGAGTTGCCGGACGAGCTGCCCGGCGGTCGCGCCGTGGTTCGCCATGCCGCCGAGCACGAACGGCCCGTTGCCCGGCAGGTCGTCGAATCCGGCCTCGGCGAGCCTGCGCCGGACGGCATGCCCGTACGCGCCGCGCGACGCCCGCAGCAGCGCCGGGATGGGAACGTCGTCGAGGGTCTCGTCCGCCATGTGTCGGATGATCGCAGCGCACCGGGAGAAAGTCAATCTGCTTGACAGTCAAGCAGATGGACGTCGGGAGCGCGCCGTGGCCGCAGGCAATATGCCGCGGTGCGCCGCGCCCTGATCCTGGCCGCTCTCCTCGTGCTGGCGGCGGGAGTCGCCGCCGGCGTCTACGAGTACCGGCACCCGTTCGGCGGCAGCCTCCTCGGCTCGCCGGCGGTGGAGTTCAGCCCGGGCAGGATCGCCAGCCCGCCGCCGGCGTCGAGCTCGATGCCGAGCCCGATGTTCGGCGGCGTCCCGCAGCGGCTGCACGTCGGCGCCGGCAGGCTGCGGCCGCCGTTCCACCTGGACTGGATCGCCGGTGGCAAGGCGCTGATCGAGTTCCCGCCCGCGGTCGCCTTCGGCCGGCTGTTTCTCTCCAACGCCGACGGCGACCTGATCGCGCTCTCCGCGCGCACCGGCGCGCGTGCGTGGATCCATCGCTTCGGCCGCTGCCAGGCGTCGTCGCCGGCGGTCGCCCCCGCCTTCCGCGGCGCGGTCTACGAGGCGTTCCTCAACCGCAAGCCGTGCGCGAAGAAGAGCCCGTCGGACGGAGCGCTCGTCGCCGTCGCCGCCGGGCTCAAGCGCCTGCACTGGCAGCGGAACCTCGGCGCGACCGAGACGTCCCCGCTGATCGTCGGCGGCCGCGCCTACGTCGGCGCGTGGACGGGGAACGTCTACTCGGTCAACGTCGACACGGGGAAACCCGACTGGACGTTCCACGCGGGCGGCGCGGTCAAGGACGCGATCGCCTACGACGGCGGGAAGCTCTTCTTCGGCGCCTACGACGGCTACCTCTACTGCGTCGACGCGAAGACCGGCAAGCTCGTCTGGCGGACTCCCTCCGACCGCAGCTTCATCGGCTCGCACGGCAACTTCTACTCGTCGCCGGCCGTCGCCTACTCCCGCGTCTACATCGGCTCGACCGACGACAACGTCTACTCGTTCGGCGAGCGCAGCGGCAAGGTGCGCTGGATCTTCCACACGACCGGCTACGTCTACGGCTCCCCGGCCGTCCTCGGCCACCGCGTCTTCGTCGGCTCCTACGACGGCGACTTCTACGCGCTCGACGCGGCCACCGGCCGCCAGCTGTGGCGGTTCCACGCTAACGGGCCGATCTCCGGCTCCGCGACCGTGATCGACGGGCTCGTCTACTTCGCCACGCTGAAGCGGAGGACGTACGCACTCGACGCCGCGACCGGCAAGCAGGTCTGGAGCTTCCACGACGGCGCCTTCACGCCGGTGGTGACCGACGGGAAGCGCCTGTTCCTCGTCGGCTGGTCGAAGGTCTACGCGTTCAGCCCGACCGCAGCGCGTTCGCGATGATCCTCGCGTAGGTCGTGCACGCGTACGGCCAGGGATGGACGCCGTCCGAGAGCTCCGCGTCGGTGCTGTTCGCGTACCAGTCGGCCAGCGTCGCCTGCGGCCAGGCGTCGACGAAGACCTTGAGCTGCTCGTTCGTCTGCTGCTCCCAGCTGCGGTCGACGCGCACGTTGACGACGACGACGTGCGGGACGCCGCGCAGGACGTGCCGGATGCGGACGAGGTCGTGGTACCAGGCGGGGCCGTTGTCCCCGAGCTGGACGACGACCGCGGGCGGCAGCCCCGCCTTGCTGTGGCGGTAGTGCGAGATACGTGCGACCGCGTCCTCGATCTGCCGGCCGACGACGGCGTCGACGCGCATGTGGCGCACCTCCTGGCGGAGCTCGCTCGAGCAGCCGAGCATCACGGAGTCGCCGATCCCGAGCACGCGCGGCGGCAGCGGCAGCGTGGGCTGCGCCTTCGGCTTGGGCGGGTCGAGGAACCGGGGGAGCTTGTCGAGGTGGAAGTAGACGCGCTGTGAGGCGAGCTCGGTCTGGACGCTGCTGGCAGGCGCCGGCGTCGCGAACAGCGCGCCGAAGGCTGCGGCGAGCAGGGCCGTCGCGCCGAGCGCGAACAGGCGCCGCTTCGGCCACTCCGCCAGCCAGCGCTGCAGGCGGCCGGTGCGGATCGGCTGCTCGACGAAGCGGTAGGAGAGCGCGGCCGCGAGCACGACGAGCGCCGCCTGGAAGACGACCAGCCCCGGCCCCGACCAGGAGAGGTCGACGCCGGGTCGCGTCAGCTCGAGCACGGGGAAGTGCCAGAGGTACATCCCGTAGCTCCGCGCGCCGACCCAGCGGAGCGGCGCGCAGCCGATCACGCGGCCGAGCCGGCCCGCGGGATGCGCCGCGCTCGCGATCAGGACGGCGAAGCAGAAGGCGGCCGCGAGGTCGCCGCCCTGGTAGAGCGTCGGGCTGAAGTCGTCCATCTGGTGGAAGAGCAGGACCGTGCCCGCGAGCGCGGCGGCGCCGAGCAGCTCCAGCGGCAGGAGCCGCCGCCCGTGCAGCCGCTCGACGTACGGCCAGGCGAGCGCGAGCATGATCCCCATCAGCAGGAGCGCGGCGCGCGTGTCCGTCCCGTAGTAGACCCGCGAGGGATCCTCCGGGTTGTAGAGCAGCCACATCTCCGCCGTCGAGGCGGCGATGCCGGCCGCGACGACGATCATGAAGCGCTTCCGCCCCAGCATGACGAGGCCGGGAACGAGCAGCAGCGGCCAGAGCACGTAGAACTGCTCCTCCACCGCGAGCGACCAGAGGTGCTGCAGCAGCGACGGGCGTCCGACCGCCGCGAAGTAGGAGTGACTCGCGATGATCTCGTGCCAGTTCGTGTAGTAGAAGAGCGAGCTGATCGCGTCGCCGCGGGTCTTCGCCAGGTCGTCGCGGGCGAGGGTCGCGCCGAGGATCAGCGAGACGAGCACGACCACGACGACGGCGGGGAAGAGCCGCCGCGCGCGCCGCGCCCAGAAGCGGCGGAGGTCGATCACGCGCCGCTCGTCCCACTCGGCGAGCAGCAGCGACGTGATCAGGTAGCCGCTGAGGACGAAGAAGAGGTCGACGCCGAGGTAGCCGCCGGAGAGCAGTCCGCTGCCGTCGGAGTGCAGCCGCGCGTGGTAGAGGAACACGCCGGCGACGGCGATCGCGCGCAGCCCGTCGAGGCCCGGCCGGTAGCCGAGCCGCGGCACCCGTTCCCCGACGCCCTCCATTGCTCGCAGCCAGGATAGGCCGTGTCCCGGCCACCGGCCAGGGCACGCGTCAGATGCGCGCGAGCGTTTCCGCGACCGCCTCCTCCAGGCAGGCGGCCGCCTCGGCGAACGCGCGCTCCCGGCCGCACCGCTCGACGAGCGAGAGAGCGCGCGCGGGAGGGGGGACCGGCGCTGCGATCTCGCCTGCGACGACGAGCGCAGGGACTCCGGCCCGCGCCGCACGGGCGAGGACGCCGCCGACGACCTTGCCCGTGAACGAGGTGGCGTCGAGCAGTCCTTCGGCCGTGACCGCGAGTTCGGCGCCTGCCAGGTGCTCGTCGAGGCGCAGGCTCTCCGCGACGAGCTCGAAGCCGGGACGGAGCCGGGCGCCGAGTGCCGCGAGCCCGCCCGCGAGGCCGCCTGCCGCGCCCGCGCCGGGAGCGTCGGGGACGTCGAGCTGCGCGAGCCGCTGGCGAAGGAGCGTCACCTGCTCCGGCGTCGCCCCCTTCTGCGGCGCGAAGACGTCCGCCGCCTCGAGGAAGCGCGCCTGCACGTCGCAGGCGACCTCGAGCGGCACAGGGAGCGGCAGGAAGGGCCGCAGCGCCTCGACGGCGCCGCTCCCGCCGTCGGTCGAGGCGACGCCGCCGACCGCCACGACGATCCGCTCCGCGCCCGCCTCGAGCGCCGCCGCCACGAGCTCGCCGACGCCGCGGCTCGTCGCACGCAGCGGGTCGTTCCCGCCCCGCCCTCCGGCGAGCGCGAGCCCGCACGTGCGCGCGGCCTCGACGACCGCGACGCCGCCGGCGAGGCGCCACTCGGCGTCGACGGGCTCGCCGAGCGGCCCGGTCACGCGCGTCGTGCGGTTGCCGCCGCCGAGCGCCTCGAGCGTCCCTTCGCCGCCGTCGGCGAGCGGGAGCTCCACCGCGCCCCAGCCGGCCCGCGCCGCGCCGGCCGCGATCGCCGCCGCCGCCTCGGGCGAGGTCAGCGTGCCGCGAAGCTTGTCCGGACAGGCGAGCAGCCGAGGGAGCATCGGCGCGATTGTCCCGCGGAACGGTGCTACCGTGGGCGGCGCACAAACGAGCGAGTACCGGATGCGCAGCCTTTTGCGCCTCCCGTCCGTTCAGATCGATCCCGCGGAGGGAGGTGTTTGTATATGGCAACCGGAACCGTGAAGTGGTTCAACGACGCGAAGGGGTACGGCTTCATCACCCCTGATGAGGGCGGCAAGGACATCTTCGTGCATTTCAGCGCGATCCAGTCCGACGGCTTCAAGACCCTGACCGAGGGCGCGAAGGTCGAGTTCGAGGCCTCCGAGGGGCAGAAGGGCCCCGAGGCGCGCAACGTCGTGCTGGTCTAGTCGAAGGGCGCCGCGAGGCGCCCTTCCTCTTTCTCTCTATTCGGAGATGCGCTCCACGGTCTCGCCGGCGCGCTCGTCCGAGCCATGCCGCGCGACGTCCGCCTGGGCGACGATGCCGACGAGGCGGCCGTCCTCCTCGCAGACCGGCAGCCGACGCACCTGGTGCTCCGCCATCAGGCGCATCGCCTCCTCCACCGACTGCTGCGGGTCGATCGTCACGAGCTCCCGGGAGGCGATCTCTCCGACGGTGGTGTCGAGCGGCCGCGCGTCCGCGACCACGCGGAGGACGATGTCGCGGTCGGTGACGGTCGCCACCAGCCGCTCTCCCTCGATCACCGGCAGGCTGCCGATCTCGTCGTCGCGCATCGCCCGCGCCGCCTCGATCACGGTCGTCGCCGCGGTCACCGTCCGCGGGTCGCGAGTCATCACCTCGTCGACGGCCGTCACGACTTGCTCGCCGTCGCCTTCCCACCCTTGCGGCCGGCAGCCTTCTTCTGGGCCGTCGTGCCGCCCTGGCTCGAGTTGCTCTTCGAGGAAGACGAGGAGCCGGACTTCTTGCCGCCGCGGCTCGACGCGCCGGGGGAGTTCGCGATCTTCGCCGCGCGCTCCTTCGACATCCCCTTCTCCTTGAGCTTCTCGTACTGCTTCTCGTTCTTGACGTTCGCACTCTTGCTCGGCATCGCGCCTCCTCTCAGTCCGCCTCGGGAACGTCCTCGGCGGAGCGGTCGGTCTCTTCCGGATCCGGCGCGGGAGACTCGTCGATCTCCTCGTTCCGGTCGTCCTCGCGGGGGTGCATATCCTTGGCGTCTTCCATGAAGGTGCTGCTTCCCGACGACTCGGAACTGGAACTTCCCGACGGCGCGACCGGTCTCGACGCCGCGCGCGCGATCGGGCCGAAGCTCGCCGAGCAGGCGGTGCTGGTCCGCGTGGACGGGCACGTCCAGGATCTGCGGCTGCCGCTCGCCGACGGCGACCGGATCCAGCTGCTGACCACGCGGGACAAGGACGACCCGGACGCGCTCGCCGTGCTGCGGCACTCCTCCGCGCACCTGCTCGCCGAGGCCGTTCGCCGGCTCTACCCCGGAGTGAAGATCGCCATCGGGCCCCCGATCGAGCACGGCTTCTACTACGACTTCGAGTTTCCCGAGCCGATCCGCGAGGAGGATCTCGAGGACATCGAAGCGGAGATCGCGCGCGAGCTGAAGGAGGGCCGCGCCTGGAGCCGCGAGGAGATCCCGCGCGGCGAGGCGAAGGCGCGCTTCGAGCAGGAAGGGGAGCCCTACAAGGTCGAGCTCGTCGACACGGCGGAAGGCGACATCTCCCTCTACACGCAGTCGCACGACGGCTCGTCGGACTTCACCGACCTCTGCCGCGGGCCGCACCTCCAGGACTCGAGGCCGATCAAGGCGCTCAAGCTGACCGGCCTCGCGGGCGCGTACTGGCGCGGCGACTCGTCCAACCAGCAGCTGACGCGGATCTACGGCACGGCCTTCTACTCCAAGGACGATCTCGACGCGTACCTGCGGCGGCTGGAGGAGGCGCAGAAGCGCGACCACCGCCGGCTCGGCCCCCAGCTCGACCTCTACCACTTCGACGAGCACTCACCGGGCTCGCCGCTCTGGCACCCGCACGGGATGGTGATCTGGAACGAGCTCGAGCGGATCCGCCGCCGCGAGAACGCCGCCCGCGGCTACCTCGAGGTGAAGACGCCGATCATCTACGACGCCGACACGTTCTGGACCTCCGGGCACTTCCCCAAGTACGAGGACCTGATGTTCAAGCTCGACGTCCGCGGCCAGGAGTTCGCGATGAAGTCGATGAACTGCCCCGGCCACATGCTCCTGTTCGGCAGCCGGCCGCGCTCGTACAAGGAGCTGCCGCTGCGCTTCGCCGAGCCGGCGCCGCTCCACCGCGACGAGCTCCCCGGCACCCTGCACGGGCTGCTCCGCGTCCGCCACGTGACCCAGGACGACGCGCACATCTTCTGCACCGAGGAGCAGATCCAGGACGAGATCGCCGGCTGCGTCGCGTACGCGCGCTTCCTCTACGAGCTGTTCGACATGCAGGCGAGCGCGGAGCTCGCGACCCGGCCGGACAACAAGATCGGCACGGACGAGCAGTGGGACCGGAACGAGGCGGCACTCGTGCAGGCGCTCGAGCTGAACGAGATCCCGTACACGCTCGCGCCGGGCGAAGGCGCGTTCTACGGCCCGAAGATCGACCTCTTCATGGACGACGCGCTCGGCCGGAAGTGGCAGATGGGGACGATCCAGCTCGACTCGCAGATGCCGTCCCGCTTCGGGCTCAAGTACGCGGGCGCGGACAACGCCGAGCACGACCTCTACGTCGTCCACCGGGCGCTGTACGGCTCCTACGAGCGCTTCATCGGCATCCTGGTCGAGCACTACGCGGGCGCGTTCCCGTTCTGGCTCGCGCCGGTCCAGGTGCGCGTGCTGCCGGTGGGGGAGGCGCATCTCGAGCCCGCGCAGACGCTCTCGGCGCGCCTCCACGACGCGGGCTACCGCGCCGAGGTCGCCGAGCCGACCGAGACGATCGGCAAGCGGATCCGCGCGTCCGAGCTGGAAAAGATCCCGGTCACGATCGTCTACGGCGACCGCGAGTCCGACGAGAGCCTCGCCGTTCGCGAGCGCGGGGGAGAGCAGTCCTCCCTCTCGCTGCCGGCGCTGCTCGACAGGCTTGCTACCCTCTGAGACCTGAAAAGCAGGGGCGGACCCGTTCCTCACCTCCCGGCCCGGACGGCGCTGGCAGGTTCAACCGAGTCTGAGGACGAGGAAACGGGCCGCTGCATGGCAGCGGTTTTTTGTTGCGGAAACGAAACGAGGAGGAACAAGACCCACTTGGTGACTAGCGCTTGAGGCCCAGACGCCGGCCGATCGATCAGGTCCGGCCGTCCAACCGCGACACGACGCGCATCAACGACGCCATCCGCGTCCCGCGCGTCCGCCTGATCGCCGAGGACGGCGCCCAGATCGGGATCAAGGACACGGACGACGCGCGCGAGTACGCCTACGGCAAGAACCTCGACCTCGTCGAGATCTCGCCGCAGGCCGACCCGCCCGTGGCCAAGGTCATGGACTACGGCAAGTACAAGTACGAGCAGGAGCAGAAGGCCAAGCAGGCGCGCAAGCACCAGAGCCAGATCCAGGTCAAGGAGATCAAGTTCCGGCCGAAGATCGGCGTGCACGACTACAACACCAAGAAGGGTCACGTCGAGCGATTCCTCAACCAGCGCGCGAAGGTGAAGGTCACGATCATGTTCCGGGGCCGCGAGCAGACCCATCCGGAACGGGGCCGCGACCTGCTCCTCCGCCTCGCCGAGGACGTCAAGGAGATCGGGCAGATCGAGTCCCAGCCGCTCCAGGACGGACGCAACATGGTGATGCTGCTCGGCCCGACGAAGTACGCAGGAGTGAAACGAGATGCCGAAGATGAAGAGACAGAGCGCGGCGAAGAAGCGGTTCAAGGTGACGGCGAGCGGAAAGATCCTGCGCCGGCGCCGGCACCGGACGACGCCGCCGGGCCACCTGATCAAGGGCCGGCCGGGGAAGAGGAAGCGCGGGCAGGAGAACACGCAGGTCGCGCCTAGCGACCGCCGCGCGCTCAAGAAGCTCCTGGGGGTGAAGTAATGCCGCGCGTCAAGCGCTCCGTCCACGCGCAGAAGAAGCGCCGCAAGGTTCTCGGCCAGGCGAAGGGCTACTGGGGCCGCAAGAGCACCCACTACCGCTACGCGAAGGAGCAGGTCGAGCACTCGCTCGTCTACGCGTACCGCGACCGGAAGAACCGGAAGCGCGAGTTCCGGCGGCTCTGGATCACGCGGATCAACGCGGCCGCGCGGGCGCAGGGGCTCTCGTACAACCAGTTCGTCAACGGCTGCACGAAGGCGGGCATCGAGCTCGACCGCAAGGTGCTCGCGGATCTCGCCGTCAGCGATCCCGACGCGTTCGCGGCGATCGCCGAGCAGGCGAAGTCCGCCTTGTCCGCCTGATCACCTCGCGCGACAACGAGCGGCTGAAGCTCGTCCGCAAGCTGGCGGAGCGAAGCTGGCGGGACAGGCTCGGACAGTTCGCGGTCGAGGGAGAGGATCTGCTCGAGGCGGCGCGCGCCGCGGGCATCGAGCCGGTGGACGTGCTCGTCGCGGGCGAGGACGTCGCGCCGGAGCTGCTGGCCGACGTCGCCTCGCTCGCGCATCCGCCGCGCGTCGTCGCCGTCTTCCGCCGCGACGACCTGCCGCGCGGCATCCGGCCGGTCACGCTCGCGCTCTGGCGCGTGGCCGATCCGGGCAACGTCGGGACGCTGCTCCGCTCGGCCGACGCCTTCGGCGCCGCCGTCGCGCTCTCCGCCGGCTGCGCCGACCCGACAGGGCCGAAGGCGGTGCGCGCGTCGATGGGCGCGATCTTCCGCGTCCCGCTCGCCGAGTTCGGCGCCGCTCCCGGCCGTCGCGTCGCGCTCGTGCCGAGGGGAGGCGTGGCGCTTCCCGAGCTCGCGATGGACGGAGACGTCGTGCTCGTGCTCGGCGCGGAGCGGGAGGGACTTCCCGACGACGTGCTCGCCGTCTGCGAGGAGCGCGTCTCCATCCCGCAGCCGGGCGGCGGCGAGTCGCTGAACGTCGCGATGGCGGGGACCGTCGCGCTGTACGAGCTCGCGCGCCGGGCCTAGAAAGAGATCCGGCCCCTTGCGGGGCCGGACCAGAGATTCGCCGAGCCGGTTGCGCTTTCGTCCGCCTCGTCCAACCGGCCTTTTCGCCTCGGGATTGCTCCCTCTTCGTCCGACCGCTCGGTCGAGGTTTCGACCTACTTGCGCTCCGTGCTCGGCGCAAGAGGGAACCTAGAAAAACGCCGTTACCGGATCAAGACCGGCCCGCGAGGATTTTGTCGCAATTTGCGGCGATCACCTCCGGCGGCCGATCCAGACGGTGTCCTCGCCGCCCGAGTACGGCCGCCGGTCGAACCAGCCGTAGCACGCCTCGACCTCGAAGCCGGCCTCGGCGAGGAGCGAGTGCCAGCGCTCGGGCTCGAGCCACCAGAGCGTCATCGTCGACTCGCCTTGCACGCCGCGCACGGACAGTGTCAGCGTCTGCGCCTCGAGATCCCAGTCCGCGCGCTCGTCGATGCCCGGCTCCCGCTCGATCCAGCGGCCGTCCGTCTCCTCGATGTCCTCGCGGGACGGTGCGAAGACGTCGAAGACGAGCCGGCCGTCGGGCAGCAGCAGCTCGCGTGCGGCTCGGAGCGCCTCCAGCCGCTCCGCGTCGTCTCGCAGGTGGAGATAGGCCCGGAAGGGACAGGTCACGAGCGGCACGCGCTCGGCCACGGGCGGGCGCCTCAGGTCGCCCAGCCGCAGATCGAGGCGCGAGTCGACGCCGGCCGCCCGCGCGTGCTCCGCGCAGACGGCGAGCATCTCGCGCGAGGAGTCGACGCCGATCAGGTGCGCTCCGGCGAGCGCGGTGGGAATCGCGATCCGGCCCGTCCCGACGCCGAGCTCCACGAGCTCGCCGCCGGCGGCGAGCGCCTCGTCGACGTAGAACGAGATGTCCTCGACGACGCCGGTGCTCCACGGGTCGTAGAGCCGGGCGATGGCGTCGTATGCGCTCAAGCGGCGGGCTTGCGGGCGATCCAGACGAACTCGAGCGAGTCCTCGTCGAACGGCCGCCGGTCGAACCAGCCGTAGAGCGCCTCCGTCTCGAGGCCGCTGACCTCGAGCAGGCCCTCCCACTCGGATCTCGTCGACCACCAGAGCCGAACCGTGCCGTCCTCCCGGTCGCCGCGACCGCGGGTGAGGTCGACGCGATTGTCGGAAGGCACCTGATGCACGAGCTCCCAACGGTCGTCTCCCAACCTCCGCCGCCGGCCGTGGTTGCGCGCCGCGACGAACGGGCTGAAGACGAAGGCGTTCCAGGCGAAGCGGCCGCCGGGTTTCAGGGCCCTCGACGCGGACTCCAACGCGCGCCGCTTGTCGGCCCACGCCGGCGCGTGCAGCAGCGAGCGGGCCGGGCAGATCACGAGCGCGGCCGGCTCCTCCACCGTGAAGTCGCGGAAGTCCCCCTCGCGGAACTCGATCGGCAGGCCGCCGGCTCGCTCGCGCCCGACGGCGAGCATCGCGGGCGAGCTGTCGATGCCGATCACGCGCTTGCCGGTCTCCCGCGCGATGGGGATCGCGACGCGGCCCGTGCCGACCCCGAGCTCGATCACCGGCCCGTCGGCCTCGCGCGCCAGGTCGACGTAGAACGGGACGTCCTCCGTCGTCTCGGCGGCCCAGACGTCGTAGTCGGCGGCCCAGCGGTCGTAGTCGCTCATCCGGCGATCGTAGATGGGTACAGTCGCCGCCGTGGACGCGGAGGCGCTGCAGCAAGAGGCACTCGGCGCCGTCGCGGCGGCGTCGACGCTCGACGAGCTCGACGAGCGGCGCGTTCACTACCTGGGACGCCGCAGCGAGCTCAAGCTCGCGCTGCGCGAGGTCCGCGACCGCGACTCCGGGATCGCGCTCAACGCCGCGCGCGAGGCGATCGAGGCGGCGGTTGCGGCG
>Ga0070739_10002507_pt1 | contig 24568 bp, 19 predicted proteins | sample Coa_R1_7_FD_66445 | JGI IMG/M metagenome (GOLD analysis project Ga0070739, IMG submission 66445) | Surface soil microbial communities from Centralia Pennsylvania, which are recovering from an underground coalmine fire - Coalmine... | ecosystem: Environmental > Terrestrial > Soil > Unclassified ...
GGTATCGTTGGAGTTGATGAATCTGAGTCCGCTTGTGACTCGTGTTTCGCGCGGGCTAAAGCCCACGCCACAACCCGATCGCCAGCGCTGGATGCGGCAGGAGCCGCCGTGGGCCCAGCCCAGGCGCACGCGATAGCGAGCGAGGCAGGCGTCGCTCTCCTTTCGCCCAACGTTTATCATGCGAGGGGCGGAAACGAAGGTACGGTTGGAGTTGATGAATTTGAACGGGCTTGTGACTCGTTGCTCGCGCGGGCTAAAGCTCACGCCCCAAACCGATCGCTAGCGTTGGATGCGGCAGGAGCCGCCGTGGGCGAAGGCGCGGACCTGGTCGACGGTGGCCATGGTGGTGTCGCCAGGGAATGTGGTCAGCAAAGCGCCGTGGGCCCAGCCCAGGCGCACGGCATCGTCCGGCGATTCGCCGCTCATGAGGCCATAGAAGAAGCCGCTGGCGAATCCATCGCCGCCGCCGACCCGATCGAAGATGTCCAACTCGCACAACGGCGAAACACAGTTCTGGCCATCGACCCAGGCCACCGCGCCCCAGCTGTGGCGATTGGTGGAGTGCACCTCGCGAAGCGTGGTGGCGACGATGCGGATGTTCGGGAACAGGTCGACGACGCGGTCGATCATTCCGAAGAACGCCGTGGGATCGAGCTTCGAGGCCGCGGCAATCTCCGGGCCGGGAACGCCGAGTCCCTTTTGCAGATCCTCCTCGTTACCGACCAGCACATCCACGTTGCGCACGATGCGCGCGATCACATCGCGGGCGCGCCCGGCGCCACCGGAAATCTTCCAGAGCTTCTCGCGGTAATTCAGGTCGAAGGAGACGACCGCACCCGCGGCTTTCGCGGCCTGCATGGCCTCGATGATGAGTTCGGCAGTCGTCGGCGAGAGTGCGGCGAATATGCCGCCGCTGTGGAACCAGCGCACGCCCTGGGCAAAGATCTTCGCCCAATCGAAATCGCCCGGCTTGAGCAGCGCGCCGGCTTCATTGCAGCGGTTATAGAAAACCACGGGCGCGCGGACGCCATGGCCACGATCGCTGTAGACAGCGGCCATGTTGGGGCCAGTGACGCCGTCGTGGGTGAAGCGCTTGTAGAAGGGGCGCACACCCATCGCTTTCACGCGTTCACAGATCAGATCGCCGATTGGGTAATCCACGATCGCGGTGGCGATGCCGGTCTGCATGCCGAAACAGTCGGCCAGATTGGCGGCGACATTGAATTCGCCGCCACTGACGTGAATGGCGCATTCGTGGGCCTTGCGAAACGGAATCACGCCGGGATCGAGGCGGTGCACGAGCGCGCCCAGCGATAGCAGGTCCAGCGCGCCGTCAGGGCGAATGTCGAGAGCAGGTTTCATCGATCAGGTGTAAGCATCGGCGGCGAGCGACGGGCCGGTAATGATTACTTCACCATCGGCCACGGAAAATTCAGCGCGCCACCAGAAAAGCCGAAAGTGGTGCCGCCCATGAGCGAAGCGGGAATCGCCGGACAGCGTAATGAGCAGGCGTTGAGCGGACCATTCGGCGGTCAGGCGATAGCAGTCGGGATCGCCTTCACGGCAGTCGCTGAGCACGACGCGTTCGCCGGCAGGCACAGGCGTTCGGTCGATTACGCGAGGCTCATTGTCGAGACGAGCAATGACCAGCTGAGGCGCTTCGTCCTGCTCGACAGAAACGCGCGCGACGGCGGCGCCGCGGCCGGGTTCCAGAAGTCGAATGATCTCGAACGCAGCGCCCGAACACCGCTTTAACAGCAGATCGCCGAACCGGAGATAACTCACCTTCAGCTGGATCATGCGTTGTACGACCCGGACGACACGCGACCGCCATGGCCGGTCCAGTCGGTATGGAAGAACTGGCCGCGCGGCTTGTCGACGCGCTCATAGGTGTGCGCGCCGAAGAAATCGCGCTGCGCCTGGATGAGGTTCGCGGGCACACGTGCGGAGCGGTAGCCATCATAGAACGCCAGCGCGGTGGAGAAGGCGGGCGTGGGAACGCCGAAATCGATGGCCCGCGCGAGGGCTCTGCGCCACGAGGCCTGGTAATTGTTCAGGACGCCGGCGAAAAAGCCGTCCACCAGCAGGTTGTGCAACTGTGGATTGCGGTCGAAAGCTTCCTTGATTTTTCCAAGGAACCGGCTGCGAATAATGCAGCCGCCGCGCCACATCAGCGCGATGCCGCCGAGGTTAAGGTTCCAGTGTTCCTCCTGCGCCGCGGCGCGAAGCAGCATGTATCCCTGGGCGTAGGAGATCATCTTGGAGCAGTAGAGCGCGCGTCGCGTGTCTTCAATGAACTCGGCGCGATCGGTGGTGCGAGACGGCGCGGGACCGTGGAGGACCTTCGAAGCGGCTACACGCTCCTCTTTTAAAGAGGAAAGAGAGCGCGCGAAAACGGCCTCTCCGATGAGCGTGACCGGCATACCGAGATCGAGCGCGCTGATGCAGGTCCACTTGCCGGTGCCCTTCTGCCCGGCCGCGTCGAGGATCTTGTCCACGAGAGGCTGGCCGTCTTCATCTTTGACGCTGAAGATGGCCGCGGTGATCTCGATGAGGTAGCTGTCGAGCTCGCCGCGATTCCAGTCGGCGAAGATCTGGTGCAACTCGCCGGCATCGGCGGCCAGGCCGGTTGCGAGCAACTGATACGCCTCGCCGATGAGCTGCATGTCGCCGTACTCGATGCCGTTGTGGACCATCTTCACGTAATGGCCGGCGCCCTCTTCGCCTACCCAGTCGCAGCAGGGCGTGCCGTCGTCCACCTTGGCGGCGATGGACTGGAAGATGTCCTTCACCAGCGGCCAGGCCGCCGGATTTCCTCCGGGCATAATCGACGGGCCATGGCGCGCGCCCTCTTCGCCGCCGGATACGCCTGTGCCGACGAACAGAATGCCCTTTTCGGCCAGCGCGCGGGTGCGGCGCGTGCTGTCCTCGAAATTCGAGTTGCCGCCGTCGATGATGACGTCGCCTTTATCGAGATGCGGCGTGAGCAGATCGATCATGTGATCGACGGTCTCGCCGGCCTTGACCATGAGCATTACGCGGCGCGGCCGCTTCAGCAACGCGATCAGCTCGTCGATGGAGTGCGCGCCGACGATCTGTGTGCCTTTGGCCTCGTCGGCGAGGAAGTCGTCCACCTTCGACACGGTTCGGTTGAACACGGCCACGCGGAAGCCATGATCATTCATATTGAGCGCGAGGTTCTGGCCCATAACCGCGAGGCCGATGAGACCGATATCGCATGTGGGAGTGGGCATAAGAGGCTGAGGTCCGGCGGCAGCTTCATTTTATCGCCGGACGGACGGAGGCGCCGGTATTTTGACCAGAACGTTCGCGAGAACGTCCTGCCGCCGTTACGTCGTCTTCAACTCGCGAAGATACGGGCCATGCCGGCGCGGAGTTCTTTCATGCCTTCGACGGAATCGGCGCCGGGCTGCTCGGCGATGCCCCAGCCGTTATAGCCGATTTCGTCGAGCGCCTTCATCACTGCCGGCCAGTCGTTGTCGCCCTCCATGTACTTCACGTCGAAACCGGAGGACGGTCCGGTCTTGTCCATCTTTGCGCGGCTGTACTCCTTGATATGCAGCTTCTGGATGCGCTTGCCGAGAATGCGGATCCACTGCTCCGGCCAGCCGTACGCGATGACATTGCCCACATCGAAGTGCCAGCCGATGGCGGGGCTTTCGAACTCGTCGATATAGCGCGCGGCCTCCAGCGGGCTCATGAGGAAGTGATTCCAGACATTCTCGACCGCGATTTTCACGCCCAGTTCCTGGGCCAGCGGCAGCGCCCTGCGGATCTGCTCGCGCGAGCGCGCCCACGCATCGCTGTAGGAAACCTTCTTGTTCACAACCGCGGGGACGAGCAGCACCGAACTGGCGCCGTAGGCCTTTGCATCGTGCAGCGCCTGCTCGAGGCCGCGCAGGCCTGCTTCGCGCACCGCGGGGTCGGGGTCAGACAGCGGCTTTTCCCAATGCGTCGCGCAGCACACGCTGGCGGCGGAGAGGCCGCTGGTTTTGAAGGCATCGAGAACCTCGGCCTGATTCATGTGGCTCATAGGCTCGATGCCGTCGAAGCCGGCCTCGCGCACCGCCTGGAATTTCTGAAGCACGCCGCCGGGCAGGTTTATCGTTTCGTACATGATTGCCGCGCGGATGTTGCGTTTTGGGGAAGCCGAGGCTGCCGCCGCAGCCAGCATGCCGCTTGTAACCAGGAATTCTCGCCGGTTCATTGGATCACCTCTGTGGCTCGATCTCCACGTAGTCTATCGCTGCTTGATCGCCGTTGTCCGGCCGGCCTTCGATGCGAATGATGTCGCCGGGGCGCAGGCCGATGCCGGCAATCATGCGGCGGGTCGAGGTGGTTCCGTCGATCTTCGCCGACGGCAGATGCGCATCCGCGGTCCACTCGTCGATAAGCTGGGCGCCGATGAACAGGCGGAAGCGCGCACCGCCGTTGTTCTGATCGAAGTAGCGGACCTCAATCGTGTACCAGCCAGGCGCGCGCTGGAAGCGGAATGCAGCCGCGCATGCGGCGCCGGCGCACGATGCTGCCCTGCCTCCCGAGGCCGTCTCCCACGGAGTGACATCGATGATCGAATAACCGTCCAGCCGCATGGATTCGGCCTCGGTACGCTCGGGATGATGGCCGACGCGGCCGTGCGCATCGGGAATGCCGGACTCGCGCAGGAACCAACGGTCGACCGCGTCGCGCCACAGCTCCGCCGCCCCGGCCTGATATTGCAACTGCTTCAACACTCGTTGATAGCGTTCGTCGTCGATGAGCCCGTGCAGCGCTTTCCACGAACGCACATACTCGGCCACCGTGGCGGCGCCTTCGTAATGCGAGTCGTAGATGGACTGGATTACCGTTTTGCCGGAGTGCAGCACGTACGTGTACGGCACGTGATGAAAGAACAGCAGCAGATCGTCGGGACAGGTGGCGAGCGATTCGTACATGGAAGCGACGGGCGCCGAATATTGCCCGGTGAAGCCCGTGCCCGTGGCCATGCTGCGATCCATGCCCACGCCGTGCTCGTCGGCTCGATGCCACTGGCCCCAGCCATTGCGCTCCGAGGCCTCAACAGCAGGGCCGTAGTGATTGCCGGTAATGTCGGTCAGGGTCTGAAGGCCGAGTGGACCGGTGTAGTTCTCATATGCGCGCCAGGAGGTGAGCTGGATGCGGTCAATCGTGTCGACGACGCGCCGCTCTGAGCCGAAGGAGAGCTTCGTCCATTCCTCCGCGATGCGCGCGGCCGAGAGGTCGGGCGACCAGGCCAGCCGGCCGAAGGCGTAGAGGTTGGCGAGGGAAAGATCGTTGCCCAGCCAGTTGTCGTCCAGACCGACGTTGGCCACGCCGACGAACCCTCCGGTGGGGCGATGGAACACCCTGCCGGCGACGAGGGCCTTGACCGGCGTCCCCGGCCCGTGGGCGTGCAGGTCGAAATCGAGCACCTCTTTCCACTGCGGCCCGAGGAAGACGGTGTGGCGCGCCTGGCCCATGTACTCCTGCGTGATCTGGAGCTCGAGCGCTTCGTTCGTTTTCTCCAGGGCGCCGAGGAGGGGGGACACAGGCTCGCGCACCTGAAAATCAATGGGCCCGTTCTTAATCTGGAGCACGACGTTGTCATCGAAGCGGCCGTCGAGGGGATGGAAGTTGTCGTACGCGGCGCGGGCGCGGTCATTGTTCGGGTCGCGCCAGTCCATGTGGTGGTTGTAGACGAAGGCGCGATAAAAGAGCAGTCCGGCGTGCGGCTTCAGCGCTCGCGCGACCACGTTGGCGGCATCGGCGTGGGTGCGTTTATAAGCGGAGGGACCGGCACGACCTTCGGAATCGGCCTTCATGACAAAGCCGGCGAGATCGGGGATGGCGCGGTAGAGGTCGTCCGCGCGAGACTGCCACCAGGAAGCCACGCTCGGGTCGATGGGATCGAACGTATCAAGACCGCCAATCGATTTCGGGCTGGCGAAATCGACGGAGAGGACGAGCCGAACGCCCCACGGCCGGAACGCCTCGGCGATACGCGCCAACTCCGGGATGTACGCATTGGTGAGCAGCCGCGGGTCGGCGTTGACGTTATTGACCGAGCAGGCGTCGATGCCGAGCGACGCAAGCAGGCGTGCGTAATCAGCCGCGCGCGCCAGGTCCGCGCGCACGTGGCCGCCATCCCAGAAGATGCTGCGGCCGCCATAGCCGCGTTCGATCGAGCCGTCGAGGTTATCCCATTGGTCGATCCACCGAATGGGCGCGTAAGGCGCGTGAACCTCGTCCAGATCGGCGATGGGCCCGTTCAGGGCCATGCGCCGGAGCAGCGCGAAAGTTCCGTAGAGGACGCCGCGATCGTTGCGCCCCGCGATTACGATGCAGCGCCCGCCTTTGCACGGCATGGAGTGCAGCCAGTAGCCGTCATCGGGAGGTTCGGAGGCGAGGCGAAGCTCCGGCACGGCGCGGCGGAGATCGGCAAGACTGCCCAGGAGAATGGCCGGCTCGGATGGCAACTGCGGCTCGAGGCGCAGCGTGCGGCCGAGCATTCCCCGAACGCCGCGGAGCAGCTCGGCCTGCGCGCTGTCGAGCAGAGCGGAATGGCCGAGGACGGTAACCGCGGCCGGCAGCACATCACGATACTCGCGGGCCGCCACATCGTCCAGGGGCGCATAACGCAGCCATGCATCGTCGGCATGCACGGCGAGTATAGACATGGCAAGCAGGAGGGCCGCGCGGAGCGTCATGGGCGATTTTCATGCTACAACCGAGTCCAGTGTCTGCTCGCGGCCACGTGCGCTGGTTCATCTGCGGCCTGCTGTTCTTTGCCACAACGGTGAACTACGTCGATCGCCAGGTGATCGGGATTCTCAAGCCCACGCTGGAGCGTGAGCTGCACTGGAGCGAAGCGAATTATGGATGGGTGGTGTTCGCGTTCCAGTGCGCCTACGCGCTGATGATGCCCTTCGCGGGCCGGCTGATCGATCGTATCGGCACGCGGCTCGGCTATGCGCTGGCGGTACTGGTGTGGAGCGCGGCGTCGATGTTCCATTCCGTCGCGCGGACGACATGGCAGTTCGCCGCCGCGCGTTTTGCGCTGGGCATCGGCGAATCCGCGAATTTCCCGGCCGCTATCCGGACCGTAGCCGACTGGTTCCCGCGCAGCGAGCGCGCGCTCGCGACCGGCATTTTCAACAGCGGGTCGAATGTAGGGGCCATCGTCGCGCCGCTGCTGGTTCCGGTGGTGGCGCTCCATCTGGGATGGCGCGTTTCGTTCCTGGTTACGGGCGGACTCGATCTGGTGTGGCTGGCAGCGTGGCTGATCTATTTTCGAGCGCCCGGCCGACACCGCGGCGTGTCGAAAGCCGAACTGGAGTGGATCCGATCGGATGCCGGGGAAGAGCGCGCGGTGCGCGTGCCATGGATGCGCCTCGCGGGAACGCGCCAGGCGTGGGCGTTCATAGTTGGCAAGTTCATGACCGACCCGGTGTGGTGGTTTTATCTCTTCTGGATCCCCGGTTTCCTGCACCGCGCGTGGGGACTGGATCTGACGGCGCTCGGTCCGCCGCTGGTGGCGATCTATGTCGCAGCGGATGTGGGGTCGATTGGCGGGGGGTGGATGGGCTCAGCCTTCGCCTCGCGCAAGACGGCGATGTTCATTTGCGCCTGCGGTCCTCTGCCCATCATTGCCCTGTTGTTCGTGAAGACGCTCTGGCCCGCGGTGGCGCTGCTAGGACTGGCCGCCGCCGCGCATCAGGGCTGGTCGGCGAATCTGTACACGCTGGTATCTGACACATTCCCGCGGAGTGCGGTCGCTTCGGTGGTGGGGATCGGCGGATTCGCCGGCGCGGTCGGAGGCATGTTGACGGCGCCTTTGGTGGGCTACTGGCTCGATTACTCGCACGACTGGTATCGGCCGCTGTTCGTCATTGCAGGGGTGGCGTACCTGGCCGCGCTCGGGATGATTCAGCTGCTGGTTCCGCGACTGGAACGCGCGGCAGTGTGAATTCACCCATCAATGCGCAACCACTGACCGGTTCAGATGACACGCGCTCGATGTAAGTGCTGGAGGACACAAGCTTAATCGCGGTCCATTGCATGCTGTTCTGAGGCGCCGAGGTCGCATATGTACCGCATCATGGCTGTGCTTGCGTTAGTGCCGGGGCTGGCAGCAGCGGGGGCGAAAACCGCGAACGCGGACTGGTCCACTGTCCAGGCGCTTACGGCAAAGGACCGCGTTCAGGTGCGCCTTGTAACCGGCGCCTCGCTGAAGGGCGTGGTCGATCACGTAACGCCCGTCGCGCTGTACGTCACCGGGCATGACGGCACGCAGGAGATTCGGCGGCAGGATATCCGCCGGATTGAACTGAAGAAATCACGGCACGCGCTTGCGTGGGCGCTTGTCGGGCTGGCCGGCGGGGCCGCAGCCGGAGGTGGCATTGGGTCCGCGACGATGGAAAGGGAGCCCGGCCGTGACGCGGCCGTAGGCGCAATGACGGGCCTGTGCGCCGTGATTGGCGGTGGAATCGGCTATTTAGCCGGGCGCGGTCACTCGGTGGTGATTTACGACGTGGCCGCTGCCGGTAACTGATCAGATGTAGGCGATGACGTCGATCTCGACCAGCGAGTTGCCTGGGACTCCAGAGACGGCGACGGTGGTACGGACCGGCGGCTCCTTCCCGAATCGGCCCTTGAACACTTCGTTCATACCCGCGTAGTCCTTGAGGTCGGCGAGGAAGACGCTGCACTTCAGCACCTTGTCCATCGAGGACCCGACAGCCTCCAACTGCGACTTGATGGAGTTCAGGACGATCTCCGTGTGCGCCTTGATCTCAAAGGGGGCAACGTGCGCTCCAACTCCGGCGATGAAGACCAGATTTCCGTAGAGCACGGTGCTGCTGAACAAGGATTGCTTATTTGGATCGGGTGGCTTGCCCTCGGCGGTCAGGACCTTCTTCTCTGGTTTCCCCGAACTTTCCTGGGCCATGGCGGCGCCGCCCGCAGCCACCGCGGCACTCGCAGCCACGCCCTTCTTCAGAAAGGTCCTGCGATTTTTTGCGTTCATTGTTGTGGTCTCCTAAATCGTGTGATCAGGCCTGAAAACGCCGAGCCAAGCGTGATAGTATCATGCGTGAATCCATAGTCACGACGAAAGGAGTTCGTGTCCATGTCCGACAACAATCAGCAGAAACCGGAAGCCGGGGAACCGGTCTCGCGAAGGAAGCTCCTGACCGGCGCGGCGGCCGCGGCAGCTACCTTCGTCATCGTGCCGCGGCGCGTTCTTGGAGGCGCCGGGTTCGTGCCGCCCAGCGATCAGATCACCGTCGCGGCGATCGGCATGGGTCATCAGGGCATCGAGGTCATGCTCGATCTGCTCGCGAAGCCCGACGTGCAGGTGGTGTCCGTCTGCGACTGCAACAAGGGCAGCAAGGATTACATCGAGTACGGCGACAACGATACGCTGATCGCGGTGCGCAAGCTGCTTGGCCCCGGGTATGAAAACTGGGGTGAGGACCTGGCCTCGCCGGGCCGCGTGAAGCTCACACACGATTTCGACACCAGCCTGGGCATGGGCGGGCGCGAGCCGGCGCAGCGCATTGTGAATGCGTACTATGGATCGCGCAAGGGCTCCGCGTCCGGCGCTTACAAGGGCTGCAACGCCTACGAGGACTACCGCGAGCTGCTGGACAAAGAGAAGGACGTGGATGCGGTTTACGTAGCCACTCCCGACCACTGGCACGCGCCGATCGGGATCGCGGCCATGCGCCGGCACAAGCACGTGCTCGGGCAGAAGCCGATGGCGCACAGCATCGGCGAGGCACGGCGGATGGCGCAGACGGCGCGCGAAATGAAGGTGGCTACGTCGCTGACGGTGAATAATCCTTCGACTGAGGCGACGAAGCTGATCACATCATGGATTGCGGACGGGGCAATTGGCCGCGTGCGCGAGGTGCACAACTGGTCGAGCCGCCCGTTCTGGCCGCAGGGGGTGGAACGGCCCAAACAGGAGGACCCGATTCCGGCGGGCCTGAACTGGGACATGTGGCTGGGGCCCGCCGAGGAACGTCCCTTCAGCAAAGCGTATCTGCCGTTCGTCTGGCGCGGATGGTACGACTTCGGTGATGGCTCGTTCGGCGATATGGGGTGCTACAGCTTCGCCGGGGTGTTCAAGATTCTCGGCCTCACGCCGCCCACGACGGTGCAGGCCAGCAGCAGTGAATCATACCCCGAGACATTCCCGAAGGCGTCGATGGTGACTCTCGATTTCCCGGCGAACGGAGGCCGCGATGCGGTGCGCATGTCCTGGTACGACGGCGGCATGCGTCCGCCGATGCCAAAAGGGCTGCGTCCCGAGGACCAGAAGCTGTTCTCCGGCGGCGAGGAGCACGAAGGCATCCTGTACGTCGGCGACAAGGGTCTGATCGTCGGCGGCTTCAACGGGAATCACCCGCGGGTCTATCCCGAATCGGCGAAGTATCAGGCTCCGCCGCCGCGCCAGCCGGGGCAGCCGCGCCCCGACGAAGCGATCGATCAGTGGATTGCAGCCTGCAAGGGCGGGCCGGCTCCGCTGGCCAACTTCGAAATTCAGAGCCCGGTCACGGAGGCGTTCCTGCTGGGCTGCATCGCGCAACGCTTCCCGGGCGAGGTAATCGACTGGGACACGGCGAACATGAAGATCACCAGTTCGGACAAGCTGAACGCGTACGTCGATCCGCCATCGCGCTCGACCTGGCGCGTATCGTGAGGCGGTCATGAAGGGCTCGGAACACTACAGCAGGCGCGCGTTGTTACGCCGCGGTGGTATCGCCGCCGCGGCCGCTCCGGCGCTGCTGCGGGCCGGCGGCGCGTCTTCGGCGACACCGGCGCCGACTACGTCCGTCACCTACGAATCCATCGGCGTCAAGCCGGTGATCAACTGCCGCGGCACGTACACCATCATTGGCGGCTCGCTCGAACTACCGGAGGTTCGGGCGGCCCAGGATGTCGCGGCCAGGCACTACGTGCAGCTGGATGAGCTGATGGACGGCATCGGCAAGCGGCTGGCGGAGATCACTGGCGCGGAATGGGGCATGGTGTCGTCGGGCTGCGCGGCGGCGCTGGCGCATGCGACGGCTGCCTGTGTCGCGGGAGGGAACCCCGACCTGCACGTCCGCCTGCCCGACCTGACCGGCTTCGCCAAAGATGAGGTGATCATTCCCGCGCACTCGCGGAACGTGTACGATGCGGCAGTGCGCTCCACCGGCATTCGCGTGGTGGAGGTGGCCGATGTCGAGCAATACGAGCGTGCGCTGGGCCCGCGGGTGGCCATGGTTTATGTGCTCGCCGGGCCGAATGCGGAAAAGGGCGCGCTCACCTACGACGACATTTATCGGCTCGCGCAGGCTCGCAACCTTCCCGTGCTGGTGGACGCCGCGGCGGAGGTTTTAACGATTCCCAACGTCCACCTGAAACGCGGGGCGACGCTCGTCGCCTACAGCGGGGGCAAGTGCATTCGGGGTCCGCAGTGCGCGGGGCTGCTGCTGGGGCGCAAGGATCTGGTGCGGGCGGCATGGATGCACAGTGCTCCGCACCACGGCTACAGCCGGTCGATGAAACTGGGCAAGGAAGAGGCGATGGGCATGCTCGCCGCGGTGGAAGCGTGGACGAGGCGCGATCATCAGGGCGAGTGGAACCAGTGGATGGGATGGCTGCACACGATCGGCGGCCGCGTGGAGACAATCCCGGGAATAACCACGTCCATCGACGAGCCGACCGAGCTGTCGAATCATACGCCGACGCTGCATATCCGGTGGGACACATCGAAGGTGGGTATCAGCGGGCGCGACGTCGAGCACACGCTGTTCACCAGCGATCCCCGGATCACGCTTTTCGGGCGCGAGGACGGGGTATCGATCGTGGCGTATATGATGGCGCCGGGCGATGACAAGGTGGTCGCCGACCGGCTGCACGCGACGCTTTCCGCCGCGCCGAATGGCCCGGTGATGAACCAGGCGAAGCCCGCGGCGGCGGACATCAGCGGGGAGTGGGACGTGCACATCACCTATCTCGCCAGCGAAACGCAGCACCGTGTCTATATTCGCCAGGACGGGAACCGCCTGGAAGGGACGCATCAGGGCGACTTCGTGGCGCGCGATTTGTTCGGTTCGATCGACGGTTCAGCGGTGCGTTTCCACAGCGACACGACCGAGCGACACGGTCAGGCGCTGTCCTACACCTTCACGGGAACTGCCACCTCCGACAGCATGGAAGGCGACCTGGATATGGGCGAGTATCTGAAGGCGAAATGGTCGGCGAAGCGGCACGAGTTTGCTCGCGGGTGATCAGATAAGTAGTCGCTGGTGAGGCCGAAGAGCTCGGCGAGCCGCGTTGGATTGACACACACGGGCCGCAGTTGCAGCGGAATCGATGAGGCCGTGGTATTCTGGTTCTGATTCCGAAATTCCACAGGTAAGGCCTGCTGCGCGTTCCGCGCTCCATCAACACCCATGAAGCAATCCCTTTTGTTGTTTGTCCTTCCGCTGGCGCTTCTTGCCCAGACGGCTCCCACACAGAGCGCGGCCAACTCCGCCGCTGTTACCTCCGCGCCTCCCGCGGCAACCGCCGCTGCCGGCGACCCGGTGGTGCTCACGGTCGGGGATCAGAAGATCACGAGATCGCAGTTCGAATCCATTGTTGGCACGTTACCCAAAAACCAGCAGTCGGCCTTGTCCAACCCGGCCGAGCGGCGCAAGCTGGCGGACGAACTGGCGGGCATGGAAGCGCTCGCCACAGTGGCGCGTCAGCGCAAGCTCGATCAGGCGCCGCCGGTGCAGCAGATGCTGAGGATGCAAAGCGACAGCGTTCTCGCGAATGCGCTCGTGCGCCAGCAAATGGCGGCTGATCATGCGAATCCCACCGCTTTGCACCAGTACTACGATCAGCACAAGAACGAATACGAGCAGGTCAAGGCCGTTCACATCCTGATCCGGTTCAAGGGTTCGCCGGTGCCGGTGCGCACGGGTCAGAAGGATCTCACGGACGCCGAGGCGCTGGCCAAAGCGCAGGAGATCCGGCAGAAGCTCGCCGCAGGCGCCGATTTCGCACAGCTGGCGAAGACCGAATCGGACGACACCGGATCGGCGGCACAGGGCGGACAACTCCCCGCATTCAGTCACGGCCAGATGGTCGCTGAGTTCGACAAAGCAGCTTTCGAGCTCAAGCCCGGCGAACTCAGCCAGCCGGTGAAGACGCAGTTCGGGTATCACATCATCAAGGTTCAGGAACACACCACGAAGACCTTCGAGCAAGCGGAGCCGGAGGTGGAGCAGCAGATGGCGCGCGCCTTCGTCGAGAGCGTCAAGAAGCAGGTTCCGCTGACCTTCGACGAGACATACTTCGGCAAGGAGTAATGGGCCGGGCTCCGGTCGCACTCACGATCGCCGGCTCCGACCCCAGCGGCGGCGCCGGCATTCAGGCGGATCTCAAGACCTTCCATCAGTTCGGCGTTTACGGCGCCGCAGCCATCGCCTGCATTACCGTTCAGAACACGGTCTGCGTGAGCCGCGTAGAGGCGCTCGACCCGGAGCTCGTTGAGCAGCAGATCCGGGCCATTATCGACGACATTCCGCCAGCAGCGGTGAAAACCGGAGCGCTGGTTTCGGCCGCGGTGGTGGCAGCGGTGGCGAATGTCGTTCGCGGCCGGGAATTCCCGATCGTCGTCGATCCGGTGATGATCAGCAAACACGGCGCGGCGCTTCTTGCCGACGACGCGCGTGAGGCGCTGGGGGCGTGTCTGCTTCCAGCGGCAACGCTGGTAACTCCGAATATCCCCGAGGCAGCGGTGCTGTCCCATATGGAGATCGCGACCACAGCGGACATGCGCCGCGCGGCAGCGAAGATCGCCCGAGATTTTCAATGCGGCGCCGTGCTGATCAAGGGCGGCCACCTCGAATCGGACAAATCGGTTGACGTTCTTTACTCGAACGGCGACTGGCGCGAATACACGGCCGAGCGCGTGAGCACGCGCCACACGCACGGAACGGGCTGCGCTTACTCGGCCGCAATTGCGGCGCTGCTCGCGCGAGGCGTCGCGCTGGGGGAAGCAGTGGCGATTGCGAAGGAGTGGGTCCGCGAAGCCATCGCTACAAACCCGGGTCTTGGATCCGGCAGCGGTCCTGTAAATCATCACGCGCCTGTCCGTTTGAATCGCTAGTTTGCGCCGACGCACAGGCGGGAAATGTGGTTCCGTACTGGTCGTGATTCAGCAGCATACTGCTCACTCCGCAGTCGATAGCCGGCAGTAGCACAAAGGGTTTGGCGTGAAAGCGTGCCGGCGGGTGCGTGCCGCGCGTATCGACAGCGCCGGGCGGACCAGATGGAGAATACTCCTATGGCCCGAATTCGTGGAAACCGGCAGGCCTTCGGCCGGCCGGGAGTGGAACCGAAATGGACGCACGGCGATAAGAACGGCGTCGGGACCGCGTATTCCGGCACGAGCCGCATCTGGTTCACGATCTGGGCGGGCATAATCACGGAGGTCTACTACCCCACCGTGGATCTTCCGCAGATGCGCGATCTGCAGTTGCTCATCACCGACGACCAGACCTTTTTCCACGACGAGCTGCGGAATACTCGTTCAACGATTGAGCGGCTGGACGGGATGCTCGGGTATCTGGTCCGTAGCGAAGACCCCGAGGGCCGCTACCGGTTCGAGAAAGAAATCATCGCCGATCCGCACCTGCCGTGTGTACTGCAGCACACGCGGTTTTACGGCGAGCCCGACTTTCTGAACGCGATGAAAGTATATGTGCTGTGCGCGCCTCATCTGGAGGTTGGCGGCGCGGGCAACAGCGCGTGGGTGATGGAGGTGGCGGGGCGCGACGTGCTGGTGGCAAATCATGGGAACGAGTGGCTCGCTGTCGCCGCCACACAGCCGTTTTCGCGCGCCTCGGTCGGCTTCGTGGGCGCGAGCGATGGCTGGACCGATCTTTCCACGGACTACCGCATGCACTGGGACTTCGATCGCGCCGAGGACGGAAACGTCGCCCTCATGGGCGAGATCCGTTGCGCGGATACGCACGAGTTCACGGTCGGCGTGGCGTTCGGAAACCGGCTCTCACGCGCGCTGACAAGCCTGTTCCAGGCGCTGGGCATTCCTTACGCACAGCACCGCGCGCGTTTCGCCGACGAATGGAATCGGGCCAATCGCCACCTGCTCCCGATCGGGCAGCAGAGCGGCGATGGCGGTACGCTGGCGCAGTCCAGCTATCAGGTGCTGCTGGCACACGAGGATAAAACCTACCAGGGCGCGATCATTGCCTCGTTGTCGATTCCCTGGGGCCAGACCAAGGGCGACAAGGACGGCATGGCCGGCTATCACCTGGTATGGGTCCGGGACCTGGTGCAGAGCGCCACTGGTTTGCTGGCGGCGGGCGACGAACAGACCGCCTTCCGCGCGCTCGTCTATCTGACCGTAAATCAGCTCCCGGACGGCAGCTTCCCACAGAATTTCTGGATTGATGGCCGCCCGCACTGGACTGGCATTCAGCTCGACGAGGTTGCGTTTCCGATCATCCTGGCGCACCGCCTGTGGACGCATAACGCGCTGGGCGAGTTCGCCCCCGTTGGGATGGTGTTGCACGGCGCTGGGTTTCTGGTGAAGAAAGGCCCGGTTACGCAGCAGGAGCGCTGGGAAGAGAACAGCGGCTACTCGCCTTCGACTTTGGCTGCCACCATCGCCGCTCTCCTTTGCGCCTCGATCATGGCGCGGGCGCGCGGCGACATGGAGACCGCCCAGTTCCTGGAGGAGCACGCCGATTTTCTGGAGGCGAATATCGAGCGGTGGACCGTGACCGAAATGGGCCGGCTGGTACCCGGAATCACGCGCCATTATGTTCGGATCACGCCGGCGTGGATCGGCGATCCGCTGCCGGACGACGGTCCCGGCGAACGGACGCTCGTGATCGCGAACCGCCCGCCGGGGAGCCAGTACGAATTCCAGGCGCGCGACATAGTGGATGCGGGATTTCTGCAACTGGTCCGCTATGGCATCCGGCGGGCCGACGATCCGATCATCGTTGACAGCTTGCGCGTGCTGGATGCGGTGCTGAAGGTGGAGACCCCCTTCGGGGTGACCTGGCGGCGGTACAACCACGACGGCTACGGCGAAGGCGCTGACGGGTCTCCTTATGAGGGCTATGGGCAGGGTCGCGCCTGGCCGCTGCTGACGGGCGAGCGCGGCCATTACGAGCTTCAGGCGGGCCGCGATCCTGGTCCGTATATTCGTTCCATGGAGGGGTTTGCCACGCCAACCGGCCTGCTCCCCGAGCAGGTGTGGGATCAGGAGCAGTCGCCCAGTCCGTTCCTCCGGTTCGGCCGGGCAACTGCCTCAGCAACGCCGCTGATGTGGGCGCACGCGGAATACTTAAAGCTGCTGCGCTCGGCCCGCGACAATACTGTGTTCGACCTCATTCCGGAGGTGTTCGAACGCTACTGCGGCCCACGTGGCGCCCGACGGAGCGTACACGTGTGGTCGTTCCTCTATCCGGCCCTGCGCGTCGGCGCGGGAACGACCCTGAGAATCATCGCCGAAGAAGAATTCCTGCTGCACTGGTCCCGGGATGGGTGGGCGACGGCGGACGATACCCCGGCGCGAACGAACCTGCTGGGTGTGCACTACGCCGACCTCGAGACCGCGGAACTGCGTGGGCGTGAAATCGTGTTTACGTTCCGCTGGGCCGCCGACCAGCGGTGGGAAGGCCGCGACTTCCGGGTCGCCGTGGTGTAAATCTCCGAACTGTCTGAAACGGCGTTACCGAAAACGCCCGGTTTCGCGCTGGGACCGTGCTGATTTATCTTGCAACGGCGTCTCATTTTCGGTAATCTCGACCCCACGGGAGGAGTACGCGCATGACTATGTCGGACCCCGTTACTTCGGTACTCAAGGGCAAGCGCGGCATCTGGTCCGTTTCGCCCGAAACTTCGGTTTTCGAGGCCATGAAGGTGATGGCCGAGAAAGACATCGGCGCGCTTCTGGTGATGAATGGCCGCGAACTGGTGGGCATCATGTCGGAACGCGATTATGCCCGCAAAGTGGTCCTGCACGGGCGCTCCTCGCGCGAGACGCTGGTGCGCGACATCATGAGCTCGCCGCCCATCACGGTAAGCCAGAAGGCGAGCATCGACGAATGCATGTCCTCGATGACCAGCCACCGCATCCGGCACCTGCCGGTGGTGGATGGCGCAGAGGTGGTCGGAGTGGTCTCTATCGGCGATCTGGTGAACTGGATCATCTCCTCGCACGAAAAGACGATCGATCATCTGCAGCAATACATCGCCGGCGCCTATCCGGCATAGGCGCAGCGGGGCTTCGGCCCTGCACGCATCGGGATACAATTCAATCCGATGCGCCGCTCCCTTGCCATCCTCGCGCTTGCCGCCGCGCACCTTCCCGCGGCTGAGATGCAGCCGGTTCTCAGCATCACTCGCCCAGCGCGCCCGTGGGAGTTTGTTGACGCCGCCGGACCGCGCTCCGGCATCTGGGGCGCGCAGGACGGAACGATGGAAGCATGGGTATACCCGCTGAAGATCTGCCGCGATCTGCGTTTCGAGTTTCGGGTGGATAATCAGCCCATCCCGGGCGCGGCAATTGCCCGCGAGGTGTCCACCTCGCCGGGCCGCTTCAGCCTGACCTTCACCGGCGACAATTTCCGCGTCATCGCGCGCTACGCCGCGGCGGCCGACTCACCCGGGGCGCTGATCTATATCGAAGCCCACAGCACGCAGCCGCTCGAAATCCGCGTCCGCTTCCGCCGCGATTTTCAGCTGATGTGGCCGGCCAGCATGGGCACGACGTACGCGCAGTGGGACAAGGCCGCGCACGCGTATCGCTTCGGCGCGGACGGGTATCCATATGCCGCGGTTCTGGGCTCTCCCGACGCCATTCTGCTCGATGACGAGTACGCCACCAACTACTCGACATCACCGGAAACGGCGTTCAGCCTTGGGGTAGTGAAGGGAGATGGCGCGTACACGATCGCGATTGCAGGCTCTATGAAATCGCGCGATGACGCCTTCGCGACCTATGAACACCTGCTCGCGGATCCTCCCGCCGTTCTGGCCGCGGTCGACGCGTACTATCAGCAGTACCTCGCCCGAACCGTGTCGCTCGATCTCCCGGATCGAGATCTCCAGCGCGCCTACGACTGGTCGCGGATCAGCATGTTCGAGGGCCTGGTGGAGAATCCGCTCATGGGCCGCGGCCTCGTTGCCGGCATCGGCCCATCCAAGGGCGTTTACCGCCCCGGGTTCGCGTGGTTCTTCGGACGCGATAGTTTCTGGACATCGTTCGCGCTCATCTCCAGCGGCGATTTCCAGTCCGCCGATGACGCGATCCGCTTCATCGCGAAGTTCCAGCGCGAGGACGGCAAGATCCCGCATGAGATCTCGCAGAGCGCCGCCCTGCTGGACTGGTTCAAACAGTTCCCCTATGGCTATGCCTCCGCCGACGCCACGCCGCTGTTCGTCATCATTGTTCGCGATTACACGGAGGCCAGCGGCGATCCGAGGCTCGCAACTGATCTGTGGCCGCGGCTGCAGAAGGCGATGGATTTCATGCGCGCCAACGCCGATCCACTCGGCTTTCCGAAAAACTACGAGGTGGGGCATGGCTGGATCGAAGGCGGCCCCATGCTGCCGGTACGCACCGAATATTACCAGGCTGCGCTCGGGGTTGAAGCGCTCCGCTCCATGTCCGTGCTGGCCAGGCTGCATGGCGACGCCGAAATGGCGTCATCGCTCGATGCCGACTACCGCGCCAAACGGAGCCTGCTGGACGAGACGTATTGGGACATGAACATCGGCGCCTACTCGTATGCGATCAACGTCCGCGGCGAGCAGAAGCACCAGACGTACTCCATCGCCACAGTCCCCATGTGGTTCGACCTGGCCGACCCTGCCCACGCGCAGCGCGAGATCGAGTTGCTCTCGGACGAGGCCTTCGAAGCCGACTGGGGTGCGCGCATTATCTCCCGCCACGCCGCGAATTACGGTCCGGAAGGATATCACTACGGCACGGTTTGGCCATTGTTTACGGGATGGGCGTCGGTCGGCGAGTATCGGTATCACGCCGCGCAGTCCGGCTGGGCCAACCTACAAGCAAATGCCGAGCTGACCATGGAGGGTCTCGGCAATACGACGGAAGTTGTTTCAGGTATGACGTACTCGCCGCTGTCGACTGCATCGCCGCATCAGATCTGGTCGGCGGCAATGGTCGTTTCGCCGCTGCTGCGTGGCCTCTTCGGGCTCAGCGTCGACGCCGCGGAAAACACCATCAACCTGCGCCCGCACCTGCCCGCCTCCTGGGACCATTTCGGGATCATGGGCATTCACGCCGGGGAGTCCACTGTGGACCTGTCGTGGCGCCGTGTCGCGGGCGCGTCAGTTCTGCACATCGCCAATCACGGCGAAAAGCCAGTGACCATCCATTACGCGCCGGCGCTCGCGAGAACGGCCGAGGTTCGCTCGGCCGACCTGAAGTACGAACGCGGAGGTTCGCTGACGGACTGGCACCCCGCCTTCGAAATCGCGGCCCGTCCCGGCGCGAGCGATTTCCATATGACGGTGGACCATGACCTCGGTTACGAGCTGGACACTTCTCCCCTGCAACTCGGCTCGGTGGGCGAGAACGCCAAGGTCATCCGCGAGAACTGGGCGGCTGACGGCGTCACCATAACGCTCCAGGGCTGGCCGGGGCATGTGTATACGATTCGCCCATACAAAGACGGCGCGGCTGCGGCCCCCGTACAGGTAACGATGCCGAACGGCGGAACCACCCAGGTGCACCTGGCGCTTTGATTTGAGTTGTTACCATAGCGTTTCCAATCCAAATGCCTCTTTACCAGGTGATCGTTCTGGCCATCATTCAGGGTCTGACGGAGTTTCTGCCGGTCAGCAGCACCGCTCATCTCGAGCTCACGCAATGGCTGTTCGGCTGGCATTTTCAGCATGAGGTCTACGACTTCGCCTTTGACATCGCACTGCATGCGGGAACGCTGCTGGCCGTAATACTCTACTTCTTTCGCGACTGGGTGCAGATCATCGGCCAGGCCTTCGGAATGCGGATCGGGCGCGACCGCGACCTGTCGGTCAATCCCGGCCTGTTGTGGTTCATCATCCTGGGCACGATCCCGGTGGGTCTGGCCGGGCTGGCCTTCGGCAAGCAGGCAGAATCAACCTGGAAGAATCCTTACGTGATCGGCGCTATGCTTGTCGCGGTCGGCGTCCTAATGTGGATCGGCGAGGTCACGGCGCGGCACGTCCGCGATATGTCGAAAGTGAATGCCGCCGATGCCGGCGTGATCGGGCTTGCCCAGGCCCTGGCGATCGTACCGGGAACTTCACGGAGCGGCATCACCATCACCGCAGGCCTGTTCCGCAACCTCGATCGGGAAACGGCAGCCCGCTTTTCATTCCTGTTGTCCACGCCGGCGATCGCCGCCGCGGCCCTGAAGGCCTGGTGGGATCTGCACAAACACGGCGGTATCCCGCACGAGATGCGCATCCCCTGCGTCGTTGGGATCCTGGTGAGCGGATTCGTGGGTGTTCTGGTGATCGCGTTTCTGCTGGACTTCCTCCGCCGCCATACCCTGAAGCCGTTCGTTTACTACCGCATCGTTTTTGGCATAATAGTAATCGCTCTGGCTATTCGGTTCCGCTTCCACGCGGGATGAATCTCTTAGGCCCCACACGGCATCGCCGTCTCAACGAGGCCGCGGCGTTCGTGTATCTCTTCGCAGGTCTGTTCGTCGCGCTCAGCCTGCTGTCGTATTACCCAGCCGATCCCTCGTTCAACACCGCTGTCGGCGCGGTAAAGCCGCACAACCTCACCGGTGTCGTCGGCGCTTATCTGTCCGACCTTTTGTTCCAGTGTTTCGGTCTGACCGCCTTCGGTCTGCCGGCTCTTATGCTGGTCGTTGCCTGGCGGTGGATGCGCTCGCGGCCGATCGACGCTCAGGCGGTTCGTGTAATCGCAGCCGGCATGCTGTTCTTCAGCGTCTCGACGGCGCTGGCGCTCCTCCGCTCGTTTCGTCCGTGGCATGGCGCATTTACGGCCGGCGGCATCCTCGGCCTCGTTCTGTCCGATTCTCTGCTGGCGTCGTTCAATTTGGCCGGGACTTTGCTGATCGTCGCGACCACCTTTATCCTCGGCGTTTATCTCATCTCCACGTTCTCGATGGCCACTCTGGACGGTTGGCTGGCGCCACCGCGCCGGATGCTGGCGCGAATGGGGGATCGCTTTGCCGCGTGGCGCGAACGCCGCAGGCAGGAAGCGATCGACCGCGCAAAGGCGCGCGCCGAAAAACGGCTGCAGGCTCGCCGCGAGAAGCCGGAGCCTGCCGCAAGACCTGCGCAGCGCCGGACAAAGCAAGAGCCGCCCGCGGTGGAAGAGCGTCCGTCCGGAGTCGACCTGCCCTTCGATTTGGACGAAGAGGATACGCCGCCGCTGGCTGCGCCGCCGCTTGATGAAATTCCGATACGCGAGTTGGAATTCACGCCTCCTCCGCCGCCGGCGGCGCCAATGCCGCCGCCCGAGCCGGAGGTCGATCGAAAGGGCGCTCACGCGAGCCGGCGGCCTCACGACGAGTACCATGTCCCTCCCACCGAACTGCTTAACGAGCCTCCCGGCCGAAACACCTTCGACAGCGCGGAGCTGAAGGAGACTGCCGGCCTCATCAAGGCCCGTTTGGAAGAGTTCAACGTGCTCGGCAACGTGGTGCAGATCAACCCTGGCCCGGTGGTCACAACCTTCGAGTACAAACCGGACGCAGGAATCAAGTACAGCCGGATCACCGCGCTTACGGAAGATCTCTGCCTCGGGTTACAGGCCGAATCCGTGCTGATCGAGCGCATCCCCGGCAAGCCGACGGTCGGCATCGAGGTGCCCAACTCGCACCGCGAGGTGATCAGCCTGCGCCAGATCCTGGAATCCGAGGAATTCCGGAACTCGTCGTCCAAACTGACCATCTGCCTGGGCAAGGATATTAACGGGCGCATCAAGGTGGCGTCGCTGGAATCGATGCCGCACCTGCTTATCGCCGGCTCCACCGGGTCGGGCAAGAGCGTGATGCTGAACTCGCTGATTATGAGCGTGCTGTACAAGTCCACGCCCGACGAGATTCGCCTGATCATGGTCGACCCCAAGCGCGTGGAACTGGGTATCTACGAGGGCATTCCGCACCTGCTGACGCCGGTGATCACGGACGCCAAGAAGGCGACCAACGCCCTCAAGAACGCGGTATTCGAGATGGAACGGCGCCTCAAATTATTGGCCTCACAGGGCGTGCGCAACATCGATCAGTTCAATCGCAAGGTGCGCCAGATGCAGGCCCAGCCGCGCAGTCTTTTCGAGGAGGACGCTGCGCCCGAAGAGGACGAACTGCGGCCGCTGCCGTATATCCTGATCATCATTGACGAGTTGGCCGATCTGATGATGCTGGAGCGCGCCGGCGTCGAGCAGGCGGTAACGCGATTGGCGCAGATGGCTCGAGCCGTAGGCATGCACCTGGTGCTGGCGACGCAGCGGCCCAGCGTGGACGTGATCACGGGGCTGATCAAAGCCAATTTCCCGTCGCGGATCAGCTTCCGGGTGGCGACGCGCGTCGATTCACGAACGGTGCTGGACGTGATGGGGGCCGAGCACCTGCTGGGTAAGGGGGACATGCTGTACCTGCCGCCTGGCTCATCACGCCTGGTCCGCGTGCACGGCGCCTATGTTTCGGAGAACGAGATCAACCGCGTGGTGGAGTTCTGGAAGGAACAGGCGCCGCCGGAATACGATCAGACGTTCCTCATGGCGCCCCCCAGCGAGGACGAAGAAGGCGGGGGAGAAGACGAGGCGATCGACGGAACAGAAGATCCCATGTATCAGGATGCCGTACGCGTTGTGCTGGAGATGGGCAAGGCCTCTACCTCCACTCTGCAGCGACGACTGCGGCTCGGCTACGGACGCGCGGCCCGTATCCTCGACATGATGCAGCGCGAAGGGATTATCGGGCCACCGGACGGCAGCAAGCCGCGGGACGTGCTCAAACGCCCGGACTGGCTGAGCGAAGTGGAGAGCACGCGGTTCTGATCACGTCTCACCGCGACCCTTTGCCGCGCAGAGTCGGCGGTACGGCGCGTGGGTCATACCGCGCGTGCTCGCTGGTATCGAGGACATCGTCCAGCAGAGTAATGTACAGGGCCATCAGCCGATAGGTGTTGTAGTAATCCTCGACGCTCAGCGCGGACAGGTTGTCTTTCCTGGTGTGCAACAAGCGCCAGTTCTCCGGGGTCAGAGAATGCACGATGAGCGTGGGTACTCCCCGTGAACGAAACGCATCGAAGTCCGACGTGCCCACTTCGTTGAAGTTGACCAATCTGACGTGCATGCCAACCGACGAAGCGGCCCGCAGGAGATCCTGCAGCAGCATCGGATCAGCCGTTATAGTTTGAACTTCCGGCGGACCCGCCCCAATCGAATCGAGATCAATCATCGCGGCCGTTCTGCGCAAGCCCTCCGAACCCAGATGGCCGACGTAACTGTGCGATCCGAGCAAGCCTGCCTCTTCGGCCGTAAAACCCGCAAACACATATGTGTGATGGCGTGGGATGGTCTTTATGCTTTCGGCCAGGGACGGCAATAGCGCCGCTCCACTCCAGTCATCGATGACGCCAAGGCCCTTTTCCGCATGGTCCGTATGCGCGCCAACTATGATTTCGGAAGTCGTTTCGCCGCGAATCGTGCAGACTACGTTGGGTTCGGCGACGCGTTCCACACGCTGGAGTTCCAGATCCTGGGCGGGGCAGCCTGCATCGGTGAACATGCGTCGCAGCACGTCCGCCCGATTTCGGTTTTTCACTGTCGCTGTCGAGACACGATCAACGACAATGTCGCGCGGGGTTGTGTTGAAGCGGACGGCGACGCTCGCCGCGGACAGGGACGCCGCCACTGCCGCGAGGAAACTTAGTGTCGGCAACGCTCTCCGGGATAAGTTCGATGCTGCAGGCATGATATCGAAAAGCCACTCGTTCGGCCATTGCCCCCGGCCACTGACGGGCTCAGTGAGGCTTTCGGTGTCTGGGAACCGAAACGGCGCCTCCGGAGGTCGTGCGTGCACAGCCGATCCACTCCTGGTGACGGCCCGCAACCGCAACGCCGCGCTTGCCCGCGGCCTCAAAACCTGATACTCGTACTTGCATGCCCCGCCGCAACCTGCTTGCTTCCGCACTGATCCCGCTTGCGTCACTGATCGCCGCCGACAACCCGGTCCACCGCCCACCGATAGTCGGCGTCGCACACATTGGGCTGAAGACGAACGATCTGGCTGCATCGCGCACCTTCTACGGGCACGTGCTCGGTTTCGCCGAGCCCTTCAGCCTCGACAAACCGAACGGCAGCCTGATGCTCACCTACTTCAAGGTGAATGACCATCAGTACATCGAGGTCTTCCCGGAACTGAAAAGTGAGACCGAGGACCGGCTGTCGCATATCGCCTTCGAGACCACCGATATCCGCCAGCTTCGGGACTACCTGGCCAGCCGCGGCGTGAATGTCCCCGACTCAGTGCCC
>Ga0070739_10002509_pt1 | contig 24565 bp, 27 predicted proteins | sample Coa_R1_7_FD_66445 | JGI IMG/M metagenome (GOLD analysis project Ga0070739, IMG submission 66445) | Surface soil microbial communities from Centralia Pennsylvania, which are recovering from an underground coalmine fire - Coalmine... | ecosystem: Environmental > Terrestrial > Soil > Unclassified ...
GGGACCCAGGTGCTCTACCGCACGACGAACCAGCTCGGCCAGCCCGACGCCACGGTCGCGACGATCCTCCACCCGTCGGCCCCCGGCGCGCTGAAGCTCCTCTCCTACCAGACCTTCTACGACGGGGACTCCGCCAACTGCCGGCCCTCATACGACCTCCGCGGCGGCACCGCCCCGAGCTCGACCAGCTCGCTCGACGAGGCGATCATGCTGCCCTACCTCGAGCAGGGCTTCACGCTCGTCACCTCCGACTACGAGGGCTCGACCGACGACTACGGCGCCGGGCGCCAGTCGGGGAAGGCGACGCTCGACGCGATCCGGGCCGCCGAGCATGAGCTGAAGCTGCCGCCCACCCAGCCGGTCGGCCTGCTCGGCTACTCCGGCGGGTCGATCGCAAGCGAGTGGGCTGCCGAGGAGCAGCCGGCCTACGCGCCGGAGCTCAACCTGATCGGCGTCGCCGCCGGTGGCGTGCCCGCCGACTTCAACCACAACCTCGAGTACATCGACGGCAGCCAGACCTGGGCGGGCGCGATCCCCTCGGTCGGCCTCGGGCTGCTGCGCGCCTACAAGATCAAGCCGGCCAGGGTCCTCAACGCCAAGGGGCTGAAGATCATCGCCCAGGTCGAGCAGGGGTGCCTGAACCCCGGTGCCTATCCGGGCCTCCGGATCGAGGACATCCTCAAGGCGCCGTACCGCAACTGGAAGCACTCGCCGCTGATCCTGAAGATGTTCAACGACTCGATCATGGGGCGTGAGGCCGCTCCGAGGGAGCCGCTCCTGCTCGGCGTCGGCAACGCGGACGGGACCGGCGACGGGGTGATGGTCGCCAAGGACGTCCAGCAGCTCGCCTACGAGTACTGCCAGCGCCACGTGAACGTCGAGTTCCACGTCTACTCGCAATCGAACCACGACGAGGCGGCGCCGCAGTTCGAGGCCCAGGCGCTCCAGTTCCTCACGCAGCGCTACGCGGGCCTGCCGGTTTCGAGCGAGTGCGCTCAGGTCACACCCGGAAACTCGCTGAAGCCGCTGCCGGTCCCCCACCAGCACAAGAAGAGGAAGCATCGCCGCCGGCATCACAGCCGGCGGCACGCCCGCGACCGCTACTGAGGCTTCATCCCGCCCCGCGGGTTGCGCGGGTGGTAGAGGACGCCGGTCATGAAGTCGCGGTTGAGCTGCCCGATCACGCGGATCGAGATCTCCTTCGGGCAGGCGGCCTCGCACTCGCCGAAGTTCGTGCAGCCGCCGAAGCCCTCGCGGTCCATCTGCTCGACCATGTCCTGCACGCGCGTGTAGCGCCCCGGCTGTCCCTGGGGCAGGCGCGACAGGTGCGTCACCTTGGCGCCGGTGAACAGCATCGCGGCGCCGTTCGGGCAGGCGGCGACGCAGGCGCCGCACTGGATGCAGATCGCGGCGTCGATCGCCTCCTCGGCGTCCTCGGGGGAGATCGGGTTGGCGTTGGGCTCGGGCTTCGGCCCCGCGTTCACGCCGGTGTAGCCGCCGGCCTGCTGGATGCGATCGAGCGCGCCACGGTCGACGATCAGGTCCCGGATCACCGGGAACGTCGTCGCGCGGAACGGCTCGACGGTGATCGTCGCCCCGTCCTCGAACTGGCGCATGTAGACCTGGCAGGTGGTCGTGCCCGTGCCCGGCCCGTGGGGGCGACCGTCGATCGTCATCGAGCACGCGCCGCAGATCCCCTCGCGGCAGTCGTGGTCGAAGGCGATCGGGCGCTCGCCGTCCACGATCAGCCGGTCGTTGAGGGCATCGATCATCTCGAGGAAGGACTCGTCGTCCTCGACGCCGCTCACCTCGTAGCTCTCGAAGCCGCCCGGCGCCTGCGCCGACTCCTGACGCCACACGCGCAGCGTGAAGTTCACCGGCGGCCTCCGATGCCGGTCACCACTACACGTAGCTCCGCTGCTTGGGCTTCATCTCGTGGAAGGTGAGCGGCTCGAGGTTGAGCGCCGGCGTCTCGTCGGCGCCGCGGTGCTCCCAGACGGCGACGTTGGCGAACTCGGCGTCGTTGCGCATCGGCTCGCCGTCCTCGGAGGCGTGCTCCTCGCGCAGATGGCAACCGCACGACTCGTCGCGCCACAGCGCGTCGCGGCACATCAGCTCGGCCAGCTCGAGGAAGTCGGCGACGCGACCCGCGTACTCGAGGCTCTGGTTCAGCGACGCCCCGTGGCCGCCCACCTTCAGCTCGCTCCAGAAGCGCTCGCGGATCTCGCGGACCTGATCGATCGCCCGCTCGAGCTTCGGCCCCTCGCGCGAGATCCCGCACACGTCGATCATCAGCTTCCCGAGCTCCCGGTGGAAGTGGCTCGCGGGGGTCGAGCCTGGGACGGCGAGCAGGCGCCCGAGCCGAGCCTCGACCTCGCCGCGCACCGACGCGAACGCCGGATGGGACGGGTCGACGTGCGGATCCTCGAGCCGGGCCAGGTAGTCGGTGATCGTGTGGGGCACGACGAAGTAGCCGTCGGCGAGGCACTGCATCATCGCGCTCGCGCCGAGGCGGTTGGCGCCGTGGTCCGAGAAGTTGGCCTCGCCCACCGCGAACAGCCCGGGGATCGTCGTCTGCAGGGTGTAGTCGACCCACAGCCCGCCCATCGCGTAGTGCGGCGCCGGGTAGATCTGCATCGGCACGTGCCACGGGCTGTCCCCGGTGATCCGCTCGTAGAGCTCGAACAGGTTCCCGTAGCGCGACTCGATCTCCCGCTCGCCGCGCTTCTCGATCGCGTCGTGGAAGTCGAGGTAGACCGCGCGCCCGGTCGCGCCGACGCCGTGGCCCTGGTCGCACACGTGCTTGGAAGCGCGCGCCGCGACGTCGCGGGGCACGAGGTTCCCGTAGCGCGGGTACATCTCCTCGAGGAAGTAGTAGCGCTCGTCCTTGGGGATCTCGCCAGGCGCGCGCGAGTCGCCCTTCTCGCGCGGCACCCACACGCGGCCGTCGTTGCGCAGCGACTCGCTCATCAGCGTCAGCTTCGACTGGTGCTCGGAGGTCTGGGGCAGGCAGGTCGGATGGATCTGCGTGTAGCAGGGATTGGCGAACCCGGCGCCGCGCCGGTGGGCGCGCCAGATCGCGGTGACGTTGCACCCCATCGCGTTGGTCGAGAGGTAGTACACGTTCGAGTAGCCGCCCGTGGCGAGCACGACGGCGTCCGCCGGAAACGCCTCGATCTCCCCGCTCAGCAGGTCACGGGCGATCACCCCGCGCGCGCGGCCGTCACAGACGACCACGTCGAGCATCTCGTGGCGCGAGTGCACATCGACCATCCCGGCGCGCACCTGTCGCGAGAGCGCCCCATAAGCGCCGAGCAGCAGCTGCTGCCCCGTCTGGCCCCGGCAGTAGAAGGTGCGCTCGACGAGCACCCCTCCGAACGAGCGGGTGGCGAGGAGGCCTCCGTACTCGCGGTTGAACGGCACCCCCTGCGCCACCGCCTGGTCGATGATCGCCGTCGACAGCTCGGCCAGCCTCCACACGTTCGCCTCCCGGGAGCGGAAGTCGCCGCCCTTCAGCGTGTCGACGAACAGGCGATGCACCGAGTCGCCGTCATTCGAGTAGTCCTTGGTCGCGTTGATCCCGCCCTGGGCGGCGATCGAGTGCGCGCGGCGCGCCGAGTCCTGGTAGCAGAACGACTGAACGCGGTAGCCCATTCCGGCGAGCGTCGCCGCCGCGCTCGCGCCGGCGAGCCCGGTTCCGACCACCGCGATCACGTGGTCGCCGCGCCGCCGTGGCCCGACCAGCTCGTGCTCGTCCTTCCAGAGCTGCCACTTCTCCGCGATCGGCCCCTCCGGGATCCGCGGATCGAGTCTCAGCGTCCCCTGCGCGACCTGCGTTTCGGTGCCGACAGCCATCGAGCCGCTCACCGTCACCCGAGGTTCTGCGCTGCGCCGGGACGGGTGTGCGGATGGATCGGCTTGGCAAACGCGCCGAACGCGATCGCCAGCGGCATCGACGCGAACCCCACCGCGACGATCAGCGCGACCGTCGCTCCCAGCCGCCGCCAGAACCAGTTGCGGTCGGGGTTGTCCACACCTGTCGTCTGCGCGGCGCTCCACAACCCGTGGAACATGTGCGCTCCGAGCAGCGCCATCGCCAGGACGTAGATGACCACCAGCCACCACAGGTGAAATGCGTAGTACATGTTCGAGTACACCGCGCCGGAGATCAGCTTGGTGGGGTGAATCGTGCCGGTGGTGAAGTGCAGGATGTGAAAGACGAGAAACGCGAGGATGATGATTCCGCTCGTCGTCATCGTCCGCGCCGCCCACGTGGAGCGCACCCGCTGCCCGCGATGACCGGTCGGCTTCGCCTTGCGGTTGCGCTGCCAGAGCTGATAGTTGGCGACGATGTGAAGGACCACCGACACGATCAGGATCCCGCGGATGATCCACAGCACGAAGTCATGCGGCAGCCCCGGTGAGAGGAGCGTGCGCAGCCACTTTGCGTACTGGTCGATCGCCGGGTTGCCCGCGCCCGGCCCCTCGATCTCCTTGAGGTTGCCGAGCATGTGGAGGGTCACCCAGATCGCGAAGATGACCCCCGTGATCGCGACGACGTACTTCTTTCCGATCGTCGAGTTCCACAGCGCCCGGAGCCGGTGCGGGCGGTAGTCGACCTCGTCGGCGCGCCGCCAGATCCGCCACCGTCCGCCCCCGCCGGCGTGAGTGCCCAGCCCCTGATGCTCGCTGCCAACGCCGCTTCCCGCTCGGCCGGCATCGCTGGTGGCTGCCATCCCCGCCGATTCTAAGAGACGGGATCGCGCGGGCTCAGCGACCGGCAGACGCAAACGTGCTCTGGAGGGCGCGGCGCACCTGATCGACCGTGACGACCCCGCGCAGCACTCCGTCGCGGTCGACGGCGACGACCGCGCCAAGCCGTCCCAGCGACTCCGTCGAGAGCACGTCGGTGAGCGGCCGGTCCTCGCCCACCTGCAGGGCGCCGGCGTCCTCGGCCTCGAGCACGGAGGCGATCGTCAGCCAGCTGCCGCTTCCGGCGAGCGCCTCGTCGACCCTCGCGCGGCGCGCGATCCCGATGAAGCGGCCGCCTTCGTCGACGACCGGCAGCCACTCCGCGCCGTAGCGCAGGAAGTACTCGTCGAGCGCCTGGCTCAGGGGAGTGGCGGCAGCGACGCTCACCGGCTCGGGATCCATGATGTCGGCCACGCGCACTCCCTCGATCTGCTCGGTGACGGCTGTCTGGAGCAGGGCGCCGCGAGCCGACTGGCCGAGCAGGAACGCGATCGCGATCAGCCACAGCCCCGTGAAGCTGTGGGTGTCGAGCATCAGCCACAGGCCGAGGCCGCCGAGCAGGATCGCGAACCACTGGCCGACCTTGGCCGCCACGCGCGTGCCGCGCAGCCGGTCGCCGGTCGCCCGCCAGACCGCCGCCCGTGCGATCCGGCCCCCGTCGAGCGGAAACGCCGGGACGAGGTTGAAGAGCAGGATCAGGACGTTCATCGGCAGCAGCCAGCTCAGCGAAAGGAGCACGGGCGTGATCGGGACGGTGCCGTCCAGCTCGGCCGCGTGGATGAGCCGGTGGGGGCCGACGATCGCCATGTCCAACGCCAGGCAGACGAGCACGAACAGCAGCGTCGCCGCCGGTCCGGCCGCGGCGATCTTGAACTCCTCGGCCGGCGTCCGCGCGTCACGGCTCATCTCCGTGAGCCCGCCGAACAGGAACAGCTCGATCCGGGTAACCACGATCCCCTGCCGGCGTGCCGCCAGCGCATGCCCCAACTCGTGCAGAATCAGCGATGCGAAGAACAGCAGCACCGTGGCAACGGTCGTCAGGTAGGCGACCCCGTCTGAGGAGTGCAGGGCGCTGCGGAACGATCCAGACAGCAGAAAGATCAACAGGAACAGCATGAGGAACCAGGTTCCGTCCACGCCGATCCGGATCCCGGCGACGTCAACGAGCTTGATCGAAGCGCGACGTCGCAACATCGACCAATGGTGGCACAGCGCCACCGCGCGATGACAAAGGCGATCACGAGCCTGCGGGAGCGTCTGGCGGTTCTCGAGGACCTGCGCCAGGCGGCCGGGCTGCTCAGCTGGGACCAGCAGACGATGATGCCGCCGCACGGCGCGCCGCAGCGGGCCGAGGCGCTGGCCACGCTCGAGCGGATCCGGCACGAGCAGTTCGTCGCCGCCGAGACCGGCCGCCTGCTCGAGGCCGCCCAGGCCGAGCTCGACGGCCAGGGGCCCGACGAGGACGACGTGTGCCTGGTCCGCTACGTGCGCCGCCACTGGGAGAAGGCGCGCCGGGTGCCAACCGAGCTCGCCGCCGAGCTGGCCCGCGCCGCCTCGGTGGGGCAGGAGGCTTGGGTGGTGGCGCGCCGCGAGAGCGACTTCGGCCAGTTCGTCCCGCACCTGCGGCGCAACATGGAGCTTGCCCGCCGCTACGTCGAGTGCTTCGACGAGTTCGAGTGCCCGTACGACGCGCTGCTCGACGACTACGAGCCGCACATGACCGCCCGCGAGGTGACGCGGCTGTTCGGCGAGCTGAAAGCCGAGCTCGTGCCGCTGATCGCCGAGCTGTCGAACCACTCGGTGGACGACTCGTTCCTGCACGGCGACTTCCCCGAGGCCAAGCAGCGGAAGCTCGTCGAGCGCGTCCTGTCGCTGATGGGCTTCGACGAGGGCGGCTGGCGCCTGGACGATGCAGTCCACCCGTTCGCGACGAGCTTCGGCGCCACCGACGTGCGGATCACGACACGATGGGATCCGAGCTATTTCCCGGCCGCGCTGTTCGGCGCCATGCACGAGTGCGGCCACGGTCTCTACGAGGCCGGGATCGCCGCCTCGCTCCAGCGCACGCCGGTCGGCCACGCCGAGTCACTCGGGATACACGAGTCACAGAGCCGCTTGTGGGAGAACATGGTCGGGCGCGGGCGCGCGTTCGCAGACGTGCTCGCTCCGCTCGTGGTCGACGCCTTCGGACTGGGCGAGCTCGAGCCCGTGGCCCTGTTCCGTGCGGTGAACCGGACTCACCCGTCGCTGATCCGCGTCGAGGCCGATGAGCTCACGTACGGATTGCACATAATCCTGCGCTTCGAGCTCGAGCGCGACCTGATCGAGGAGCGGCTGCGCGAAGTGGAGCTCCCCGAGGCGTGGAACGCGAAGGTCAGTGAATACCTCGCGCTGGACGTGCCCGACGATGGGCAGGGCGTCCTCCAGGATGTGCACTGGTCAGCCGGGTTGATCGGCTACTTCCCCACGTACGCGCTCGGCAACATGATCGCCGGTCAGCTCTGGCGTCAGGTGCACGACGACGTCGCCGACCTCGATGCCCAGATCGCGGCCGGCGATCTGGCGGGACTGCGCGCCTGGCTCGGTGACCGCGTGCACCGTCACGGTGCCAAGTTCACGACCGCCGAGCTGCTCGAGCGCGCCGTCGGCGAGCCGCTCCAGGTCGAACCGTTCGTGGATTACCTGAAGCAGAAGCTCGGGCAGGTGTACCGAATTCCCTTGACCCCCACCTCTGAGGAGACGAACCATTGACAGACAGCTCCGAAACCCCAGTGAAGGTCGCGGTGACGGGCGCCGCAGGCCAGATCGGCTACGCGATCCTGTTCCGGATCGCGAGCGGCCAGCTGCTGGGAGAGGACACTCCCGTCCACCTGTCGCTGCTCGAGATCCCGCCCGCCGTGAAAGCCGCCGAGGGAACCGCGATGGAGCTCGACGACTGTGCCTTTCCGCTGCTGGCCGGCGTCGACATCAGCGATGACCCTGCGAAGGCGTTCGATGGTGTGAACATCGCGCTGCTGATCGGCGCGCGCCCGCGCAGCAAGGGGATGGAGCGCAGTGACCTGCTCGAGGCCAACGGCGGGATCTTCAAACCCCAGGGTCAGGCGCTGAACAGTCACGCGGCGTCCGATGTCAAGGTGCTGGTGGTTGGAAATCCCGCCAACACGAATGCCCTGATCGCCCAGCAGAACGCGCAGGACATCCCAGCCGAGCGCTTCACCGCGATGACACGGCTCGACCACAACCGGGCGATCGCCCAGCTCTCGTCCAAGAGTGGCACGCCCGTGCGTGACATCACCAACGTGACGATCTGGGGCAATCACTCAGCCACCCAGTATCCGGACATCTTCCACGCCAAGCTCGCGGGCCGCAACGCGGCGGAGGCGATAGACGATCAGGCGTGGCTCGAGAACGATTTCATCCCCACCGTTCAGAAGCGCGGCGCCGCGATCATCGAGGCACGTGGCGCCTCGAGCGCCGCATCGGCGGCCAACGCGGCGATCGACCACGTCCACGACTGGGTGCTCGGCACCCCTGAGGGTGACTGGGTGTCGATGTCGATTCCCTCCGACGGCTCATACGGTGTGGAGGAGGGTCTGATCAGCAGCTTCCCGGTCACCTGCCAGAACGGGAGCTACGAGATCGTGCAGGGACTCGAGATCAGCGACTTCTCGCGCTCGCGGATCGACGCCACGGTCGCGGAGCTCGGCGAGGAGCGCGAGGCGATCAGGTCACTCGGTCTGATCTGAGGTGGAGAAGCGCTCGGCGATCGGCAATCTCGCCGAGCGCTTTCGCCCGCTTGCGGACGACGACCTACGCCGACGCGGGGTGCCAGCCCTGGCCGTCGCGCCTGACGAGCCCGTCACTGACCAGCTTGGGCATCACGCGGTAGAGATAGTTGGGCTCTATCCCCATCCCCTCGGCGATCTGCGGGATCGTGATGCCCGGCTGCTTGCGCACCAGATCGAGCGCCTGGTTGGCCCGCGTGTTGCCGCCGCGGCGACCACGGGGGCGCCCTGGACGCCGGCCGCGCCGTGCCGGGGCGCTCGATGAGCGGCTGCCGCGGGGGCGGCCCGGGCCACGGCGGGCGCCGGTCAGCGCCGCGCGCGCGGCCTGAAGCTTTGCGACTTCCTCCTGCAGCTCTCGCAGCCGGCTGTCGATGTCCTTGACAGCCGAGTCGACAAATGACATGGGGGTTCTCCTTCGGGGCGGGAACCGATCGTTGATTCCACGGAATCAACCATCTAGGTCAGTGAACGAACCGGTTAAACATACACACGTTAACCGCGTTCGATGAGTTCCTTGAGCGCTTGCAAGGAACTTCGCGCCTCACGCTCGGATGCGTGTTCCACGAGCACGCGGCTCGCGATATTGCCGAGCGGGCCGCCGGGAGCGTGGAACTCGTTCACATAGTCGAACGTCGTCGGCCCGCCGTCGTCACCGCTCAGGTGGTACTGGATGCTCGCCTTGGAGAGCGCGGGGCCGCGCCCCTCCCAGATCGCCTCATGTGGCGGGCGCACGCCGGCCAGTGTCCAGTGCACTTTGAAGTTCACGCCGTGTATGCACAGGACCTGATCCATCTTCGCCCCCTCGCGCAGATTGTCGTCCGAGGCATTGCTGACCGAGCGATGGATCGTCACCCAGTCGCCGAGGCGATTTGGATCCATGATCGTCCGGAACACCACCTCGGGCGGTGCGTCGATACGGGTCGTGACGTGGACGACGCTCATCGGCTCGGGCGCACACTACCGCGCCTTGAGGGGCTCGACGGATTCCCATTCCCGCAGCGACCGCTCGACCGCCGCGCGCAGGGAGTGGCGGCGAACGCCGAGCAGGGCGGCGGCGTCGTCGCTGCGTGGCAGGAGGTCGGTGTCGAGGCCCTCCATGAGCGGCCCGATCAACTCGTGATCCTCGCCGGCGATCACGGCCGAGATGCGGCTCGCGATCGGGGTGAGCGTGAGGCGTGAGAGGCCGAGCGCGGGCCTGCCGACGAGCATCTCGTCGCGGATCAGCTCGATCAGCTCGCCATAGCTGACGATGTCAGGGCCGGCGAGATCGAGGGAGCGCCCCGAGACCGCGGGCTCCTCGGCGGCTCGCACGAGGAAGCTGATCACGTCGCGCTCGTCGATCGGGGCCGTGCGGTGCTCGCGCCAGGCGGGGAGGACCAGGACGGGCAGGCGCTCGACGAGCCGGACCAGGAAGCGGAACGACCGCGAGCGGGCGCCGATCACGATCGAGGCGCGGAAGGCGAGCGAGTCCGGCGTGGCGCCGAGCAGCGTCTCCTCCACGGCAAGCCGGCTGGCGAGGTGCTCGGAGGGCCTGCGCCCAGCTGGGACGAAGCCGCCGAGGTAGACGATCCGCCGGACCCCGGCGCGCTGGGCCGCGTTCGCGAAGTTCTCGGCCGCGCGGTGCTCGCGCAGCGGGAAGGCTCCGTTCTGTGAGGGCTCCATCGAGTGGATCAGGTAGTAGGCCACCTCGATGTCGGCCAGGGCCTCGTCGAGCCCCGATCCCGACACCGCGTCGCCGCGCACGACCGGGGTCCGCCGGGCCGGGTCGAGGCCGCGGCGCGAGAGGCCGCGCACGTCATGGCCGGCCTCGCGCAGGCGCGGCGCGAGGCGGGCGCCGACGAAGCCGCTGATGCCTGTGACGAGGATCTTCATGAGGGTCCGGATCGGCTACTGAAGGCCATCCGTGAAAGCTACGGAAAATGCGGTTGGGGTCCTTGTCAACAGCGGAAAAACCTGCTCATAGCAGGGAAAACCAGATCTGAGGAAAGTGTTGCGTTTTCCGGAAATCGTCGTTGCACGAGGGGGGCGAAAGGCGCTTTGATGCACCACGTCGCGCAGGCGGCTCGGACACAGAGCGGAGGAGAGGAGAGGGATGGCGAACGGAAGGGCAGGCGGTGGGAAGGTCTCTTGCGAGGACTGCTTCTTCCGCCGGAACATGCTGTGCGCCGTGAGCGACAGCGCTCCCTGTGCGACCTTCCGCCCGAACCGTCCCGAGGGTCTGCGACCGCCGAGCCAGATGCGCTTCACCTTCCGACAGGAGCGGCGCCTGCAGGTGGCCTGGGCGTTCCCGTCGGCGAGCGAGCAGATCGCTCTGCACGCCTGAGCGTCGACCGCCCGCCCCGGCGTCGCGGATAGAGTCGCCGCACCCCGATGCGGCTGTTGATCTTGGGAAAGTCTCCTTCGTGGCCCGACGCCGGCGGTGCCTGCAGCGGCTACCTGGTGCAGGAGGACGGCTTCTCGCTGCTGCTCGACTGCGGCAGCGGCGTGCTCGGCAAGCTCCGCGCCGAGCTCGACTACCTCGCGCTCGATGCGGTCCTGATCAGCCACCTGCACGCAGATCACATCATCGATCTGGTCCCGTTCAGCTACGCCCTCGGACTCTCGCCCCGTCAAGGACAGACTCCGCGGCGCCCCCCGCTGCATGCTCCGCCGGGCGCGAGGGCCAGGTTCCGGGAGCTGTCGGGGTGCTGGAAGAACGAGCGGCTGATCGAGGACGCCTTCGCGCTGAGCGAATACGACCCCTCGGCCGGTGCGGAGCTGGGGCCGTTCAGCGTGCGCTTCTGCGAGGTGCCCCATTACACGCAGACGTTTGCGGTGGAGCTGGGCGCGGGCGGCCGCCGGCTCACGTTCGGCGCGGACTGCGGCCCCAACGAGGCGCTCGTCGAGTTCGCGCAGGGCACTGACCTGCTGATCGCGGAGGCGTCGCTGACCGAGCCCGACACCGATGACCCCCGCGGCCACATGACGCCCGCCGAGGCGGGGGAGATGGGCCGGCTGGCAAATGCCGGGCGCCTGATGGTGAGTCACTACACCGACGAGCTCGACCGCGACTGGGTGCGCTCGGAGGCCACGCGCGGCTACGGTGGCGAGGTGATCCTCGCCGAGACCGGGGCCGAGCACATCATCTGACCGGGCCCCCCGGCGGGGTTCCTGGCAATGCCGCGCCAGGAACCCCGAAACCCCGAGTGTCACGGTCAGCGAAGACCGCGAGCGTCCGGCGTCAGGCCGGCTTCCTGTCCTCGATCGAGGTCAGCACGCTGTAGGACGGCGTGTGGAACCTGTAGAAGGCGCCCGGCCCCTTGCCGCGCTTGCCGAACCCGACACCGGCCTTCTCGAGGTTCTGCACGATCCCGCTGATCGTGTGGGTCCGGTAGGACTCGAAGCCGACGTTGTTCGGCAGCTTGCGCTGCGCGAAGCGAGCCAGCGCGCGGTGCTCGGCCTCGACGCCGAGGATCTCGGCCGCGTAGCGGGCGTACGCGGGATTGATCTTCGAGAAGACCGTCACGCCGATCAGGTATGCGTTGACGAACTGCGTCTCCGCGTACTCGATCGTCGGGAACACGTTGTCGGGCTTGAAGAACGAGTCCGGCGCCCAGAACCTATCGGCCAGCGGCTTGGCCTGAAGGCTCTTCAGCACCTTGTAGTGGTCGTACTCCGCGGCGTTGGCCGCCTTGAGGACGTTCACGAACTTCGACACGCCCGTCTTGTGCTCGTTCGCGATCAGCCCGCTCAGGTAGGTGATCGCCAGCATCTCCGCGGTGATCGCGGCGTTGAGGATGTCGCCGGCCGAGTCGCTCGAGCCGGCGGCGAGGGCTGACGGGATCGGGCCGAAGGCGCCGATCGTCCCGACCGCGGCGGCGCCGGCGGCGGCGCGTCCGAGCAGGGCCCGGCGCGAAACGGAGGAGACATTCGCGTCGACCAGCACGTTCTCGATGCGCTGGACGTCTTCGGCCTCCAGCCGAGTCAGATCTGACATTGATCCTCACTTTCCCCGGCTCACCGGGCCGGGTTCGACGTTACTGGCGCCCTATACGGCGCCCGCGCTCGGTTGGATCAATCGCCGGACGAATGGGGTAATCCGCAGGTTATGCTCGTACCGATCACCCAGCTGCCCTAGGGAGAGATTCATGGCAAAACGCAAGAAGGCCATCCAGGCGCTCGAGGGGGCCGCCGCGCTCGCCGAGGCGCAGGCCGTCGTCCGTCGCCTGATCGAGGATGAGGAACTGCGGGAGGCGGTCGGCCGCGCGATCGAGTCGGCCCGGAAGGTCTACGACCGCGTGTCGAGCACCAAGAAGCCGACCAAGCTGCTCGAGGACAAGAAGCTCCAGGCAGAGGCGGCCGAGGCGTACGACGCGATCCGCGGCGTGACGGTCGCGCTCACCGGAGTGGGCAAGTCGCTGCCGACGGCACGCAAGAAGCCCGCCAAGAAGAAGCACCGCGTACGGCGCGTGCTCGTGCTGACGAGCCTCGGCGGCGGCGTCGCCGTCGCGGCTTCGGACGGCCTGCGCTCGAAGGTGCTCGATGCGCTGTTCGGCGCCGAGGAGGAGTTCCAGTACTCGCCTCCGCCGCCGACGCCCACCGAGGGCAACTCGCTCAGCGCGGTCTGAACCGCGCGGCTCCGGGACCATGGAGGCGGCGACCGCATCCGAGCCGGCGGCTGCGCGCGAGCTGCCCCGGGACAAGGCGACGCGCATCGTCGAGGCAATGCGCGTGAGCGTCGCGGCGCGCGGGGCGGTCGGCTCGACCTTCGATCAGGTCGCGCGCGAGGCGGGCGTCTCGCGCGGGCTTCTGCACTACTACTTCGGCACCAAGGAGCGGTTGCTGCTCGAGGCGGTGCGCCGCGAATGCGACGTGCGGCACGACGCGCTGGATGCCGCGGTTGCGCCCGCCCGGAACGCCGAGGAGGTCCTCGCCGCGCTCGTCTCGAGCCTCGAGGACTTCCTCGGGGACGGCCCGAGCCGGGCGGTGATGTTCTTCGAGCTGCTGACGCTGGCGCAGCGAACTCCCGAGATCGCGGCCGAGCTCGCGGAGCTGGGACGGCGGATGCGGCTGCATCTCGCGGAGGTGCTGCGCGCCAAGGCCGAGGACGGCGTGCTGTCACTCGGCGCAGACCCGGAGGTGACGGCCGGGTTCCTGTTCGTGCTCGCGGACGGGATCATCCTGCGGCGGCTGAGCGAGCCCGAACTCGAGATCGCGCCGCTGATGGCCGAGGCGTCGGTCGCCGCGCGGGCCGTGCTCGGCTGAGACCGGTTTTTAGTTTGCGCCGGCTCGCCCTGCTCGCCGTGGTGGTGCTGGCCGGGCTCGTGTTCGGCGTCGGTCAGCTCGTGCTCCCCGGCGTGGCGGCGTCGGTGCTGCGCGATCGCCTCGCGCACTACGGGCACGTGATCTCCGTGCGCGTGTCGGCGTTTCCGGCGATCGAGCTGCTCTGGCGCAGCGCCGACCGCGTCGTCGTGCGGATGGCGAGTTACCGTTCGGGCACCGGCCATCTCGACAGCCTGCTCGAGCAGAGCTCCGGGGTGACGCGCCTCGACGCGTCGGTCGGGACGTTCCGGGCGGGGCTGCTGACCCTGCACGACGTTTCGCTGCGCAAGCGCGGGGATGAGCTGACCGGGCGAGCACGGCTCTACGACAGCGACCTGCGCGCCTCGATTCCGTTTCTCGATTCGGTGAACTTCCTGGGCGTGCAGGGAAATGGCCTGGCGCTGTCGGGGACGGGGAGCCTGCTCGGCGTGAGCGCCACCGTGCCGGTGAGCGTGCAACCGCGGGCGGGGCGGCTCGTCGCCGTGGCGTTCGGGGGGATCGCGACCGTGACCGTGTTCTCGGACCCGGCGGTCTACGTGCAGTCGGTGGGGGGAGCGGCTATCCCCGGAGGGCTCTCGGTGAGCGCGCGGGCGCGGCTGCGCTGAGCCGTCGGGGCGAGGCTGCGGTGGGCCGCGGCATCCGGCGCACGAGCAGCGCCGCGAGGACCGTGCTCACGCAGCAGGCGGTGACGATCAGCATCCAGCGGCTGCCCGCGTCGGTGCCCGTGCCGATGCTGTGGGCGAGCGCCACCGGCCAGCTCACGTAGGTGAGCCAGTGGATGAGCCGCCAGGCGCGACGGCCGATTCGCCGGCGCAGCAGGCTGGTGATCACGACCGCGGCGAGCATGTCCAGCGAGAGCGCTCCGAGCCCGAGCCAGAACGGACGGTAGGCGGCGCCGAACGGGATCACGGCGTCGGCGAGGTGGATCGGGACGTAGCCGTCGGCGACCGTGCTCAGCACGTGAACGGCGAGGAACGCGACCGACAGCAGGGCGGCGTTGCGATGCACCCCATCGACCACGAAGCGGGGGATCCGGCGGCTGTGCAGCCGCTTGACGTCGGCCACGCCGAGCGCGACGGTCAGCGTGAGCAGGATCAGCGTCACCACGCCCGTGGCGCGGGTCAGGTACCAGAGGGCCACCGGTCAGGACCCTCCGGAGACGACGCCCGAAGACGAGGACGAGGAGGAGCTCGGGGTGCTTGACGGCGCCTGAAGCGACGAGGCCGCGGTGGTGGCCTCGGAGGCGGCGGCCGGGTCGGTGTTCGTGGTCGACTGGGACTGCGTCGGCGTGCTCGATGCCGAGTGGTGGGCGGTCGTGTGGCCGGCGGCCTCGGCGGCGACGAGCCCGGTCAGGCCGAGCGCACCGAGCGCGATGCCCTGCGTCGTGCGCTTGATCAGCCTGAGCCCGCGGGCGCGACGGGGGCTTGAGTTCTTGGTCATGGACCGAGTCTCGGCGCCGGACACAAGAGGGCGCTAATACGTTCGTCGGTCCTGTGTAAGGGGCGGCCGGTGAGGCGGGGTGGCCGGTCAGGCGGGGCGGCCGGTCAGGCGGGGCGGCCGGTCAGGCGGGGCGGCCGGTGAGGGGAGGCGGCCGGTCGGGCGCGGGCGGCCGGGTCAGTCCGGGTCTTCGCCGTGCACGCCCTCGTCGCCCGGGTTGCCGGACATCGGGACGCTGTCCTCGACGATCATCGCGGCGCCCGCCTCGGACTCGGTCGGATCGCCCTCCGTGGGCGGGGCCTCCGGCCCCGCGGAGTGGTCCTCGCCCGGCCCGGGTGACTTCTCCTGGACGGCCTCGGGCTCGGGCGGCAGGCCGACCACGTCGGAGTTGTTGCGCTTGCGCTTGAAGTCCTCGCGGACAGCCTCGATCTCCGAGCCGAGCTCCTGGGCCCGATGCTCCATCCGGCTGACCTCCTGCTCGAGGCCGGCGCCGGCGCGGCGAACGTCATCTTCGCGATTGCCCACAACCTCGGGTTACCCGCCGGCGCGGCCATTCACGCGCGGTCTTAGGATTGATGCTCGCATCGCCGTCACCACCAGGGGAGGCTCTCATGCCGAGATTGATTCGCCTCGACCAGACCGGCCACACGACGCTGGCCGAGTGGAGCGCCGCGGACACCGAGGCGTTCGAGGCCGCGGTCCTCGCGTTTCGCCGGGAGCTGGATCGCGGCTACTTCGGGATCGCCTCGCGCGCCGACGGAACGGCCGAGCAGGTCAGATCGCTGCCATCCGACGCGCCGACCGTGATCCTGCGCCGCCCGATCGCCGGAGGCTGATGGCAGTAGAGACCGGTTGTCTGCCCGAGCGGGCGGCGGTCCACTGGCGCCGCACGGTCGACGACGAGCGGCTGCGTCGACGCGGACGGTGGTGGACGCTCACCACCATCTGCCACTCGCTGCCGTTTCTCGCCGCGGCCGCGCTGCTGGTCGCGGTGAAGCCGGTGCTCGCGCCCGTGTCGGTGGTCCTGCTGATCCACGCCTGGGGGATTCCCGAGCTGTACGCGGCCCGTGGAGCGGGGGTGCTCCGGCCGACGCGTCGCCGGTCGGCCCCGCCGTCCGAGCGCCGCGCGCTGCTGCTGCTCGGGGATCTCGTCGATGACGCCAACCGCCGGTTGCACGCGAGCACGGGGCTGGTGGTCGAGCACGGGACGCTTGGAGAATGGGTGCTCGGCGAGGCGGGGGCGCTGCTCGTGCGCCCAGGCGGACGGCGGGTGATGAGCTACTGCGTCAAGGCGACGGGCGAGGACCTGCCGGCCGGCGACCGGATCGCGCACCTGCTGCTGGCGCTGCGCTGCGGCGAGCGGGATTTCGCAACCGTCGCCAACCTCGCCTTCTCCGGGGCGACCTGGCGGATGCGGCGCCGGATGCGCGGCGAGCAGCGTCCCGCGCTCGACGTGGCGCGGGCTGCAGCGGCGCGGTCATCCGGTCGTGGCGCAGCGGCCGAGCCCGCCCAGGACTAGCCCATCGGTCGAGCCCGCCCAGGACTAGCGCATCCGTCGAGCCCGCCCAGGAATAGCGCATCGGTCGAGCCCGCCCAGGACTAGCCCATCGGTCGAGCCCGCCCAGAACTAGCGCATCGAAAACAGGTGTATTAGGATCCTTCGTCGAACCGGACGCCCACCGAGGGCGCGAGGCTGAGAGAACAGACTTCTTACGCCGAGCAGGAAGCTCGGCAAGGAGGGGCGATGAAGGATCGATTCGGTGGATGGCTGGTGGCGCTGGTCGCCGCCGGCGGGCTGGTGGCGGGCTGGCCGGCGGCGACGCAGGCCCAGCGGCTCGCGCCACGGAGCCTCCCTGCGGTGGGGACGGTCTCGTTCGACGCGGCGGCGTACACAGCGCACGAGGATCAGGGCGAGCTGGCGATCACGATCGTCAAGAGCAACCCGAGCATCGACGAGCACGTCGGCTACGGCGTCAAACAGCAGGACGGGATCTCGGGGCTCGATTTCCTCGCCATCCCGAACACGCTCGTCGACATCCCGGCCGGGCAGGCCACGTACACCTTCTACGTGAAGATCCTCGACGAGGGGATCAACGCCACGCCCGTCCACGCGCTCGCCTACCTGTACACGGGCTATCCCGCGCCGCTCGCGGGCGTCGATACGAACTCGCCGATCACGATCCTCCACGACGATCCGATCCAGGCTCGCGACGCGGCTGACCCGCTCGGCGTGCCGTCAGTGCTCGGCGGCAACCTGATCGCCGGCACGAAGCTGTTCGTGGACCCCGACTCCTCGGCGGCCCAGGCCGAGCAGCGCTACGCGCAGAGCAACCCGAAGTGGGCCAGGGAGCTGGCGGTCATCGCCGACGCTCCGGGGGCGCACCGTTTCTGGATGTGGAACATGACCGGGAACGTCGTCGGGCAGGTCGCCTACTACCTCCGCAAGACGCAGATCGAGGACCCCGGCACGACCGTGATGCTGTCGAGCTACAACCTCGTCCACGGGCCGTGCGGCTCGACCGCGACCCCTGCCGTGGCGAGCCGTTACGCGAACTTCATGAAGCAGCTGGCGGCCGGGATCGGCAACTTCCACGTCATCTACTTCCTGGAGCTCGACTCGCTGATCACGACCCCGTGCCTGACGCGTTCCGAGCTCGCGATCCGCGAGGGAGAGCTGCGCACCGCGGTCGCCGCGCTCGAGGCAGATCCACACGTGCTCGTGTACCTCGACGGCGGTGCCGCGGACGCGCTTCCGTTCACCCGGGACGCGCAGCTGCTGCGCGCCTCCGGGGTCCTGAAGGCCCAGGGCTTCTACTTGAACTCCACGCACTTCGACTGGACGAACACGGAGCTGGCCTACGGCGCGGCGATCTCAAAGCTCCTCGGCGGCGTGCACTTCATCATCAACACGGGCGAGAACGGCAAGGGCCCGCTGCGGCCGAAGAACCGCGTCAAGAACGGCAACGAGGTGCTCTGCAACCCGCCCGGCCGCGGGCTCGGCCCCCTCTCGGTCGGGCCGGGCGCGGTCGCCGAGCCGACCGGCTATCCGCTCGCCGACGGGTTCCTGTGGTTCACCAACCCTGGCGGGAGCGGCGGCCAGTGTCGCCCCGGCGCGCCTCCGACCGGCACCTTCTGGCCCGCCTATGCCGTACAGCTGGCCGAGAACTGGGTCGACCACCCGATGGGCCCGAAGACGTTCGGTTCGGGGACGCAGTCACACGCGCGCAAGCACCGGCGCAAGCGCGGCTGACGGTCTGGGCGCTCGGCGCTCAGAGCCGGTCCGGGCAGTGCTCGGCCCACAGCCGGCCGAACCACTCGTCGAGCTCGCGGGTGTACGGGTGCCAGCGGGGGGTTGACGAGAACTCGTTGAACACGGGCCCGTTCGCGCCGGCGAAGAAGTCGAACCGCATGTAGGTCCCGATCGCTGTCCCGAGCCGCGCCGCCTGCTTGAGCAACTCGTCCAGCCAGTCGGGCGGTTCGCGGAGCGGGGCATCCTGTGGATGCCCCTCATAGAATTCCAGCTGCAGAGGCTGCCAATCGCGCGCGTAGAAGCGGTATGCGTCGACCTGGGTCCCACGTCGGGTCTGGACCTCCAGGGCAGCGACCTCGTCCACGAACGTGTGGGCCTTGATCTCCACCGGGAGCTGGTCGGCCGCCGTGACATCAGGGACGAACTCCTCGACGAGCACCGTCATCGGCCGCCGCAGCATCTTGGTCCGAGGCAGCACTGCGCGCAGGCGCTGAGGCTCGGCGGGTACGCCGTGGATCAGCTCCCTGTCGGCGGCGACCACGACCACGCCGCGGCGCGCGGTTCCCCACACCGGGCGGATGGCGAAGTTCGACGGCAGCTGGTCGAACGGAATCGCGTCATGGTCGGAACCCCACCACAGAAGTTCCGGGTTCACGCAACCGTGTCGGGACGCGAACTCGCGGCCGTTGTACTTGTTGAGCAGCAGGCGTGGCCAGAACTCGCAGCAGTGCCAGGCCGTAGCGGGGTCGTCGCGGTGGCGGAACGTGCGGCTCTCGTGAACCCGGTGCAGCCGGTCGGTGAGGCGCCGACGCCGGTTTGGATGCTGGCTGTGCCACCAGATCCGGTCCCGGTGGTCGAGGCGTTCGGTGAATGTCGGAGGGAACGACACGCGGTGGGGCGGCGAGCATCAGCCAAGCTTCGGCGAGGACCACGGCCGGCGCAGGCGCTGGGTGATCTCGGCCTCGAGGGCGTCGATCGCGATCCGCTCCTGCGCGAGGCTGTCGCGGTCGCGCAGCGTGACGGTGCGGTCCTCGAGCGACTGGTGGTCGACCGTCACCGCCCACGGGGTGCCGATCTCGTCCTGGCGGCGGTAGCGCCGGCCGATCGCCCCTCCCTCGTCGTACTCGACCTGGAAGCTCTCGCGCAGCGAGCGCTCGACCTCCCGCGCCAGCTCGGGCTGTCCGTCCTTGCGAACGAGCGGTAGCACCGCGACCTTGACGGGGGCGAGGAGGGGGTGGAGGCGCAGGACGGTACGGTGCTCGCCCTCGATCTCGTCCTCGTCGTAGGCGTCGACGAGGAAGGCGAGCGTCGCGCGGTCGGCGCCGGCGGCCGGCTCGATCACGTGGGGGATGTAGCGCTCGCCGCTCGCCGTGTCGACGTACTCGAGCTTCTGGCCGGAGAACTGCGCGTGCTGGGTGAGGTCGAAGTCGCCCCGGTTGGCGATCCCCTCGAGCTCCTGCCAGCCGATTGGGAACCGGTACTCGATGTCGCTCGTCCCGCTCGAGTAGTGCGAGAGCTCGTCGGCCTCGTGGGCTCGCAGCCGCAGGTGGTCGGGGCGGATGCCGAGCCCGGTGTACCAGTTGATCCGCTGATCGAGCCAGTGCTCGAACCATTGCTGGGCCTGGTCGGGCGGGACGAAGAACTCCATCTCCATCTGCTCGAACTCGCGGGTGCGGAAGATGAAGTTCCCCGGTGTGATCTCGTTGCGGAAGCTCTTGCCGATCTGGGCGATCCCGAACGGCGGCTTCTTGCGAGAGAACTGGAGGTAGTGCTTGAAGTTGAGGAAGATGCCCTGAGCCGTCTCCGGCCGCAGGTAGACGGTCGAGCCCGCGTCCTGGACGGGTCCGATCGTGGTCTGGAACATCAGGTTGAAGTTCCGCGGGTCGGTGAGGTCGCACTCGGAGGTCTCTCCGGGCCGCTTGGAGGGCTTGCGCCCGCACTCGCCGTCCTCGAGCTTGTCGGCGCGGAAGCGCTTCTTGCACGTGCGGCAGTCGACCAGCGGGTCGGTGAAGCCGGCCAGGTGCCCGCTCGCCTCCCAGGCCCTCGGGTGCTGGATGATCGCCGAATCGAGCGCCACCACGTCGTCGCGCTCCTGGAGCAGCGCCCGCCACCACTGCGCCTTGACGTTGTTCTTGAGCAGGACGCCGTAGTGGCCGTAGTCGTAGCTCGAGCCGACCCCGCCGTAGATCTCGCTACTGGGGAACACGAAGCCGCGCCGCTTGCACAGCGACACGATCTTGTCCATCGTTACCGGCTCGGCGGCGGGCATGGCGGCGGATCCTAGATGGTCGCTCCCGGACGCTCAGATGGGCGCCGCGCTTGGCACTCTCGCCTATGGAGTGCCAAGCCCACCGCTATACTGTCTGAAGCGATGCCGATCTACGAGTACAAGTGCGATCGGGGACACGTGTTCGACGTCATGCAGCGTATGTCGGACGATCCGCTGAGCTCGTGCGAGGAGTGCGGCGCGGCCGTCCACCGCGTCTTCCACCCCGTTGCCGTGCACTTCAAGGGGTCGGGCTTCTACAACACCGACTACGGGACCCGGCGCCGCTCCAAGGAGGCCAAGGAGTCCTCCGATGGGGCGTCGGCGTCGGACTCCTCGTCGTCTGACTCGAGCAAGTCCACGGACTCGAAAGCCGAGACCTCCTCGAAGAAGAGCGACTCGTCGAAGAGCTCGGCGTCCTCGAGCTCGGACTGAGACAGCCTCTTCGGCGTCCTTGAGCTCGGACTGAGACGGGCTCAGCCGTTCATCAGCTGGTTGACCGCCGCGCGCACGTCGGACGGCGAGGCGACGAGGCCGTCGCCGTAGGCGGGAAGGTACTCGGCGCCGGTCGGCTTGAGGACCTTGACCGGTGTGTTGCCGCCCATCTCCGACGCGAAGAACAGCGACATCAGGGTCAGGCCGCCCATGTCGGTCTGGAGGACGCGCGGCGCATCCCAGGAGGCGAGCGGCAGGCGGAAGAACGTACTCGCGGAGAGCAGCCTCGAGCGGATCGCGTTGAGGATCTCCTGCTGATGCTGGACGCGTGTGAGGTCGCTGTCCGCGGGATTGCACGGGTTCTCGCGGATGCGCGCGTAGAGCAGCGCCTGAAGGCCATCGAGATGGTGCACGCCGGGACTGAGGTCGAGCGTGAAGCCGCCGTCGCTGGTGCCGCCCGAGATGTTGGCGCACACCTTCCCGGTCTTCACATCGACGCCCCCGAGGGCGTTGATGAACGGGACGAAGTTGGCCAGGTTGACGATGATCACGTGGTTGATCTTCACGCCGGTGAACGCCTCGACCGTCTTGATCGCCAGCGCCGGCCCGCCGATCGCGTAGCCCGCGTTGATCTTCCCGACGCCGTGGCCCGGAATCTGCGCGACCGTGTCACGCGGGATCGAGAGGCGGCGTGAGACGCCTCCGCCGATCCGCCACAGCATGATCGTGTCCGAGCGGCTGCCGGCCGCGTTGTAGTTGGAGCCGGGCTCCTTCGATCCGGGGCCCGTCCGCGGCCGCTGGTCGGTGCCGAGGATCAGGACCGTATCGGTGGAGGTGATCATGTTCGGACCCGGGGTGAGCGCGTTGGCGGCCGAGGCCGGGAGGTTTCCGTGCGTGTAGGCGCTGAGCAGGAAGATGACGAACGACAGCGCCAGCCAGGCGATCACCAGGAGGACCAGGTACTTCAGCGCTCGCCGCCACGTCCAGCCGCGCCCTCGTGAGCGCCGGGGCCAGCGCCCGCCCCCGGGGCGCTCCTCGCGCTGGCCCAGCTCGGCATCGCTTTCGCCGCGCAGGCGGGAAATCAGCCCGCGCGGCTGCGATCGATAGGTCGTATACGGGCGGTTGGGCGGGGGCATCAGGCCACTGCATATAGTGACGGGATGCCTTCCCGGCGCGTCATCGGCGTCGACATGGGCGGTACCAAGCTGCTGGCCGGCGCGGTCGACGGAGGGCTCGGGATCCATCACCGCGTGCAGCGCACCGTAGCCGGGCTCGACAGTGCCGCGCTGCTCGATACCGCCCAGTCCGCCGTGAAGGAGGTGCTCGACGCCGGGGGCTCGGATGTGGCCGCGGTCGGCTTCGGCATCCCGTCCCTGATCGACCGCCGCAGCGACACGTCGGTGGTGGCGGTCAACCTGGAGTTGGCAGACGTGCCGTTCGCCGATGTGATGACCGAGCGCCTCGGGCTGCCGGTGTTCGTCGACAACGACGCCAACCTCGCGGCGCTCGCCGAGCATCGCGCCGGGTCCGCGCAGGGGGCCTCGGAGGTCGTGCTGCTCACGCTCGGCACCGGGATCGGCGGCGGGCTGATCCTCGGGAACCGTCTGTACCGGGGCGCGGTCGGTGCGGCCGCCGAGCTTGGTCACATGGTGATCGAGGTGGACGGGCCACACTGTCAGGGCAACTGCCCGAACCGCGGCTGCATCGAGTCGCTGGCCTCGGGCACCGCCCTGGCCCGCGAGGCCCGCAGGCTCGCCGATGAGCGCCCGGAATCAGCGCTCGGGCGCGCGCTCGCCGATGGACGGGAGCTGGCCGGGCCGCTCGTCACGGAGCTCGCCCACGACGGCGACGCCGCGGCGCTCGAGGTGCTGACGCTGATCGGCTCGCGTCTCGGCGTGGCGATCGCCAACCTCGTCAACATCTTCAATCCGGAGGTGGTCGTGGTCGGGGGTGGTGTGATCGGAGCCGGCGAGTTGCTTCTCGGCCCGGCGCGTGCCGAGATGGAGGCCCGGGCGCTGCCGCCCTCGCGCGACCTGGTGCGGATCGTCGCGGCCCACTTCGGAGTCGAGGCGGGTATGGTCGGCGCGGCGATGCTCGCGCTCGACGGCCTGGCCGAGCAGGAGGCCGCGTGACCGTCTCGCCCGCCGGCGGAGCGCGTGGGCGGCTGATCGTCTGCCCGACGCCGATCGGCAACCTGGAGGACATCACGCTCCGCGCCCTCGCGGCGCTCCGCGAAGCCGATCTCGTCGCCTGCGAGGACACCCGGCGCACGCGCGTGTTGCTCGACCGCTATGGCGTCAGGGCCAAGCTCGTCAGCTACCACGAGCACAACGAGGCTGAGCGCTCGGCGGAGCTCGTGCGCCGGATGCACAAGGGGGAGACCGTCGCGCTCGTCTCGGACGCCGGGATGCCGCTCGTCTCCGACCCGGGGTTCGAACTGGTCCGGGCATGCGTGGCCGCCGGGCTCGCTGTCGAGGTGCTGCCAGGCCCCTCGGCGGCGCTGGCCGCCCTGGTCGCGAGCGCGCTTCCGGCCGACCACTGGCGCTTTGCGGGCTTCCTTCCCCGCAAGCGAGCTGAGCTCGAGTCGGCGTTGTCGGCCACCGAGACGGTTGTGGCCTTCGAGTCGCCGCGCCGCGTGGGGTCGACGCTGGGGGTGCTGGCCGAGCTCGACCCCGGCCGGCAGGTCGCGGTCTGCCGCGAGCTGACCAAGCTGCACGAGGAGGTCGTGCGGGGGAGCGCCGCCGAGCTTTCCGAGCGCTTCTCGGAGGAGCCCGCCCGCGGTGAGGTGGTGCTCGTGATCGGGCCGGCCCCGGCCGCCGAGCCCGACCTCGCGCCCGCCGTCGACGCGCTGCGGCGACTGGTCGCGGCGGGGGCCAAGCCGCGCGCCGCCGCCGGAGTGGTCGCCGACCTGACCGGCGCGTCGGCCAACTCCCTGTACGCCGGCCTGACGCAGCGCCGCTGACCCGGCGCCGCTGACCCGGCGCGCTGACCCGCCGCGCTGACCCGGCGCGGCTGACCCCGCCCAGCTGGCCCCATATAGCCTTGCGGCTCATGTCGTTCTATGTCACGACGCCGATCTACTACGTCAACGCGCAGCCCCATCTGGGCCACGCCTACACGTCGATCGCGGCTGACGTGCTCGCCCGCCACATGCGCCAGCGCGGTGAGGACGTGTTCTTCCTGACCGGCACCGACGAGCACGGCGAACCTGTCGCCGACGCCGCTCGCGCTCAGGGGCTCGAGCCCAAGGAGCTGGCCGACCGCAACGCCGAGCGTTTCAAGGGGCTGGTGGCCAGCCTCGACATCTCCAACGACTTCTTCATCCGCACCTCCGACCCC
>Ga0070739_10002510_pt1 | contig 24557 bp, 15 predicted proteins | sample Coa_R1_7_FD_66445 | JGI IMG/M metagenome (GOLD analysis project Ga0070739, IMG submission 66445) | Surface soil microbial communities from Centralia Pennsylvania, which are recovering from an underground coalmine fire - Coalmine... | ecosystem: Environmental > Terrestrial > Soil > Unclassified ...
CGGCTTTCCGGTTGAGCTTGCCGGCCGCCGCTAGCATGCTATCGCGGATTTCCTCGGCTTGCAGACGCCGCCGCGGTGCGTGCCAGAGTAGGCGATTGTCGGGATCTTTGCGCCGGCCTAGCGCGCTTTCTGGTGAGCGCGAGGCTTGGCGATACGTGCTGCTGAGGAGGATCAACCGGTGCAGCGGCTTGATACGGCGACCGTTGGCCAGAAACTCGCTGGCCAGATAATCGAGCAATTCCGGATGGCTCGGTGGACTGCCGTTGACGCCAAAATCATTGGGGGTCGCCACGATGCCTTGGCCGAAGTGATACTGCCAGACGCGATTGACCAACACGCGCGCGGTCAGCGGATTGTCCGGGGCGTTGATCCAGGCAGCGAGGTGCGTGCGCGGAGCCTTCGTCTGGGGCGGCAACTCCGGCGCATCTGCCGGCAACAGTGCCGAAGGCAGGCGCATGCCGACCGGTTTGCCCTTGCGCTCCGGGTCGCCGCGTTTGAGAACATGAATCGGAGTGAGTTCGCCCGGCACATCGTGGACGCTGCTGATGGTCGGCAACGGTGGAGGCATCTGTCGCTGCACCTGGGCCAACTCCGCGCGTAGCCGCAAGCGTTCTTCGCCCTCCGCCGTTTCCAGCGCCTGCTTGAGGCGCTTGATCTTGGTCTGCATTTGCTGGGTACGGCTTTCCCAATCGGCCTTCGTTTTCGTGTCCGCCAGGACGATGTCCTTCTCCTGCATCTGGGCCAGGAACGCTTGCAACCGATAGTAGTCTTCTTGCGAAAAGTCGTCGAACTTATGATCGTGACAGCGGGCACAGCCGACCGTCAAGCCCATGAAAACCGCACCAATACTGTCCGTCATTTCGCTGAGCACTTCATTGCGACTGAAGGCTACTTTGGGATTGCCGGCATTGCGGCGGATGGCACCCAGCCGATAGAAACCCACGGCAATCTCCATGTCGGCCTCTCCCGGCGCAATCTCATCGCCGGCAAGTTGCTCGCGGACGAATTGATCGTAGGGCTTATCCTCATTAAAGGATCGAATGACATAATCGCGGTAGCGCCAGGCGCCGGGCCGATGGCGATCATATTCGAACCCTTCGGTCTCCGCGAAGCGCACCACATCAAGCCAGTGTCGGCCCCATTGTTCGCCGTAGTGTGGGCTGTCAAGCAGTTGATCGACGAGTTTCTCGTACGCCAGCCGATCCTTGGAGGCGACAAAATCGGCGATTTGCTCGGGCGTCGGCGGTAGGCCGGTCAGATCGAGGAAAAGGCGACGAACGAGCGTGGGGCGGTCTGCTTCCGGCGCCGGCCGTAGTCCCGCTCGCTCGAGCCGAGAGAGAACGAACGCATCGACGGCGTTGCGTATCCAGGCTCGCTGCGAGGAATCGCGGAACCGGGGGATGGTCGGCCGCACTGGCTTGCGGAAGGTCCAGTGCATCTTCGCCGTCTCCTCCGATTGTGCAGCACGGGGGAGATTAAGGAGGAGAAGAAATACCGGAACGAATAAGGTAGGAAGCAGCCGCGCAACCATGTCTCGGACTCGCGGGTAGGCGTTTGAGCCATTCCCTGGTGATTGTAGAGCGTGGCAATACAACGGTCAATCGACGGGCTGCTGAATCATCCCCAGCTGATCGAGGCGTTGGCAGGATGACCGTGAGAGTTTGAAGCTACGAGCATTCGGCTGAGCATTCGGCGGCGTCATCCGCGATTGCCGCCGGCTTGGCCAGGTGAAAATCAAGTATCAGTGGCAAATGATCGGAGGCCAGACGAGCCAGCGGTGTGCGAACGATGGCGGCGTGATGGATGTCGATGTCGCCGCGATAGTAGACCTTGTCCAACGATGCCACCGCCAGAAAGGACGGAAAACTGCGGAATCGGCGAATCGGAGCCGTCGCATGTTGGAAGCCGTGGTTTTGGAAATGGTGCCGGCCGAGCGTGTTGCGCCAGTCATTGAAATCGCCGGCAATGATGGTCGGCAGATGAGCGTATTCCAGGAAGGAGCTGTGGTTCAGCAGGTGTAACGCTTGCCAACGGCGTTCTTTTTCGCGCAATCCCAGATGCCAATTAATCAGATGTAGCGGCCCCTGAGCTGTGTCCACGACCACGAGTTGGGCACCGCGGGGTTTGCGGCGGCGATGACGGATTGACACCTGACATTCATTGCGAAACGGCCAGCGCGAGAGGATCAGATTGCCGTAGCCGCCATCGCGGTGCGGGACGTTCAGCTGATAGAGGTGCGCCTTGACTCCGAGTTGATGGGCCAACATGGCCGGCTGGTCGTGGAAACGCGAGCGGCGAACGTGGCGATCCACTTCCTGCAAGCAAACGAGATCGGGTTCCTGCTCCTGAATGACATCAATAATTCGCTCGATGCGGTAGCGGCGATCTGTGCCGATACCTTTGTGGATATTATAGGTCAACAAACGCATCTTTTCTGATCCCGAAACCGTCGCGCAGCGTCAATTGCATTCGGTTGCCCTACTCTATTATTACATCAGTCCGGCCGGTCGTGTAGGGCGACTTCCTCGGCAAGATCCGTCAAGCTCATCGAAGTGCCGCCAACCGGCTACGGTTTCGAGTTTGCATCCGGAAGGCTTTGCAACGGCTGCGCTGGAAGCGGCTGGAAGGGCAGGAACGGAGCAGGCGCAGGCCCATTCACAGGCGGCGGGGCGGGACAGCCTTCGGGAGGGGGACACGGCACCTGCGGGCGGTTACACGGCGGACACACCTTCTTGCGGCCGCAGTCGTCGTGGCCGCGCGTAGGAACGAAGATGCGATCTCCATTGGCAATCTGATAGTTGGTCGAAGTATCGCCAATTTGCACGATGTCGTTGTAGCAAATCGGCAGCACAACCCGGCAGCCGTCCGGCGGCGTGGGGCGTGAGAGCGTGATGAATCGCCGCGATGCTCTATCGTTCAGCCCACCCGCAGCCAAGATCGCATCGAGGACCGTCTCGCGTCCCTGAAGCGGGAAAGCGCCGGGCGCGTTGACTTCGCCGAGGACGTAATAAACCTTGCTGACGCGCGTCACCAAGCGAACCGTGATCGGTCCGGCTTCCTTCTCCTGCGCCGCAATCTGGGCGCGTGTGTCCGCCTCGATTTGAGGAATGGTTTTGCCGGCCACAACAATCTGTCCGTAGCGGCCCAGCTGAATCGTGCCATCGGGAAGCACCGTCTGATCGCCCGGCAGACGCACCGGCGAGTCAAGATTGGCCGGTTGCACCAGCAGCACGTCTCCCGGTTCGACGATGTACGGCAGGGCGATGCGTTTATCCAGTTCGCGGGGCAGCGGGAGCGGTTCGGGGTAGGCAGAACGCAACGCCTTGGCATCATCCGTTAAGCGATTGGGTGTCGGCGTCAGACCCAGGATATTGGAGCAGCCGGAAGAAAACGAAAAGCAGCCAAACAACACGAAACAGGCGGTGAGCGAACGTGCGCCCCGTCCCTGGGAACGGCATCGAGACATTGGCGTGATCCTCCTCCAAAGGAAGAAGGAGGAAGGAGGAAGGATGAGGATAAAGCAGCATCGCGTTCATCCTTCTTCCCTAATATTCATCCTTCATCCTTCATCTTTCATCCTTTCCTAAGGAGGCCATCCATGGCTGCGAAGGTATTATCGACGGGAGAAGACGCGCAGATACAGTCGAAGCGACAAAAAATACGCACTTAAGGAAGAGCGGGGATGCCAACTCGGAGGGCGCCGCCCAGGAAAAATCGCACCGCCTCATCGGTGAGCGTTAGCAGCGGCTCAATACGAATGACCGGAGCGCGAACGGTCCCGGTAACATGGAGATGAACGACGGCGGGAGACAACAGCGAGGTGGCTTCGTAGATAAGCAGCCGCGGAATAACGCCGACGACGGGTATGCGCGAACTGATGGAGTTGGCCCGTGCGGGGTTGATGCAGTTGAGGCCGGTTTGCGCCGTGACCTCCAGGTCGAGGTTCCCTGCCAGGTTGATGGTGCCCAGGATGAGCATCTTGATGAAGTCCCCGACCAGGGTGGCATGCTCGATGCGAAAGATGCCGCCTGCAAGTCGGCCTTGCAACTCGCCGGATTGGAACGTCCCGGACGACGCACCGCCACGCAGGTAAGGAGTGAGTTGCCGCAGCACCGGCATCTGCAAAGCCTGCCCTTGCCGCATCTTCGCTTGAACCAGCGCCGTCAAGTCGTTGAGGGAATGCATCTCATTGCCGGCCAAATCGACGCGTCCGGAAACACGACCGGAGGCGTAGGAACTAATCCCCGGGTTGTGCCGCAGCAGGGTGCGTAGGTCCACGTCATAGAAAAGCAGCCGCCCGGTCAAACGCAGGGCATTGCCCCAGTTCAGGGTGCCTTCTAAGCGGGCCCGGCCCTGGGCGATGCGCGCGATGCTATCACGGATCGTCAACTCGCCGCTGCCTTGCGCGGGTGAAAAGCTGAACGTCAACGGGATGCGCCATTCCGTGACTTCCATGCCGTAGATCTGCACGCGCGCCAGCGTAGCCCCGCCGCTGCCGTCCCACTCACGGCCGATGGTGCCGCGGAGGCTCAGGTCCACGGGGCCTTTCACGTGTGCAGCTACTGCCGGCAAGGGAACGAACAGGCGTGACGCTTCGACTTGTTGCAAATCGATGTGAAACCAACTACGGCTATTCGGCTTCAGCCCGAAAAGGAACCGGCCAAGGAACAATCCGCCTGCTACGTCGCCGGTGACGTTGTAAAGCTCCAAGGCATTGGCCGTCAGCCGGGCAGTGCCTTGCAAACCTGTGCCGAGAAACTCGTCGTACCATGTGATGTTGTCGATTCGAAAGGAACCGTCGCCCAGCGGAGACAGATTCGGCCCAATGTGCCGGTAATTCAACAAAATGTCGAACTGGCCATCGAGCCTCGACAGAGGACCGGTGATGTCGTAGGCGCGCCACAAACGCGCAAGCTGGGCATCGCGCAGCTCAAAGCGTCCCGTGCCGCCTGGCTCATCGGCGACAGCCTGACAAAGCCACAAATTCTCGTCCGTTTGTCTTCTCGTCTCCTTGTCTCCGTGTCTCCTTGTCTCCTTGTCTTGGTTTCCCGGAACGGGTAGATCGCCCTTGATGGAGAACGTCCCGCCAAGCGTTTCGCCCTGTAGGTTGTACACGATTTTGCCGGCACGATAATCGATTTTGCCTTTCAGTTTCTCGGCAGGGATGTTCTGCACGCGCAGCTGCGGAGCGGTCACTTCGATATCGCTCGTCCACGTGCGCGGCCGATCTCCTTCCGAGGGCGAGAGCTTGCCTTTGAGCGTGCCGGAGACCTTGCCTTCTAAACGAACCGGAACGACCGGCAGCGCCAAAGCCATCGCTTTCACGTCCAGGTTGCGAATGTCCAACTTAGCGCTCCCTGGTGCGGTCGCATTGAGGGGCAGCTTCGCCGTGCCGGTGACGTTTCCGCCATATAAATCCATCTTGATCGCGTCGAACTTGATGTCGTCACCATCTCGCGACCAGCGGAACGACACATCGTCTACTGTGAATCGCTCCACGACGAGATCGCGCGCATGCACCTGTCCGTTGGTGGTGTCAAATTTGAACGGTTTCAGCGTACCGCTCGCCGTGCCGTCGAGTTGCGTTCGGCCCTTGAGTTGGAAGGGCGGACGCAACGCCGGGGCCAGGCGATTGAGTGTCGTCAAATCGCCGCGGCTTAAATGTACTTCTGCCTTGAACGGATAAGCGTCCTGGAGCTGCACTTCACCCTGGCCCGTCAGCGGGGCGCCCTCCAGGTCGGCCTTGAGGGTAGTGAGGCGTGCTCGCGTGTCATCCACGGTTAAGCTGGCAACGGCATTGCGCAGCGGGATACCGAACACATCGATGCTTGGAACATTCAGGTTCGCGACACCGCGCCAGCTCGCCGGATCGCTAAGCCTCATCAGTGGCGCCCGTGCCTGCACGGTCCCGGAAAGAACCCCGCTCACCTGATTCTTCATCGGAGGCAGCAGACTTAGTAGCGTCGAAAGCGGAACCTCGTCGAGCTTCAGTGAGGCTTGCAAGTCCCCGCGCGGAGCCACTTCGACATGGGAGTTGCCAGCGAATTTCCCCACGGTTTGGGAGCCTTTCGCCGCCGGTACCTGGCCGCTGAGGTTTTCCAGATCGAGTATGCCGTTGTTGTAGCGAACCTTCGCCTCAACATTCGTCATCGCCAGCCCGGACACATTGAAACTCGGCAGCTTGGCCGTGCCGCGCAGCCGATACGCTTTCAAATCTCCTGCGGTATTAATGGGGATGGAGGCATGAACCTGGAACGTCAAGCGGCCGGTGATGGCATAGGGTAGGTTCAGCTTCAGCCTTTGCACCAGCTGTGCGAGATCCACATTTTGCAGATTGAGATCCACATCGAGATAGGTCGGCTCTTCGCCGGGCTTGCTCGGCGGCTTGAGCTTGCCTAGCGCGTTGGCAGTGGAATCGATGCCCTTAGACAAGCCGTCCGCTGCCAATTTGATGCCGCGCCCAAGCAGATTTACCGCCTCCGCAGGGGCGTTTTGAAAGATATTGTCTCTGTCCTTTGGTTCAACCTTGCCGCGATCCTGCTCCGGGACGGACGCAGAAATTGCAGAGGAGACGTTGTGAGGGACAGACAAAGGATAATTCGCGCGCGTCTGAGTTTCGACCTTGTTTTGTGTGGCTTTCTTTTCCACGGCGGGGCTGTTCGATCCTTGCCGGCGAAAGCGGAAGCGTCCATTCTCGGAATGAAGACTCAGGCGAATCGGCTTGTTGATGGAGAAGCCGGCCCAGCTCGCGTCGCGGATCACCCCCGCGCCTGATCCCTCCGTGTCTGCCTTGCCATTCTTGATGGTCACGACGAGATCGGCCGATCCGGTCAATCTCCCGTCGATATCGGTGGGCACCTTCCAGCTACGCGGCAGCTGATGTAGAAACACATCTTGCACGCCGACTTTGAAGGCCAACCGCGTCGGTTCATCGTGGAAATTCAGCTTGCCGCTGGTCGTGATCGAACCGCCGGCGGTCTTGCCGCGGACATTCTCCAGCTCGACGATTTCATCGGCGACAATTGCTCTGCCGTTGGCATCTGTCGCATCCAGATCGATGGACGGAACCTGCACGTGTGCAGCCTGCGGCGCGATCTCGACACGGTATCGCACCGAGGTTTTGTCGCTCTTGGTTTCCATGTCCAGACGCACCTGCGCCGGTGTCGTTCCTTCGACGTGGACCTCTTGCCAGACCGACGGCGTCACAAAGGGAATGGCTTTCAGCTTCGTCATGGTGACGGCGACGCTATCGGTGTCGAGTGTGATGCTTCCCTGACTGCCGGTGCTATTGAATTCGCCATTGGCTTTCCAATCGCCCCAGAACGGATCATGCACTGTGCCTCGAAGCGTCAGACCCTTCTCGTTTGAGGAAATCTCGGCATGCACGCCGCGGATAATCATGGGCGCGCGATGTTGCTGATCGAAGGTCAGCTCGCCGCCCTCAATGTGCAGGCTCGGCAGACGCTCCGCACCCTCTTTTTTGGCTGGTAGCTTGGTGAGCAGCCGGCCGTTGCTGTCGAAGCGGAGGAAAATACGCGCGCCTTGAAGATGGATGTCGTCGGGCGATTTGCCGCGTAGCGCACTGAGCGCGGACAGATCCGCCATCGCCTCATCGATACGCAGCCAGGGCTTGTTGGGCTTGCCGTCTTCGTAGGCTTCGATGCCGTTGATGCTGCTGTCGCCGATCAGACCGATTTGTGCGGCTTGAACGACGACGCTTCCGCCAAGCATCTCCTGCAAACGCCTGGCGACCTGCCCCGCGGCTTCCCCGGAAGACAGGTAGCTCCGAGCAAGGAGCAGGCCCGCACCCGCAAGCACAGGCAGAGCGATAACGGCGATCCAGAGAGTTCTGCGCAGCCAGGTAGTTCGCTTCATGTCAGTCTCCGTCCTCGGTGCGTTCTCGTGTGGATGAAGCGCGGCCAGCGTCCGCCCAGAGGGCGGGTATGGGCCGTAGCCAATTATTCCGGCAAATGTTGTACCCGGCTAAATCCCGAAATCCGAAAGAGGCGGGCAATCTATGAAATCGACTGCGGTGCATCGTATGCTTGAGCCTGCCTCTGAGATACGATATGCGCAGAGCGGACGGAAAGAACGGAAGATGATGAAAGTACCAATTCCATCGCCCTTTCTTCAGCCGCCGCTGCTGGCGAGAACCTCGACCCGATCAAGGCTTTGCCGTGCTCCCAGGGCGATGAGCGTGTCGCCGGGCGTCATGACGGCGTCGCCGGGCGGATTGGAGACGAGATGGCCGTTTTCTTTCTTGATAGCAACAACGATGACGCCGAGATCCTGTCGCAAGCCGCTAGCGTGCAAGGTGACGCCGGCCAACTTGCTGCCGGGCTGAATCAGCGTCTCTTCAATCTGCAAATCGAGATGCTCCGAACCGGTGGCTAACTCGATGAAATCGACCACGGCAGGGCGAAGCACAGCCATCGCCACTTTAGCACCGCCGATGGCATAAGGCGTCACAACTCGACTTGCGCCGGCGCGAAGCAGCTTCTCTTCAGCCAGCTCGCCCTCTGCGCGGGCCACGATAAATAACTTGTCGTTGAGCAGCCGGGCGCTGAGGGTGATGAACAAATTATCGGCATCGGAGGCGGCCACGGTAACAAGAGCGCGGGCGCGTTCGACGCCGGCATGACGCAACACCTCATCGGAAGTAGCATCGCCCTCCAGAGCGATGCCGTGCGCCAGATCGAAATTGCGCAGTACTTCCGGCCGGCGATCAATGATGACGAACGGCAGCCCCCGCCGCGAAAATTCGCCGCAGACATGCCGGCCCATGCGCCCATAACCACAGATAATCATGTGGTTTTTCAGGTTCGCCAAGTTGCGTTCCATGCGCCGTCTCCCCAACAATTCTTGGACCTCGCCGCCGATGACAAGGCGGACTAATTCCGTGACCGTGTAAAAGAACGTCAACACGCCGACCAGCAATAGGATGATCGTGAAGATGCGGCCCGACGGTTTGAGGGGATGGACCTCCCCGTAGCCGACCGTGGTCAGCGTGGTGACGGTCATGTAGAGGGAATCGAGAAACGTGTAGCGATCATCGAGAAGATAGTATCCCGCCGTGCCTCCGCTCATCAGAGCGATCGGAATTAAGATGAGAACAAGGTAGCGGCGCGGCACCACGTTCCTTCTCCCGCCCGAACCTATCCACGCCGCAACAGTTCCTGTTGTGCGGCTTGCAGGGTCTGCACCAACTGCTCCCGCTGCTGTTCCTTGGGACAGCGTGCCTCACGTTGCACCCAGGCGAGCGTGGCATCGAGGACAGCGAGCAGGGGGGCCATCGTTTCCGTATCCGGACGCAGCGGCCGTCCCTCTCTCCGTACATACACCGGCGAGGTATGGCCGCGGATGGTGGAATCGTCGTCGTTCACGCAACGCGCCGCCAGCCAGCCGCTGCCGTCTATCGTAACGTCCGCCTCAAGTGCTGCCGTGCGATGTTCACCCTCCGTACTGCTCGCAGCGACGACGGTGCCGTTATACACGCATTCCAGCCGTGAAAACGGTGTCACACTCTGGGCCTCAGCTCGCACGTTTACCGCCCGTCCCTCGTTCGGCAACTCCAATACGCTGCCCGGTTCTCGCCCGTTGACGGTCAGCGACAGCAAAGGCCCGTCCGTTATGAAGGTCCGCCCGGCACGCACGGACTCAATCCAGACACCATAACTAAAATCCTGATTCGGCTCTAGATGAGCATAGGTTCGTAGCGCGCCTAGCGCTACCGTGTTGCTGTTCTTGCCGCTGGAGCCGATCAAGGGCAGTCGCAGACCGCAGCCGAGCAGTCGATACCAGTCGGCCAGGGAATGCGACAGCCGGCTGACCTCGAAAGCATCGATCTTACCCAACAACACAGCCGCGAGCGCTTCGCCCTGCGGATGTTCCGCGGTCATTCGCGGCAAGTCCGGCCAGACGACGAGTCCCCTCTTGCGATGGCACTGATCGCACCAATCGGAGACGGACCAATCGTCCAGCCCATCGGGCGCTCCGAAACGGAGCGGATAAACGACGCGATGGCAATTCAGAAGCGCCACGCTGCCGAGAACAGGGTGCGTATTGCACGTGTTGACGACAACGCAAGGCGATCCATCCAGGGCCGGTTGCATACCGCTGAAGGCGAGCAAGTTAACGAACGCGGCAGGACGAGTGGGACCGGCGTCTCGCCGCTCGGTACTCGGCGGCCGTTCGTGAGCCAGCAGGTTCACCACGTCTAATCCCTCCGCCGCTCCTTCCAAACGGGCCGCATGCGGTGACATTTCGTGTACCCGACCGTCGCCGGAGTACCAGCCGCGCGAACGCCAATCGAGCGCGCGCTCAATCGTCAGGCGAATGGCGATTTTCCCTGGACCAAGGACCACCTCCCGGCACAGAGGTAGATATTCCGGCCCCTTAGAAACCTCGACGCGGACCGGACCGGGAGGCAGGCGGACTTCGCACACACCATCGATGTAGGCGAAGTCCTCATCGCCCAGACGTACTTGACCGCCGACGTCCTGACCCGGCTCGGTGGCAAAGTCCGCAAGCCGGCCGAACGGCATGCGGCAGACGCCGGAAGCATCAACCAGACGCAGACGCACCGGAGTCGGTTGTCCGGTGGACGAATCGTTGACGCGCACATGAACGGTAAGCATGTGTTGTCCTGCGAACACAAAAGAATGAGCACACACTTCAGAAGAGTGTATCAGGATCTGAAATGCCTCGCAGCTGTTTTGATTCCGACTGCGTGATTGGACGCTTGCATTCTCGTCCCGTTCGTGCGACCATGTTACGCAGTAATGGGCGGATACGCTGATCGATTGTTCTGAGCGCCCGGCGCGGTCCCGTGGTACTGGTGGAGAGACTGTATGCCTTGCGGTCGTCGCTTCTTGATCGTACTGTTCTTGCTGATCACGCCGTCCATCGGCCGGGCGCAAGATGGCAAGCCGCCCGAGGCCCCAAGCACCTTCGATCTGTCGGCCATCGATGCCTACGTTGCCGGTCAGGTTCGCGCCAAGAGCTATCCGGGACTGGCCCTGACCATCGTGCGTGACGGCAAGATTGTCTTCGCCAAGGGATACGGCCAGCGCTCGCTTGAGAGCGAAGATCGAGTAGTGCCCGACACCCTATTTGCGATCGGCTCGGTGACGAAGCAATTCACCTGTGCCTGCATCTTAATGCTGACGGAGGACGGCAAGCTGAACGTCGAAGACCGGGTTGCGAAATACTACCCTCACTTGACGCGCGCCCAGGACATCACTCTTTACGACCTGATGACGCATACCTCCGGCTATCCCGATTATTATCCTCTCGACTTCGTGGACCGCCGGATGCGAAAGCCCATTGACCTTGATCGACTGCTCGCAGAGTACGCCGGCGGCAAGCTCGATTTCGAGCCAGGCACGCGCTGGTCGTACAGCAACACCGGCTACCTGCTTCTGGGCCGGGTGGTCGAAAAAGTCAGCAAGGAGCCGATGAGCCAATTTCTCCGCCGGCGCATCCTGGAGCCGCTGGGTATGAAACATGCCGTGTTCGATCCAGGAGAGGAAGTCGCGGGTATGGCCCACGGCTACACTTCGTTTGCGCTGGGCCCGTCGGAACCTGCTCCGCGGGAGGCAGCGGGTTGGTTGCACGCCGCTGGCGGCTTGTGGTCCTCGGTTTCCGACCTGGCGCGCTGGGACCTGGCTCTTATGGAGGGCAAGGTACTCAAGCCGGAATCGTATCGCCTGCTGACAACGAGGCGAAAACTCCACAGCGGCAAAACCAAGGACTACGGCTGCGGGATGGGTGTGATCGACCGCGACGGCGAAACAGTCCTGACCCACTCCGGCGCTGTCAGCGGATTTCTGGCCTTCAATTCCTTGGTGCCGCGCACCAAATCCGCAGTGATTCTCCTGACGAATAGCGAGCATCTCGATCCGGGGTCGTTGCACCGGACCATTCTCACGCTGCTTCTGAAACACCAGACAGACAGGGAAGCGCCGGAGGTTCCCAAAGTACGTGGGCCATCAGCGAAGGATGTGGCGTTGGATTTCTTTCACCAGATGCAGGCGGGAAAAGTGGACCGCAGCAAGCTCGGCGAGGAGTTCAGCATCTATCTCAGTGACGAGCGATTGCGGTCGGCGGCCCCGCGCCTCAAAGCCCTGGGCGAGCCGGACAGGATTGAGGTCGAACGAACCGCGGAGCGCGGCGGCATGGAGGTGACGGCCCTTCGCTTGACGTTCAAGAATACCGTGTTAAAAGCGTCGCTGTATCGCACGCCGGACGGCAAAATCCAGCAGTTGTTGTTCTCCAAGGGGTGAGCCAGCAGAGGAAAAATCATGAGACTTGCCATCGTGTCCTTGTCCCGCGCATTGGCTCTGATCGTTTTTCTGGTGCCTATCGGTTTGCTCCGCGCCGATGCTCCGGTGAATGATCTCACGCACGCCTCCGTCGTTTCGCCTCCGGGCCTGAGCAAGCCGGAGCAAAAGGCAGTGCAGATGCTTATCGAGGAAGTCGAGAAGCGTTCGCGGGTACGGTGGAAGCACGTCAACGACTGGCCCGATCACAAGGAGCCGATGATTCTAGTTGGACAAGCAGCGGCTGTGCGTTCGTTGGCCGCCCGGCATGGTGTGACACTGCCGGAAGCGTCGGGGCAAGGCGGTCCAGAGGGCTTTCGCATCGGCACGGTGGGCGGGAAAGGTGCTCCCGTCGTCTGGGTGGCCGGCAACGATGCGCGTGGCGTTCTCTTCGGCGTCGGTCGATTGCTGCGTGAGCTGCGCCTACAGCGCGATCGTGTCTCGCTGCCGGCGGATTTTCACGTTGCCACGGCGCCGCGAACGCCCCTGCGCGGTCATCAGCTTGGCTATCGGCCCAAGACCAATTCCTATGACGGCTGGACGGTCGCACTGTGGGAGCAGTACATCCGCGACCTGGCCGTCTTCGGCTGCAACGCCATCGAGCTGATTCCGCCGCGCTCCGATGACGCCGCCGACAGCCCCCACTTTCCGCTACCGCCGCTCCGTATGATGGCCGAGCAATCGCGCCTGGCGGATGCTTACGGGTTGGATGTCTGGATCTGGTATCCCGCGATGGATCGCGATTACACCAACCCGGCCACCATCGAATTTGCACTGAAAGAATGGGGCGAAGTCTTCCGTGCCCTGCCGCGCATCGATGCCGTTCTCGTCCCCGGCGGCGACCCCGGCGACACCCGGCCGCGCGTGCTTCTACCGTTCCTGGAGAAACAGACGGCCAACCTTCGGCGCTATCATCCCAAAGCCCAGATGTGGGTTTCCGGCCAAGGCTTCAACCGCGAACAACTAGAAGAGTTTTTCACGTTGCTGCGTCAAGGTCCGGACTGGCTGACCGGCGTGGTCTACGGCCCGCAGATCCGTGTGAGCCTGGCCGACTTCCGCAAGGCGGTGCCGAGCCGCTATCCGGTTCGCAATTATCCTGACATCACGCACAGCCGGCACTGCCAGTACCCAGTGCCCGACTGGGATCTTGCCTTCGCGCTCACCGAGGGACGCGAAGTCAGCAATCCCTGTCCCGAGCGCATGGCCCGCATTTTTCAGCTCTGCCGCCCGCATACCGTCGGCTTCATCTCGTACTCCGAGGGATGTCACGACGATGTCAACAAATGCGTTTGGAGCGCTCTGGGCTGGGATGAGCGAACTGAGTTGCGCGGCATTCTGCGCGAATATGGCCGGTACTTCATCGGAAGTGCCTTCGCCGAGCGTTTTGCCGATGGACTGTTGGCACTGGAGAAGAATTGGCAAGGACCGCTGTTGAAAAACAGTGGCGTTGAGCCAACGCTGCGCTTGTTCCAGGACATCGAGAAAGCCGGAGGGCCGGCGGTGAAGCTGAACTGGCGCTTTCAACAAGCCTTCTATCGAGCGTGCTACGATGCCTATTTGCAGAGACGACTCCAATATGAGACGGACCTGGAATCGGCGGCGCTAAACAAGCTCCGTGAAGCGCGCACGCTGGGCACGCAGAAGGCGATTGCTGAGGCCGAGACGATTCTGGACCGAGCGACGAAGGAGCCTGTCGCGCAGGAGCTGCGGGCGCGAGTCTTCGAGTTAGGCGAGGCGTTGTTTCAGAGTATCCGAGCGCAGCTCAGTGTGCCAAAGTATCAGGCTCTCGCTGTGGAGCGCGGTGCGAGCCTAGATCAGATCGACCATCCGCTGAACAATGCCGGCTGGCTGAAACGACAATTCACGGCCATTCGCGCTCTCGGCAGCGAAGCCGAGCGGCTGACAAAGATTGAAGAGATACTGCACCGCACCGATCCTGGTCCCGGCGGCTTCTACGATGAGCTGGGCGAGCCGTCGCGCCGGCCGCACATGGTCGGCGGAGCGGGTGCGGATCAAGATCCCGATTTCTACTCGACGCCGTTGACGGGTTTTGGTTTTCGCGGCTCGGGAGCGAACTTGTCGTTGCCGCGAGCCTGGTGGCACTATGCCGAGACGCTCTTCGACGTGCCGCTGCGGATGCGCTATCGGGATCTTGATCCGAACGCCACCTATCGACTGCGTGTAGTCTATGGGCGTGAGGGCCGGGCGCGGAAGGTTCGGCTGGTGGCCGGCGAAAAGCACGAGATTCACGATTACCTGAGCCGGCCGCTTGAGCCGCTAGAGTACCCTATCCCGCCGGGTGCGATTACCTGCGGGGAACTGCTGCTCACTTGGACGCCCGAACCGGGCCGCGGCGGCACCGGACGCGGCTTGCAGGTGGCAGAAGTGTGGTTGCTCAAGCAGCCAGCGAATGGCCAGAGAAAGTGAAGTGTCACCCAGAGCGAGGGCAGAGGGAAAGCACGTATGCCGAAAGTTCTCGTGACCGATCACACGTTCGATCCGCTGGACATTGAGCAGCGGATTTTGGAGCCTCTCGGTGCCGTCCTCGACGCCCACCAGTGCAAGACCGCCGAGCAACTCGTCCCGTTGGTCGCCGATGCCGACGCGGTGCTGACACAGTTCAGCCCGGTGAACGCCCAGGTGATCGCCGCCATGAAGAAGGTTCGCGTAATTGTCCGTTACGGCATCGGCGTCGATAACGTCGATCTTGAGGCAGCGAGACAACGCGGCATTCCTGTTTGCAACGTGCCGGACTATTGCATCGACGAAGTCGCAGACCACACCCTCGCGTTCATCCTCGCCGCTACGCGGCAGGTCGTTCCCAATTGTCTTGGCGTTCGCGGCGGACAGTGGGGCTTGGCGGTCCCACTGTCTGAAATGAGGACGTTGCACGATCTGACCGTGGGCGTCGTCGGTTTTGGCCGTATAGGCCGTGCGGTCGTTGGACGCTTGCAGCCGTTCGGCTGTAGGGTTCACGTCTTCGATCCGGCCGTCAACTCGAAGGAGATCGAGTCCACGGATGCTGCCGCCGTATCATCACTCGATGAACTGCTGCCGGGGTGCGATGTTCTCACCTTGCACTGTCCCTCCACGGCGCAAACCCGCCGCATGGTGAACGCGGCAAGACTCGCAAACATGAAGCGTGGCTCGATCCTCATCAATCTCGCCCGCGGCGATCTGGTAGATACCCAGGCGTTAGTTGCAGCCTTGCAAAGCAGGCACCTGGCAGCGGCTGCCCTCGATGTTTGCGATCCTGAGCCAATTCCTCCGGACCATCCACTGCTCCGAATACCCAATGCCATCGTCGCCGCGCATGTCGCCTCCACCAGCGCTCGGGCTGTACGAACGCTGCGGGAAACGGCGGCGGCTTTGGTGGCCAAACGTCTTCGCGGAGAAGCGTTGCCGAACATCGTCAACGGCGTCACGACCTGCCGGTGCGAGCAGGAATGATATAACAATCCCGGATCACTGGATGAAAGAATTGTTTTCCCAGAGGACGTAAGCAGGGGTGGAGTGCATCCGCCGTTCGGGTGGTGTTTTTTTCGTTAGCCCAGCCCTTTAGGGCTGGGGATAGCGGCAGGGAGAAACGGTTTTGGGGCTTTAGCCCCTTCTGCTTGGGGGCTTTAGCCCCTCCTGTTTTCTCTCTCGCGGAGGGCCTAAAGGCCCGATTATTCTGTAACTGCCCGCAGATCCCCAGCCCTTTAGGGCTGGACTAACGAGAGGACAGATCAGATGCTGTTTGGTCACGCGATAAGAGCCTCCAGAGCGCCGCGAGCTTCTCCCGGCCAGATTGACATACTGGAATCGAATGACACCCGAGAACCTCATGCCATCAATCTCTATCGATAAGGACCGCCTACTCAGTCTATATCGGACCATGCTCCTCATTCGCCGCTGTGAGGAGCAGCTTGCCAAATCGCATCAGCGCGGCTTGATTCACGGCGCGTGTCATACCTACGTCGGTCAGGAAGCGATCGCCGCGGGCGTCTGTGCCCATCTACGAATGGAAGACGCCGTCTTCAGCACGCACCGCGGTCACGGCCATGCGCTGGCCAAGGGCGTGCCTGCCGAACAACTGATCGCGGAGCTTTTCGGACGAGCAACCGGCTGTTCGCGCGGCCGAGGCGGCAGTATGCACTTGTTCGCACCGGAAGTCGGCATGATGGGTACCAGTGGGATTGTCGGACCTTGTATCCTTCAAGCCGCCGGCGCTGGATACAGCTTCAAGCTGATGAAAAGCGACCGAGTGGCGGTGGCATTTTTCGGCGACGGCGCGGTGAACAATGGGGCGTTTCACGAAGGACTGAATCTCGCCGGCATCTGGAGGCTGCCAGTGCTGTTTGTGTGCGAGAACAACGAGTACGCCACGGAGGTGCCCTTCCGCTACGCCGCCGGCAATCCGACTGTTGCCGGCCGGGCGGCGTTTTATGGTATGTCCGGCGTGGAGCTAGACGGCAACGATGTTCTGGCGATTTATGCCGCGGCGGAAGAAGCGGTGCAGATGGCTCGACACGGAGGCGGGCCAACACTGCTCGAATGCCGTACCTATCGCACTCGACCTCACGCCGAGGGCATGGGGGATTTCTCCTACCGCAGTCGCGAAGAAGTGGAAGCGTGGAAGTCGCGCTGCCCAATCGCGCGTTTGCGGACGCATCTCCTTAGCGCGTCGCTGGCCAGCGAGCGCGAGTTAGCCGACCTGGAAGCCCAAGTCGGCGCGGAGATCGAGATCGCTCATCGTGCTGCCGAGAATGCCCCCTGGCCGGATTCTGCTTCAGCGGCCACGCACATCTATGCGGAACCTGCTCGCCACGCCTCCTCACCTCCACCGCGGGACGACAAGCGGGAAATCACTTTCATGCAAGCAACGCTCGAAGCGCTCGCTTACGAGATGGCCCACAATCCAAGGATTTTCGTCCTCGGCGAGGGCATCGGCAAACGGGGCGGCAATTTCAAGACAACAGCGGGACTCTACGATCTCTATGGCCCTGAGCGTCTTTGTGATACGCCCATCTGCGAACGTGGTTTCGTCGGCTTGGGTTGTGGCGCCGCCATGACCGGCACGCGACCCGTGATCGATTTCATGTTCGCCGATTTCGTCCTCGATGGCGTCGGCGAAATCGTCAACCAGATCGCCAAGATTCAGTACATGAGCGACGGACGCATCCCCATGCCGATCCTGCTGCGCGGCTGCATCGGTATCGGCCATTCGGCGGCAACGCATCATTCGGGAAATTACTACTCTCTTTTCGCTCAATTTCCCGGCCTCCGCGTTGTCGTTCCTTCAACCCCTTACGATGCCAAGGGCCTTCTGCACCATGCGCTTCGCTGCAATGATCCGGTGATCTTCCTGGAGCATCGGGAATTGTTGTCGCTCAAAGCAGCGGTGCCCGAAAACGATTACGAAATACCTTTCGGCAAGGCGGCCACACTGCGCGAGGGAAACGATGTCACCGTGGTCGCCTTGGCTCTGATGGTGCAACGCACCTTGAAAGCCTGCGAAACATTAGCGGCGGAAGGCATCTCCGTGGAATTGATCGATCCGCGCACCGTGGCCCCGCTCGACATCGAGACGATTGCCGGCTCGGTGCGGAAGACGGGGCGGCTGCTGATTGTCGATGAAGCATTCGCGCCCTTCGGCATCGGCGCGGAAATCGCGGCCCAGATCAGCGACCGCGGCTTCGACGACCTGGACGCACCCATTCGCCGGCTCAACGGTGCGCATACGCCGACGCCGTACAGTCCTCCTTTGGAGGACGCCATCGTCCCGAACGTGGACACGATCATCCACGCGATCCGCGAGCTTATCGCAGAATGAGGTCGCATCATGGCCATTCCGATTACCGTGCCTCGGCTGGGCTGGAACATGGATCAGGGCGTGTTCGTCGGCTGGCTCAAGGCCGATGGCGAGACAGTGCGGGCCGGGGAGCCGCTCTTCACGCTCGAAAGTGAGAAAGCCACTGAAGACATCGAATGCCTCGACGACGGCATTCTTCACATCCCTGTCGACGGGCCAAAGAAAGGCGATGTCGTGTTGGTCGGCACCACTATTGGTTTTTTGCTTCAACCGGAGGAACCGATTCCCACTGTCCGTAAGCCTTCCCCATCGCCACAACAAGCCGAACCAATTCCCACGGAAACGACAGCGCGGATGCTGGAAACATCGACGCGACATCGTCCGGCAAGCTCACCGCGAGCGCGGCGGGCTGCGGCCGAACTTGGTATCGACTGGCGAAAGGCAAAGCCTTCCGGCCGAACCGGCCGGATTCGTGAGCGCGATGTCCTCGCCCTAAATGCTGCGCTTGCCAAGGAGCCGGTCGCCCCCATTCCTTCGCTGCGCCGCGTCATCGCCGAACGCATGGCGGCCAGCCATCGCTCCACGGCCCCAGTTACGCTCACGACCACGACGGATGCAACGGAGTTGGTTAACTTGCGCAATCGATGGAAAACTGCTGCAAGCAGCAACGATCCGGTTCCCACTTATACCGATCTTCTCGTCAGATTGACCGCGCTTGCCCTCGAAGAACATCCCGTTCTCAACTCGCGCTGGGAAGAGGATCGCATTGTGACGCCGCAGGAGATTCACATCGGCATCGCCGTCGATACCGATGCCGGGCTTGTGGTCCCGGTCGTCCGCGATGTTCCTCGATTGAGCCTGCAAGAATTGGCGATCCGATCACGCGAGTTGATCGAGCGTGTCCGGCAACGCAAGCTGTCTGCGAGCGAGATGCAAGGCGGCACCTTCACCGTCACATCGCTGGGTGCTTTTGGTATCGATGCGTTCACACCGATCATCAATCATCCCGAATGTGCCATACTCGGCATCGGTCGTATCCGCCGCTGTCCCGCTGTATATGAAGAGCAGATCGTCATCCGCGATCAGGTGACGCTGAGCTTGACTTTCGACCACCGTATCACCGATGGCGTCCCGGCCGCGCGGTTTCTGCAAACGCTCAGTGCGTTCATCCGGAATCCCACAGGTGCCTTATGAGATGCGATTTGACGAACAAAGTGAGTTTGGTCACGGGCGCGGCGCGGGGCATCGGTCAGGCAATCGCGGGTCGGCTTGCGGCCAACGGCAGCCGGGTCATCTACACCGACCTCGATCCGGCTGCGACGCAAGCAGCAGCCGCACACTTCGCTGGAGCCAAGAGCCTGCGTATGGATGTTACGTCTACGCAAGAAATCGAAACAGTCATCGGCCAGGTGGTCGCGGAATTTGGCCGACTCGATATTCTCGTCAACAACGCCGGTGTCAATACGCTTGCCCATCGAGTCACCATCGATCAATTCCCGCGTGAGGAATGGGACCGCATCCTGAATGTCGATCTGGCGGGCATTTACGAGGTGAGCCGCGTTGCCGCGGGGGTAATGCGAAAACAGAAGGCCGGGCGCATCATCAACATCGCCTCGATTGCCGGACTGGTGCCGTTGCGCTTGCAGTGTGCCTTCGTGGCAGCCAAGGCCGGTGTCGTGAACCTGACGAAGGCGATGGCGCTGGAGTTGGGGCCGCACGGCATTCTTGTCAACGGCATCGCTCCCGGATCGACGCTCACCGAAGGGACCAAGCAGCTATTCTACGGCGAAGGCGGCAAGTTCCGCGACAACGTGCAGCGAATGCTCGACCATGTTCCGCTTGGCCGACCCGCCACTACGGATGAAATCGCCGTCGCCGCTCTCTTTTTGGCAGACCCGGAAAACAGCTACATGAACGGCCACATTCTCACCGTCGATGGCGGCTGGACGGCAGGCTATACACGCGATTTCTAACCGGCCTGAGCGACAAGCGAGGCAGCGGATGTCCGACAACGTGAAATCCCTGGAAGCGGCACATCCTGCGCCGAAGGAGGATATCGTCTTCCGCAAGGTGTCGTTGCGACTTCTGCCGTTTCTCTTCTTGCTGTATGTCGTCAACTTGATCGACCGAACGAACATCGGCATCGCTCGCTTGCAGATGGTCGATCGGCAGAAGATTCTGGACGAAGACGCCTATTCGCTGGGAGCCGGAATCTTTTACATCGGCTATCTCCTTTTTGAGGTGCCGAGCAATCTGATTCTTCTGCGGACGGGGGCACGCGCCTGGATCGCGCGCATCCTGGTAAGCTGGGGCTTGATTTCCACCGCCATGATGTTCGTGACGGGGCCGTGGAGCTTCGGCATCTTGCGTGTGTTGCTCGGCGTCGCCGAGGCCGGCTTTTTTCCGGGCATCATCTATTATCTGAGCAATTGGTTTCCAGTTCGGATGCGTGCGCGGGCCGTGGCGCAATTCATGCTGGGCGGCGTCATCGCCTCCATGATCGGTAATCCCATGTCCGGCTACATTCTCGAACACATGGATCAAGTCGGGGGATTGTGGGGCTGGCAATGGGTCTTCTTGCTCGAAGGGCTGCCTTCTGTAGTCTTGGGCTTCGTCACGTTGGTGTACCTTACGGATCGCCCCGACCAGGCTCGCTGGCTGACTTCCGCCGAACGGGCCTGGCTCTCTCAGCAAATCGAGAACGACCGCAGCCAACGGCCGCACAGCCGCAGCCATTCGCTGGCCGCCGCCGTTGTCGATCCTCGCGTCTGGCTGCTGATCGCCATCTACTTCACGGCCGCTATGGGCGACAATAGTTATGGTTTCTACGTTCCGACGTTCCTGAAAAGTCAGTTTCCGAACTGGTCGGCGGATAGGATCGGTCTTTTGGCAGGGGTGCCGAGTGTGATCGCCATGATCGGCATGGTTGTTGTCGGCAGAAACTCCGACCGAACCGGGGAGCGACGCTGGCATGTCGCCTGCTCGGCGTTTACCGGGGCGTTGGGTTGGCTGCTGATTGCCCTCGTTGCCTCCGGGCGCTTGGCGATTCCCGGTCTTGATTCGCGTTGGCTCTTCGTCACTGGTGTGGTCGTGACGCTTACAGGCACGAAGTGCATGTTGCCGACGTTCTGGACGCTTCCGCCGTTGTTTCTCAGCGGCGCCGCCGCTGCGGGTGGTATCGCGCTCATTAATTCCGTCGCCAACCTCGGCGGCATGTTGGGTCCGCGTATCATCGGACAGGTGAAGATTGTTACCGGCGATTTCACCACCGGCTACCTGATCATGGCTGCGACTTTGTTCATTGGTGGGTTGCTCGTCCTGCGCGTCACGAACCGCATTCAGCGCGAGAAGGATTGATTCAAGTGCTGGATCATGGGCAACTATCAATGTGGTAAGAAGTTACTTGCGGGAATTGACTCGGTGCAAGCTGATAAGGGCACGCCTCTCTGCCAGTTTGAATTCGCTTGGCCGATCCTTGTGGCCGATGCAGCCGATGAAACGATCACCTTCCTGTCGGTAAATGCCCAAATAAAGCTGATCCCCGTTCAGACGAAAGCGAAACTTCCCATTGCCTTCATCGACAAAGCAAGCCTGAACGTCCGCCACGAACTCGCCCGGCTTTGCATTATCTTCCACCTTCAATCTTCCTCCGCTGAAGTACACTTTCGCGCCAAACTCACCATACTTGCGATCATACTTGCTAATTGTTCCTTTCCACTTTCCTCGCAGATCCAACGGCTGTGGCAAACGCTCTACATCTCCCAACACTTTCTCCGGTCCGTCCCCCGGAACCACCAACGCCGCCGTCAGGATCATCGCCAGTGCTGACATCCTGTCCGCCCTCCAAGATTCATCACAGCCCACCCAGCGGCACCATCGCATCGCCGAACCGCTCTGCCTTCACGCCCATGCGCTTCATCAGCGATAAATACAGGCTGCATAGCTTGCGGTTCTCATCGCTGCGGCCCGTGAAATCGAGTACACGCCCGGTGTCGAGCGTTCCGCCGAGGCCGCCGACCAGGAGAACCGGTACCTTGCTCGAATCGTGTCGAGTCCCCGACCACAGATTGGACACGAACATCAGACAGGAATTATCCAGCACGGTCGTATCCGCCTCTTTCATCTCCGCGAGCCGGCCGGCCAGATAGGCGAGTTGGCTGACGTAATAGCGCGTGACGCGCTCGTAGGCGTCGGACTGGTCCATGTGCGACGTTGGGTGATGGGCAGTGCGAACGCCGAGGAACGGGTAGAACAACCCGGATAGATCGCGGCACAAAAGTAACGTGGCAACGCGCGTCTTGTCGGTCTGGAAACCCAGCGCGATAATGTCGCACATTAAGCGCATGTGTTCGCGGATGTCTTCGGGTAGGCCATTGTCCGGCCGTGGCATCGTGAAGGCGGGCCGACCGCGGTCGCGGGCTTTGTCGTCGGCTTTGTCCTTGGCGGTGCGCATGCGTTCGACGCGCTTCTCCACGTCGCGCACGCTGGTCAGGTATTCATCGAGCTTGGCCTTGTCCGCGGTGCTGACCTTGTGCTGAAGCGCCGTGGTTTGCTCGCGGACACGGTCGAGGATGCTGATGGTTCGCCGGCTGCCCTGGTTGTCGAAAAGGCTGTCAAACGCCAGCGACGGATAAACCTCCATCGGCACCGGCGAATTGGCGTCTTTCCAGGAAATGTGCGAGCTGTAGGCCATCGAGAAGTTCGTCTCGTGGTAGCCGGTGATCGGTTGTTCGCATCCCAACACGAGGCTCGGCTGCGCGGTGACTTCCTCGAAATGGGCGGCAAGCACTTGGTCCACACTGATGCCGCCGCGCAGGATGGAGCCTTTTTGCAGAGCGGCACCGGACAGGATATTGCCGGTCTGTCCGGGGTGGGGATGCCGACGCCGGTGGCGTTCTTGTTGAACAGTCCGGTGATGACGTTCAGTTTTGGGCGCAGCAAGGCGAGCGGTTGCAGGCTCTTGCTCAGCTCCATCGTGGCGCCGCTGCCTTTGGCCCACCAGTTGTTCGGACTGATGCCGTTACCCATGAACAGGGCCGCGAACCGTTTGGGCAAGGTCGCACTGGAGCCGGGAACCGATTCACTGGCCTGAAACGGGATCGCTTCCAGCCACGGTAGCGCCATGGTCACACCCACGCCCTTGAGCATGGTGCGGCGGCTGATTTGGTTGGCTTGCGTGTTCATCGGTTCGCTCTCGTTTTCGGTTCGCTAACCAGAATCATTCTATCGTTTCCGCGAATCGTCGCGTCCGCCCTTGTTCAAAAATTGCGGACTCATGACAATCGCTTCGACCAGGCTGCCGAACGCATATCTGTCCGCTTGCAGTCGAGTACGCATGTCATCGAGCGTTTTCTTGTCCGAAAGCATCAGACTTCGGCCCAAGGCGTACGAAAACAATTTTCGGCACAGATTCTCGATGAAATCATTCTGCCGTTTGTCGCGCACATACGCCCGCAAGCCAGGCAAGCCGTCGCGCTGGGTGCCGTCAGGAAAATCGGCAACGGTTTGGACCGCATGGCCGGCCAAGTCTTTGCTCCGCAGCTCGCCGACCGGGCCGAAATTCTCGAAAACCAGACCAACCGAATCGAAGCGGCGATGGCAGGCAGCACAATTCTTGTCTGCTCGATGGCGAGCCAGAAGCTGGGGCAAGGTCAAATCGCCGAGCTTCGCTTCGTCGTTAGGCAGCTCCGGCACGGTCGGCGGAGGCGGAGGGATGATCTCTCCGAGCAGCCGCCGCACGACCCAGTAGCCGCGCTTGACTGGACTGGTACGAAGGCCCGGCGCATTTTTCGTGAGAAAGACGGCCATCGGCAGCAGGCCGCCGCGCTGGTAGCGACGGGCATCCTCAACGTGAATCCACTCGCCGGGGGCCGGCAATTCCGTCATCCCATAGTGCTGGGCCAGCGGCCGATTGACGAACGTATCGTTGCCATATAACAGATCGAGCACGGAGCGGTTGCGTTGCACCATGTCGATGAAATAGCGGATCGGCTCCTCAAACATCGCTTGCCGCAACTCGTTGGTGAACGTCGGGAAGCGAACGCGATCGACGCTGTTGTGTTCCTCGAAACGGCGAAAATCGAGCCAGTTGCCGGCGAATTCCGTTGCCAGACCGCGTACCTTGGGATCGCGCAACATCCGTCGCGTCTGAGCCATCAGCACTTCGCTCTTGTGCAAGTCGCCCGCGCGGGCATGAGTCAGTAGCTCCGCGTCTGGCATGCTCGACCAGAGAAAATAGCTCAATCTGCTGGCCAATTCATAATCCGAAAGTGGCTGCACAGATCGTTCGGCGAGATCGAAGCGATACCAAAAGTGCGGCGACAGCAACACGGTCACGAGTGTGTCGCGGAGAGCGTCCTCGTGGCTCAGTTCGTTCTCCGTGCGGAGCTTTTGATAGAACGCCAGCAAATCGTCTCGTTCGGCGGGAACCATTGGCCGGCGAT
>Ga0070739_10002511_pt1 | contig 24556 bp, 23 predicted proteins | sample Coa_R1_7_FD_66445 | JGI IMG/M metagenome (GOLD analysis project Ga0070739, IMG submission 66445) | Surface soil microbial communities from Centralia Pennsylvania, which are recovering from an underground coalmine fire - Coalmine... | ecosystem: Environmental > Terrestrial > Soil > Unclassified ...
GGGTCGATGACCACCATCCACAGCTACACCAACGACCAGAACGTCCTCGACTTCCCGCACAAGGACCTGCGCCGCGCCCGCGCCGCCGCGCTCAACATGATCCCCACCACGACCGGCGCCGCCAAAGCGATCGGCCTCGTGCTGCCGCAGCTCAAGGGCAAGCTCGATGGCTACGCCATGCGCGTGCCGACTCCGAACGTTTCCGTGGTCGACTTCGTGGCCGTGCTCGATAAGCCGACCACCACGGAAGCCGTGAACGCCGCCCTCAAGAACGCCGCCGAAAACGGGCTGAAGGGCATTCTCGGCTACACCGAGGACCCCGTCGTGTCGAGCGACATGATGCACAACCCCAACAGCTCGATCGTCGATGCCCAGATGACCAAGGTGCTGGACGGCAATCTCGCCAAAGTGGTCGCCTGGTACGACAACGAGTGGGGCTACTCCAACCGCGTCGTGGACCTGATCGAATTCCTGGCCAAGAAGGGCCTGTAATTCCCCTGGGCCCGGACGGCAGGTCTGTCCGGGCCCACTTCGGCCCTGGAGAACCATAACAGCTCCGGCGCGCCTTCTTCCCGCTCTCCTGCTGCTCGTCCCCACGTTGGCTCGCTCCGTCCTCCCATGCGAGTTCGTGGGTGCCCGGTTTCTCACTGTTCATTCCGGCTCGCGAAGCTCCGCCAGACGCTCACGGAGCACCGCCGGCAGCGCCGCTTCCACCTCCGCCGTCACCAGACCCACCTCATCCATATCCCTCACATGCACCCGGTCGATATCCCGGTTGTTACTCAACTTCATCCGCACCAGATCCGCGACCGGAATCACCGCCACCTCCACGCCGTGAATCGCCACAAACTCCGGCGCGAGCGGCGGGTTCGGAACCGCCTGCGTCTCTTTCACTTTTTCGCCGCTGAACACCAGGTGCACCGCATTCCGCGCCTTTGTCTCGCCCTCAGGCAGCAGCATATCCACACCGCTTACATGCCGGAAATTGAAGCCGTGCTTCGCCGCCACGTCCTGGATCCGTCGCAGATCCGCGCGGTCAACCATGATGTCGATGTCCTTGGTATTCCTCACCGCGGACGGCTCGATCCGGTTCACGTGCACCATCACCGCCATCCCGCCGATCACCTCGTACGGAATTCCAGCCTCGGCGAGCGGCACCGCGATCCGCTCCAGCATCCCCACCATCGCAAACAGCCGTTCCTCGAACAAGGTGTTGATCGATCCGCCTTTCTCCAGCGTCGCGCGCACGAACTGCTCGAAACTCACCATGCGTTGGTATAGCTTATTATCATGCATCGCCGCTCCTTCTTCCGCGGGCTCGCCGCTGCCACCACCGCCGCCACCGCGGCCCCACCTGCTGCCGCCGCGGCCGGCCTCCCCAAAATGAAAATCACGCGCGTGCGCCTCTTCGCGCCGCCCAATCCCAACCCGCTCCCCAATCAAAGCGACATGGTCGTCACCATCGAGACTGACAACGGCATCACCGGCATCGGCGAAGGCGGTTCGAAAGACCTGCTGGCGCCCGTCGCCGGCCGCCTCATCGGCCAAGACCCGCGCTTCATCGAACGCCTCTGGCAGGACATGAACCGCGCCTTCTTCTATCCCGCCGGCCGCGAAAAGACCGATGCCATCGGCGCGCTCGATCTCGCGCTCTGGGACATCCGCGGCAAAGCGCTCGGCCTGCCCGTCCACGCCGTCCTCGGCGGCATGGTGCGCAATTATTGCGAGTGTTACAACACCGCCGGCTCGATCCCCGGCGTGCGCCCCGGCATGGGCATCAAAGAGCGCGCGCAGCTCACTATTGCCGCCGGCTACCGCGCCTTCCGCATGGGCGCCGCCGACGCACCGGCCAACGGCCCGTTCAACACCCACGAACGCCTCAATAAGCTGTACGAGGATTGCGTCGCCGCGCGCGAAGGCGTCGGCAAAAACGGCGACTGGTGCGTCGACTTCCACCAGCGCTTCGACCTCTCCGAAGCCGTGCGCGGCTGCGAGCTGATCCGCGACCTCGCGCCCTACTTCGTCGAAGACCCCGTCCGCGCCGAAGCCTTCAATGAAGACCTGCCGATTCTGCGCCGCAAGGTCAGCGTGCCGATCGCCGCCGGCGAAGAATGGGGCAACCGCTGGGACTTCAACAGGCTCGTCGAAGCCCACGACATCGACTACGTCCGCGCGACTCTACCGAACGTCGGAGGCATCACCGAAATGCTGAAGATCATGGCGATCTGCGAGACCCACTTCGTCGGCATCATCCCGCACTTCACCGGACCGATCGCCACGGCAGCGCTGGTCAACTGCCTCGGCACCTACTCCGGACCGGTGCTGATGGAGTATAACTACGGCGGCCGCACCATCCCGCACATGCCGGTGGGCCTCGATTTCAAGGATGGCAAGCTCTACGCCAGCGACCGCCCCGGCCTTGGCGTAGAACTCGACATGAAACAGCTACAGCACGTCGCCGACTTCACCGAATATGTGACCGCCCGCGCCCAGACCTACTTCCGCCCGGATGGCTCGATCACGAACTGGTAGTGTTTCGCCTTTCCTCGGCGCCTCGGCGTCTCGGCGGTGATCCGTCTACATCTTCACTTCTGTCGGCGGCTTGGGGGGCAGCGGCGTTTTGGGCGGCAGTGGCTCTCCGCTGTCGTCCGCGTCGCTCGGCAGCATGCCCTCGCGCCGCACCGAAATCGGCCCGCGGTTGGCCGTGATCCGGATCGCCGGCCCGTTGCCTACCCTGCCCTTCAGCATCGCCGTGCGGCCCTCGCGCTCCACCTGAATCTGCGGTCCGAAGTCGTTGATCGCGTCGCCCCGCTCCGCGGTCGCCTGCAGATCGAAATTCGCCTTCTCCGGCAGCACCAGGTCCACCCGCCCGAAGCCGGACCGGGCGTTGATCGCGGCGACCGGCGAAGCCGGCTGCAGCTCCAGATCGCCGCGCTCGGTCTCCACCTCGAGCGACTGCGTGAATCCCGCCAGCTTCACATCGCGCGAGCGCGTGACCAGACGCAGCGGCCCGGTAAGGCCATTGCCGCTGACCTCGCCGCGGTCCATGTTGAGCTCGCCGGGAATCGCCTGAGCGTGCAGTTCGGTGTTGGAAATGCCCTCGAAGTCGAGCGGCTTGGCGAGGTTCTTGAACTCCAGCGCGCCGATCCACGCGCCCGCGATGGTCACCTGCCCGGCCACGTTTTCGATATCCACATCGCCGCCGCGCCCTTCCAGATCCAGCTTGCCCTTCACATCGACCGCGCGCACCAGCTGGCTGTTGCTGACGTTCATCCGCACGCTGCCGCCGATGCGGGCCAACCGCACATCGCCGCGATTGGTCGCGACCTCCACGTCGCCCGCCACATCGTCGATCTCCACGTCGCCGGTACGCCCGCGCGTCTCCACCGTCATGCCGCGCGGCACCGTCACTTCCAGGTCATCGTCCACGCGCTGATTCGAGGGCGCGCGGTCCTGGTTCGTGCGCACCAGCAGCCGGTCGCCTTCCGGGACAATCTCGACCGGCGTGCGGCCATTGGTCTGGTCGGCATCCGTGCGGCCCCAGGCGTGGATCTGCTTGCGGCCGCTCACCACGATCTCCTGCGTATCCGCGCCGGTCACCTTGATATTGCCGCGCGGATTATCGAACACGATGTACCGGATATTGCCGGCCGGCGCCTGCGCCGCAATCGGGTAATCGTACTCCTCCCCGATCATGACTCCGCCCAGATCGTAGCGGATGCCGTGCCGGTGGCCCTCCCACAGCCCGCTTCCGATCACGCAGATGAACACGATCAGCACGATTTCGCCGCCCGAAAAGCTCGAGCCGCGGTGGCCGAGCAGCACCACTTCCGCCACCCGGAGCAGACCCCAGGCGATCAGCAGAAAGGGCCAGTATTGCGCCAGCAGATCGAAGACCGGCGCCTCCGGATGCAGGTTGCGCCACAGGAAAAACGCGCCGATGAGCAGGAGCAGCAAGGGCCCCGAGAGGGAGTGGCGCCTCATTTCGGCCCTCCCTGGGGCGGCGCCGGCGGCGCCGCGCTCGTGCCGAAGCCGCCGGTCGCGGGCCCCTGCCCATAGCGGCTTTGCCGGTACCGGGCTCCGGGGCCCGGAGGCGGAGGAGGCGGCGGCGCGGAAGGATGCGGCGGATACGGAGAGGGAGGCCCGTAGGGGCCATAGGGGCCACCATAGGCGCCGTACGGTCCGTAATGCCCGCCCGCCGGCGGAGGCCAACCCGCAGCCGGCTGCCCCTGCCGTTCCGCCCGGCGCAGCAGGCTGAACAGGCCGAATACGATCAACAGCACCGGCCACGTCTGGTTGAAACCGTAGGGCGTGAAATTGTTCAGCGCGAACAGCGCGCCCACCGTAATCAGGGTGACGGGACCGCGAAGCGCGCAGGCGAGCGACCGGTCAGCGCCTCTCATGCCGGACCTCCTCCTGCGCCTGGTAGCCCGCGGCGCCGTGGCCCGCCAGTCTCCCGTACAGCAGCCATACCCCGGCCGCGATCAGCAGCACCGGCCAGTAGCGCACGACCCTTTGGAAATCGAAGATATCGAGCGTATAGAGCAGCAGGATCGCGCCCAGCGCGATCAGCGTGATCCCGGCCACCGGCACGTTGCGGCCGTGCAGATCGAGAATGCTCGAATATTCGTCCACCGGCTCGCCCATGCGCCGCTTGAGCGCCGTGTGATACGCCTCGAACGCCATATAGAACATCCACGCGGCGATCAGAATCCCGAAAATCGGCTCGATGCCGCGCGAAGCGCCGGAGTTGATGATGCTCACCAGAAGTCCCCAGATCACGGCGTGCACCATGCCCTTGGCGTATTGCCCGTTATAGATGGCGCCCACGCCGGGAATCCAGCCCAGGAAAAACGCCAGACCGGGCGAGATCCCCGGGTCCACATAGGGCGCTGCCGGCGGCGGTGGCACGGGAGGCGGCGGCGCCGTGGCGGCGAAGCCCGGCGGAGGCGCCGCCGCTGCGCCGGCCGGAATATGGTCGGCGCAAAAGACCGTGCCGAAAGCGTCCCGCCGGCACTCGTCGCACACAGGCTTGCCGCAAGTGCGGCAGTACGCCGTGGCCGGTGCTAGTGGATGGTTCTCGCAATTCATGGTTCGTATCCCTTCAATGTGATGCCCCGCCCGGCTGACCCGCCGGCGTCCGGGAAACGCCGCCGTGCGGCTTCACCGGCAGCCGGTGTTCGTCGGGCTTCGGAGCAGGCGCGGCCTCCGCGCTCTGCTGCTGCCATTCTTCGATCGTCGTCTGAATCTGGTAAACCACTTTCAGGTTCTCGTAAAATTTCACCGTGCGCGCCCAGGTGCGCACCGCGCGGTCTTCGATGCCCGCCCATACTTCCGAGGGCTTCAGGTCCGCCGGCCGCAACTGCCGCGCCGGGACCACGAACCGCGCCAGCATCGTCAATGAGAGCACCGTCAGCGCCATGCTCATCGCGAACTTCGGCTGCAGGAAGCCGTCCCGCAGGTCCGCCAGCCACCGCGGCAGCCGGGACTTTCGCCGCTCGCGGTTCCATGGCGCGTCGAACAGAATCCGCGTCACCAGCTCCGGCGGCGGCTCGACTTCCGCCGCCCGCTCGATGAAGGCCAGCGCCGCCGCCGAATCCCGCGCCAGCTCGGCGCACGCCGGGCATTCGCCCAGGTGGCGATCGAGGACCGACCGCTCCGCCGGGCCGAGCGTGGCGTAGTCGCAGATCAGGATTTCGGCTTCCGCGCAGTTCATACCGCCAGCTTCTGCTTCCGCAGCAGGCGCGCCAGTTCGGCCCGCCCGCGATTGATTCGGGACTTTACCGTTCCCTCCGGAATCTGCAGCACCGCCGCGATTTCCCGGTACTCCATCTCCTGCAGATCGCGCAGGATTACTGCCTCCCGCAGGTCCGGCGAAAGTTTTTGCAGCGTGGCCTGCAGGATCTCGCTCGCCTCCCTGCCCGCCAGCGCCTGATCCGGCCGCGCCGCAGCCGCGGTTCCCGACTCCTCAATGACCGGCAACTGCTCTTCGATGGAATCCGTCACCCGCTCCTGACGGCTACGGCGATAATGATCGATCAGCAGGTTACGGGTCACCCGCGTCAACCAGGTGGTGAACGAGCCCTCCGCCGAGCGGAACGTCCGGAGCTGGCGGAATACCCGCAGGAACACTTCCTGCGTCAGGTCCTGCGCCTCCGCGCCGCTGCCCGTGAACCGGTAGCATAGCGCGTATACTTTGCGGGTGTGCGCGCGCACGAGGTCCTCCCATGCGGTCTCTTCCCCGCGCAGGCAGCGCGCTACGAGGCTGGAATCGGAATCCAAGCTACGTTCTATCAGATTGCGCCCGCCTACGACACCTGCTACGGGGCGAACCTGCTCCCCGCTCCCCAGGCGATTTTCGAAACTGCCGAGTACAACCGCAGCGGATGCCATGTCTCGCTTCTTTCCATATGAAGAAACGAGGCTTTATCATAATAGGTTCAATTTTTCGGTCTGCCAACCCGGTAGCGCGGGCCCCCTGGCCCGCCCATTCGGCGCAGGCCGCAGGCCCCGCACCACAAGGAGGCAAACGATTCGACAACACACCTGGCGCTGGACGGCGGCTTGCGCGCTGGCGGCGGCCGCCCTGCTCTGGTTCCTGCACAGCCAGCTTGCCGCGCGCCGCTTCGACTGGAGCCTGTTGACCGGCGGCATCGCCGGCCTGCGCTGGAACTGGCTGGCAGTATCCCTCATCCCGATCTTCGGCACCTACTATGGACGCGCCTTGCGCTGGGCTGTTTTCCTTAAGCCGATGAAGCCCCGCCCTTCGATCGCCAAGCTGACCAGCGCCACCGTTATGGGCTTCACCGCCATCACCCTGTTCGGACGGCCCGGTGAATTCGTTCGGCCGTATCTGATTGCAAAGAAAGAGCAGGTTCCCGTCAGCTCGCAATTCGCCGCCTGGCTCCTGGAACGCATCTTCGACCTCCTCATGGCGCTGCTGGTATTTGCCTTCGCACTCGCCCGGGTGCGCAGCTCGGAGCTTGCGGCCAGCCCGAGGCTGGAATGGGTCCTCGCTACCGGCGGGCGCTTCGTGGGTGTCGCCTGCCTCGCAATTTTGGCGGTCCTCCTCAGTTTTCGCCACCTGTCCGGACCGATCCACGCCCGCATCTCCGCCGGTCTCCGGCTGCTTCCCGAACACCGCTTCCAGAAGCTCGGCCGAATTTTATCTACATTTGTAGATGGAATTGCTGCGGCACGCAGCGACGGCGCTCTGTTCCTCATCTTTATTTACTCTCTGGCCGAATGGCTGCTGATTGCGGCCGCCTACTGGAGCTTGGCGCAATCGTTTCCCGCGACCAGTAAATTTACAATTGTAGATGTATTAATCTTCCTGGGCTTTGTCTCCTTCGGGGCAGCAGTCCAGATCCCCGGTATCGGCGGTGGCATGCAGGTGATGGCCGTGCTGGTATTGACCGAGTTGTTCGGCATGCGCCTGGAGCTCGCCACCGCATTCGCCTTTCTCCTCTGGTTTATTACTTTTGTAGCAATTGTGCCCGTGGGCTTGATCCTGGCACTCAAGGAAGGTTTGGACTGGCGCAGCGCCCTGGCGGGCGCGCGCCGCATCGGAGGGGAGGTCGCGCCGTGAAGTGCCCTTTTTGCAATCACATGGAAGACAAAGTCGTGGATTCGCGGGAGACCCGCGAAGGCGACACTATCCGCCGCCGGCGCGAGTGCCTGGCCTGTGAGCGCCGCTTCACCACCTATGAGCGCATCGATGAAGTCCCCTACATGGTGATCAAGAAGGACGGCCGGCGGGAGAAGTTCGACCGCCAGAAAGTCCTGGGAGGGCTGTTGAAGGCGTGTGAGAAGCGACCCATCAGCATGGCGAAACTCTCCGACTTGGTGAACCGGGTCGAGTCCAAGGTCAGCGATTCCCCCGATCGCGAAATATCAACTACCGAAATAGGAGAATCCCTCATGGACGCCCTGCGCGACATGGACAAGATCGCCTACGTCCGTTTCGCCTCGGTTTACCGCGATTTCCAGGATGAGCAGGCGTTTTTCAACGAATTAAAGAACCTGATGCGGCAGAAGCTGCCGTAGAACCCAAGACCGTCCCGACGCCCGCCTCCAACCGCTCACGGCGCGAAATTTGGCTTCGGTCCGAAAATCTGCGGCACCCCGGCGCATTTCGGCGTTCTGACCCTCATGCCTGACCCCTGAGCCCGACCCTGTCCCCGCCCCGTAACCCTCCACACCCTGCCTGCGATCCCGCGAATTTGGCTTCGGTCCGAAACTTTGCTCCGCGGACGTGCGTCATACTCCCTGCCCCCCGATCCCCGATGCCTGATTTTCTGTAACCTAAACGATCTTCAGACATCTTTAAAAATAGGGCTTTAATTTTGCTGGGGATTGATGCTATCATCAGTCGGAAGTCGAACCCCGAATGCAGCCAATCTTCTCCATACTTCGGGCTGGACCAGCAACCCATTTTTTCAGATTTTAAACCCATTTCCCAAAGACATCTGTCGAACTATCGCGTGTCAAAAGGGGGAGGTGAGTCTTAGTGGACCAATTTGAAGATCAGTTTCTGGCGGAAAACCCGGATGGCTTAGGGATCAATTTCGAGGAAGAGGCCAAGTTCTTCGATCCCGAAGCTGCTCACGAGGCTGACTTTCTGCACCCGACGCCGGTGGAGGAATCCATCTACACCGACGATCCGGTGCGCGTGTACCTGCGTGAAATGGGCGCCGTGCCGCTGCTCACGCGCGAAGGTGAAGTCGATCTCGCACGCCGCATGGAGCGCGGTAAGCTCCGGATGCAAAAGGCGATCAGCCGCTCCGCTCTGGTGCAGCGGGTGGTCGTCGATCTGGCCGAGCAGTTGAAAAAGGGCGCGATCGAGCTGGAGAGCGTGGCCGATCTCGGCGATGTCGAGGAGGGCACCCCGGCCGATGCCAAAGTGCGCGCCGAGGCCGCCCGGCATTTCGCCGATGTCGTAGTGCTCGCCAAAAAGCTGCAGCAACTCCAGGAAAAGGTGGACGCCACGCCAGTGGCCAACAAGCGGCCGCGCAAGCGGCTGTGCGCCAAACTGAACCGCGCCAAGGTGGAAACCTCTCTCGCGATTCGCCGCGTCCCCTTCAGGCCGTTGAAATGGAAGGAGTTCGCTCGAGAGATCGAGCGCGCCGTGGAGGAAATCAGCCACCTCGATAGCGAAACCAAAAAGCTCGAAACCCGCAACAACCCGGTCCAGCAGGCCCGCGTGCGCGAACTCAAGCGCGAGATCAAGAAGCGCGAGGCCGCTGCCGGCGCTACCCTGCCGGAACTCAAACATAGCCTTACGGTAATTCGCCACGGTGAGGCCGAGGCCGAGCGGGCCAAGAAGGACTTGGTCGAAGCCAACCTCCGGCTGGTGGTCTCCGTCGCCAAAAAGTACGTTAACCGCGGACTGCACTTGCTCGACCTGATCCAGGAGGGCAACATCGGCCTGATGCGCGCCGCCGACAAGTTCGAATACCGCCGCGGCTACAAGTTCTCGACCTACGCCACGTGGTGGATCCGCCAGGCCATCACGCGCGCCATCGCCGACCAGTCCCGGACCATCCGTATCCCGGTCCACATGAACGAGAGCATGAACAAGTTCCTGCGCGCGACGCGTGAGCTCGAGAAGGAACTGGGACGGACTCCTACAAATGACGAAATTGGGCGCCGGATGGACATCCCCGTGGAGAAAGTCCAGAAGCTCAAAACCATCTCCCGCGACCCCGTTTCGCTCGAAACCCCGGTCGGCCGCGACGGCGAATCCGCTCTGGGCGACCTCATCGAGGACCGCTGGGTCGGCTCGCCGGTCGATGCCGTGATCGAATCCAACGTACGGGACGAGACCGCCGGTATCCTGAAGACGCTTTCTCCCAAGGAGGAGAAGGTGATCCGAATGCGCTTCGGTATCGGCTGCGAGCGCGAGCATACGCTCGAAGAGATCGGCCAGGAGTTCGACGTAACCCGGGAGCGCATCCGCCAAATCGAGGCCAAAGCGCTCCGCCAGTTGCGCGCTCCCGAACGGGCCCGCCGCCTGCGCGCCCTGATGGCCGCCCGGTAAACGTCACCAGCTCGTAACCCTCCAGGCCGGAGCCCCCAAGCGGGCTCCGGCCTTTTGCTTTTGCACCGGGCACGCCAGGCTGCGTACTATGGGACGTAACGGATGCCGAATACCGCGGCCAGTTCCTCCAGCGGCCCATCGGCAGTCCAAAGCGGCACATCCTCAACAACTGCTGAGGCCAGCAGGTGAATGTCGATCCATCCGGCTCCGCGGCCATGCAACTGGTGCTGCCGGGCAAATGCCACTACCTCGGCGTGAGGCACCGTCTTGGCCTGTGTGAACCGCGGGTAAAGATCGAGCAGTTTCAGCCGGCCACCCCGATCGCCAATCAGCAGTTCGCCGAATACCAAGTCGTGCCCAACCACTTCATCGTGCGCCAGCAGGCGGTCCAGCGCCGTGATGAATGGCACTCGATTGGCAAGCCCACGAATCCAGACCGAGGAATCTACGAGGACCACTACGCGACCCGCCGTTTCCGTGCCGGCCTCTCGCGCCGGCGCGGCACATCCTGCGCATCCGGCTCCGTACCGAGCAGGGCCCGCGCCCGCTGGTAGGCCGCATGGCGTACCAATGCCTCCAGCCCCAGGCGGATCGCCTCTGTGTCCGTAGACGCACCGCATGCCTCCCTGGCCTCGCGTAGTAGCGTGGGGTCGATGTGTAGCGTCTTTTTCATCCGTACGATTATGCCATATTGATATGGCAAAGTGGTTGCGGCCTCCGTTCCTCGCGCCAGATCATGGTTACATGCAGGTTAGAGGAATCGTGCTGGGCGGGGCCGTGATCGCGGCTGCGGCTGTCTTCCTCGCGGCACCGCTCCCGAAACTGCCGCCGCCGTTTGCCACGCCGTCCGTCCGCAATCCGCCGCGGGTCATCCCCGAACCGCCTGGCGCCCGGCTCCACATGCCGCCGGGTTTTCACATGGAGGTCTGGGCGGAGGGTTTCCAGCGGCCGCGCTACATGCTGCTGGGCCCCGAAAACGAGGTCATCCTGGCGGACGCGGCCCCCAAACCGCACGGAACCGTCTACGTTTTCCGCGGAAAAACACGCAAAAAGCTCATCGAAGGCCTCTATCAGCCCTACGGCCTTGCCTACCACAACGGGTATCTCTACGTAGCCGAGTCCGATTCCGTCAAGCGCTACAAGTACGACCCGAAAACGACAACCGCCGGTCCCGGAACCGAGATCATCTCGATGAAAGGCATCGATCAGCACCACTGGACCCGCAGCCTGCTCATCGACCGCGCCGGGCAGAAGATCTACGTGGGTGTCGGTTCCGGCTCCAACGATACTCCGGGTGAGGATCCGCGCCGCGCCGCCATCAACCGCTATAACCTGGACGGCACCGGACATGAAATCTTCGCCTCGGGCCTGCGGAACCCCATAGGCATCCACTGGTACCCCGGGACCGACGCGCTTTGGGCGGCGGTGCAGGAGCGCGACGACCTTGGCGACGACCTCGTGCCGGACTACTTCACCCACGTGCAGCAGGGCGGCTTCTACGGCTGGCCTTACGCCTACATCGGCCCGCACGAAGACCCGAACAATAAAGGCCTCGCGCCAGATCTGGTGAAGAAGACGCTCGTGCCGGATGTGCTACTCCCGGCGCACGTCGCGGTTCTCGATTTCGTCTTCTACACCGGGAAGCAGTTCCCGTCCGAATACCAGGGCGGCGCATTCCTCGCCTGGCACGGCTCCTGGAACCGTTCGAAGCGAATCGGGTACGCCATCGCGTTCGTCCCATTCCAGAATGCCCAACCCGCCGGCCCGCCGCGCGAGGTCGTCACCGGTTGGATGCTTTCGCCCGAGAAGGCGGACGTCTGGGGGCGCCCGGTCGCGCTGCTCCAGCTTGCCGATGGCAGCCTGCTGATCTCCGAGGATGGCAACAACCGCATCTGGCGCCTGAGCTATACCGGCAAATGAACGGGCGCCGCAAACCGGAGGTCGGGGAGCCAGGTGTGCCGCCGGGCCACACCTCCAGCCTGCATACCGGCATCCAACTGATTGGAGCGGACCTATTTAGCGGAACCTGCGCACTGGCAACCGGAATGCAAAGTGAGGCCGCAAGGAGGAGCGGACGGATGCCGATCGCCAAAATTACCGGACAGGGTTTGGCAGCGATTGCGTTTTCGGTCGCCCTCCTTTGGGGCTGCTTGATCGGCGAGCGCATCGAACGGCGCTCGGCGCAGCAGGATTTCGAGCAGGTGCTGCGCCGGCAGCAGATCCTGCAGCAGCGCTGGCGTCCGCTGCCGGTTTCCACGCCCTCGCCGCTGATTCCTTTCCATCCGCGCGTCACCGCAGGGTAATTTTTTCGCGCGTTGTACAATAGGCAACAATGGCGAAACGCGCTGTGCTCGCGGCGCTGCTGCTGGCTGCGGCAGGCTGCCGGTCCAATCCCTCAGAAAAGCTCTCCCGGCTGACTGAAGAGTTCGTTTACACCACGCTCTCGTTTTCTCCCGCCAATTCGACCAGCGTGGGTCTGCACCAGTACCAGAAGCAGAATCTGGACAACCTGCTGGACGATTTCAACCCGGCCAACCTCGACCGCCAGCGGCATTTCTATGAAGACTTTCAGGCCCGGCTGCACCGTTTGCCGGTGGACAAACTGACGCCGGAAGATCGCGCCGATTACACCATTCTCGATGACCAGACTTCGCTCGCGCTGCTTGACCTGCGGGAGACCCACAGCGCATTCCATAACCCGACGGTCTACGTCGAGACGCTCGGGAACGCCCTGTTCAGTCCGTTCGTTCTCGAGTATGCGCCGCTCCCGCAGCGGTTCCAAAGCATCATCGCGCGCCTGCAAAAGATTCCGCTCTACCTCGACCAGGCAGGCACGAACCTGACCTCCTCTCCTGCCGTTTGGACGCAGGTCGCTGCGGAGGAGAATCAGGGAAACATCGACCTGGTGGACAAGACCATTCGCGCCCAAGTGCCGGAGAACCTGCGCGAATCCTACGCGCGCGCGGCGCGCCCCGCGCTCGATGCCATGCGCAAGTTCCAGGATTACCTGAAGAACAGTCTTTCCGCGCGCACGGACTTCGACTGGCGGCTCGGCCAGGACCGGTACACCCGCAAGTTTCGCTACCAGCTCGAAAGCGGGCTCGAGGCCGATACGGTGCTGGACCAAGCCAGCAACCGGCTGCAGGCGGTCCGCGGGCACATGCTGGAGCTGGCGCTGCCGCTGCACCGGGAGATGTTTCCGGCCCACAAGGACCATGCCGACCTTTCCGGCGACGCGCGCGTGAACGCCGTGGCCGGCGAGGTGCTGGCGAAGATCGCGGAACGCCACGCGACGCGCGACTCCTACATGGAGGAAGCGCGCAAGGATCTGGACGAGGCGCGCGCATTCGTCGCGCAGAAGCGGTTCCTCACGCTGCCCGGCAACAGCAATCTGCAAGTGATCCCGACGCCGGCCTTCATGCGCGGCATCTATTCGGTGGGCGGTTTCAATCCCGCGCCGCCGCTCGAGCCGCAGCTCGGCGCCTTCTACTGGGTCACGCCGATCTCCCCGGACTGGCCGCCGGAGCGGGCCGAATCGAAACTCCGCGAATATAATTTCGACAAATTGAAGCTGCTCACGATCCACGAGGCCATGCCCGGGCATTACGTGCAGATGCAGATCTCAAACGGCGTGGAGCCGCCGCCGCGCCGGCTGTTGCGTTCGATCTACGGCAACGGTCCATACATCGAGGGCTGGGCGCAGTACGCCGAGCAGACCATGCTCGACAGCGGCTTCCTGGATGGCTCTCCCGAAATGGCCCTCACCTTCGCCAAGGAGGAGCTGCGTGTGGTGGCGAACGCCATCCTGGATGTGCGCCTGCAGATGCTGGGGATGACGGACCAGGAGGCCCTGGATCTGATGGAGAAGCAGACGTTCCAGGAACCTGAGGAGGCCGAGGGCAAGCTGCAGCGCGCGAAGCTTTCGAGCGCGCAACTGCCGACGTACTTTGTGGGGTGGCGGGGATGGCTGCGGGCGAGGGATGATTACCGGAAAGCGAAGGGCGCCGCGTTCAGCCTGGCGGCGTTCCACGACGCGGCATTGAAACAGGGCGCCGTGCCGCTGCCGGCTTTGGCCAAGCTGCTGGAATAGCTTTTCCAAGCCGCGGACCCTGGGCAGTCGATGGACCTGCCCTATGGCAGCGCGCGGCAACCCCGGAAGTTGCATGCCCGTCTATAATCAGAGACAGGGATGCAGGAACAGGACAGCAGCCCGGCCATGTTGCCACCCGAACCCGCGCCGGCCCCGCCGAGTCCGCTGCGCTCCGCGTTTGCGAATGCGGTTACATGGTTCCGCGATCTGGTGTTTTCGGTCCTGATCGCGATCGTGATGATCGTCTTCATCTATCAGCCGGTGAAGGTCGAGGGCACCAGCATGATGCCCACGCTCACCAACGAAGAGCGCATCTTCATCAACAAATTCACCTACCGCTTCGGCCTCGGCGGCATCGAGCGCGGCGATACGGTGGTCTTCTGGTATCCGGGCGACACGAGCAAATCGTACATTAAGCGCGTAATCGGCATTCCGGGCGACCGCATCCGCGTCGATCAGGGACAGGTGTACGTCAATGGACAGGCGCTGGTCGAAGACTACGTGCCGCAGGACTACCGGGACTACAGCTCCTGGCATGACGGCCAGGAGCAGGTGGTGCCGGAGGGCCGCTACTTCGTTCTGGGCGACCACCGCAACCAGTCGAGCGACAGCCGTATGTGGGGCTACGTGCCGCGAGAGAACATTTACGGCAAAGCGGTGTTCGTGTACTGGCCCCTGGATAAGATCGGACGAGTGCGGTAGCGGTCGCGCGGCGGGTTGCGCGAATATAAAAGCGGTCTCCGGAAACTATGCGGAGTCGCGCCGCCACTCACGGTGAGGAAACCGCCCCCTCGGGAATTTACCTGGATCTTTTCTGCGGGCTGGCAGCAGATCTCGCCGGTGCGCAGGCCGCGGCGGACGTGCTGGAGACCGCCCGCGCCAGGCTGCGGCAGGTTCCGGGAACGCGGGACGTCGAGGTCTGCGGCATCGAAAATTGGGACCGCCTGCCGGAGGCGCAGCGGTTCGGCCCGATCCCGGAATCCGGCCACACGCAGTTTCTTGAAGACGCCGCTGCCGTTCCCCTTTGCGGCGGCGATGGCGCGGTGCTGGCCGTCGCGCTCTTGCGCTTCGATCCGGCCGAGAGCCCCGAGCGGGACCGGCATCTGCTCGATGCCATCGGGCGCCAGTGCGGCGCCGCGCTGGAAGGAGCCCGGCTGCGCGAGCGGCTGGAGCGCAAGCGCGCCTACCTGGAGGCTACTTCCGACAGCGTGATGGCGGTCGATTCCGACTGGTGCATCACCTACATGAACCGCCGCGCGCAGGAGTCCGCGGCGCACGGCCGCGACCTGACGGGGCAGATCTACTGGGACGCATTTCCGGAGGCGCAGGGGACGCCTTTCGAGAGCCGCTGCCGGGCGGCCATGGCCACGCAACGCACGGAGCACTTCGAGGGCTACTACGAGCCGCTCCACACCTGGTTCGAGGTGCACGCCTACCCGGACCGGGGCGGTCTGGTCTTCTTCTTCCGCGACATCGGAGCCCGCAAGCGCTACGAGCAGGAGCGCGAAACACTGATCCAATCGCTCCGCGAGAGCGAAGCGCAGGCGCGGCACCGGTTGTCCGTGATCGAGGCGATCTACGAATCCGCGCCCGTCGGGCTGTGCGTACTAGACCGCGAGCTCCGCTTCGCGCGCATCAACCGCCGCCTGGCGGAGATGAACGGTGTTCCGGCGGAGGCGCATATCGGCAGGACCATCCGGGACGTGGTGCCGGTGATTGCGGATATTGTGGAGGAGCCGCTGCGCCGCCTGATTGAGACGGGAGAGCCGCGGTTCGATGTCGAACTCAGCGGCACCACGCCGGCCGATCCCGGAATGGTGCGCACCTGGAGCGAGAACTGGGTGCCGCTCAAAGACGAGCGCGGCGCGGTGACCGGCGTCAGCGCCTCGGCCGAGGAGATCACCGGACGCAAGCGCATCGAAGAGGAACTGCGGCGCAGCCAGGAAAAGCTCTCGCTGGTGATCGAATCTACCGAGCTCGGAATGTTCGATGCCGACCCGCAGGAGCACAAGGTCGAATGGAACGCCGCGACCAAGCGCCACTTCGGCCTGCCGCCGGATGCGCCGGTGACATACGAAACGTTCCTCATGGGTCTGCATCCCGACGACCGCGAGCGCATGCGTCGCGCGCTCGATGAGGTGATGCGGCCGGAGAGCGGGGGCAAGTACGCCGCGGAGTATCGCACCGTCGGCATCGAGGACGGAAGGGAGCGGCACATCAGCGCGTGGGGCCGCGTACACTTCGACGCCGAGGGCCGCGCCGTGCGCTTCGTCGGCGTCACGCGCGACATTACCGAGAGCAAGCGCATGGAAGAGCAGCTCCGGCAGACGCAGAAGCTCGAAAGCATCGGCCTGCTGGCGGCCGGCGTGGCGCACGATTTCAACAACCTGCTGGCCAGCATCATGGGGAACGCCAGTATCCTGCAGGACGAACTGCCGGAGCAGAGCGTGCCGATGGCCGCGGCGATCGTGGGGGCGAGCGAGCGCGCGGCCGAGCTGACGCGGCAATTGCTGGCTTATGCGGGCAAGGGCCGCTTCGTGCTGCAGAAGATCGACATTTCGACGGCGGTGCGGGGCATGACCGAACTCCTGCACGCCTCCATCCCGCGCAAGGTCGCCATCGAACAGCATCTCGCGCCGGACTTGCCGCCGGTCGAGGCCGACCCCGGCCAAATCCACCAGATCGTGATGAATCTGGTGCTGAACGCGGCGGAGGCGATCCCGGAGAATCAGCCGGGCAAGGTGATTGTCCGCACGGCCACTGCGGAGATCGGGCCCGGCAGCGCAGAAACGGACGAACTGACGCACGCGCCCATTGCGCCAGGCCGGTACGTCTGCCTGGAGGTTCAGGACACCGGCATCGGCATGGACAGCGCCGTGCGCGCCCACATCTTCGATCCGTTCTTTTCGACCAAGTTCACGGGCCGGGGACTGGGGCTGCCGGCGCTGGCGGGCATCGTGCGCGCACACCACGGCGCCGTCCAGTTGGCGACCGCGCCGGGCCAGGGCAGCACGTTCCGCGTCTGCCTGCCCTGCGCCGACGGCCGCGAACCCGAACACGGCAATGCGGCGCGGCCGGCGCAGGGCCAAGGCTCAGGCACGATCCTGGTGGTGGATGACGAGAGCTTCGTCCGCGACTTCATGCGCGCGGCCCTGGAGCGAGGAGGATACCGCGTGCTCACCGCGGAGAACGGCCGCGAGGCGGTGGAAGCGGTCGCCACGCACGGCCAGTCGATCGACCTGGTACTCCTCGACCTCGTGATGCCGGAGATGGGCGGCGAAGAGGTAGCGGAGATTCTGGCGCGCACCTATCCCGCGCTCAAACTGATGCTGATGAGCGGCTACAGCGAAATGGAGGCCGAGCGGATTTTCGGCGGCCGGCCGATCGCGTCGTTCCTGCAAAAGCCGTTCACCGCCCCAATACTGCTCGACCGCGTGCAAGAAATGCTCCGCCGCGCCACGCCGCAAAAATGAAACAGCGGCTTGGCTCCGCCTACCTCCGGATCAGCCAGAGTACCAGCGAAAACAGCGCGCTCAGTATCAGGCAGGTGACCACCGGAAAGTAGAAGGTGGAGTTCCTGCCCTGGATGAAAATATCGCCGGGAAGGCGGCCCAGGCGGAACGGCAGCCGCAGCCGTCCGGCGAAGGTGAGCAGAACGCCGAAGCCCGCCAGAGCCAGCCCGAGTGCGATCAGCATGCGCCCGACCGAGGCCATACTTTCAGTATGGCGCAGGGCGCTCGCTCTAGCAGGCTGCTGAAAAACGCCTGCAGCCGCCAAAATCGCCGCCGCAAGTTGTTGATTCTGTGTCGGCGCAGGTGGGGAAAACTTAGTTTTTCAGCAGCCTGCTAGGCGAACGTGCGCCCGCGATGCAGCCCGAGCAGGATCTGCACCAGCCGGTGCGCGATCAACTCATGCAGCGTCAATAACTCCTGATTGGCGCGCACGATCGCATCCACATCGCGCGGGTCGGCCACGCCGCCGCCGGTTTTGAGGGCATCGGTGGCTTCCTTGATAATCGGGTCGGAGATCACCTCGCCCGCCATCTCCCAGAGCGTGATGAAGCGGTCGACGGCGGTGGGGAAACTGACCTCGAAGACGCCGAACTGGCTGGTGGTGCGCGGCGGCTTGTAATCCAGATTGAACGGGCCGTTGTATCCGTGGCTGCGCAGCAGCACGAGCACGTTCAGCCAGTCGAGCGGATTCACCAGCGCCACGCCGATATCGACGTCATGCTTCAGCCGGTATCCGTCGTTGATATCGAAATGGAAGAGCTTGCCGGCGAGGAGCGCGCGGGCCAGAGCGGCGCGCGGCGCGGCGCCCCACATCAGCTCGTGCAGGTATTCGGGGTTCAAGCCCACCATTTCCGGATGCGTCAGCAGGCCGCTCGCGATGAAGGCCAGCATGGCGTCGCTCGTGGGCAACAGGATTTCCGCCTGCGGCTCGAAGGGCTTGGCTTCGAGACAGTGCTTGAGCGGCGCGCGTCCGCGGCGCTTCGCGGCGGCAAGATCGTGCTCGCAGGCGGCGTTCAGAGCGGCCGCATACCAGCGCAGCGTGTCCGTCTCATCGATCGCCCCCTGCACATAATAGCCGAGCGAGCCGGGCCAATACACGGCGAAACTCGCCCCCAATTCGTGCCCGATATCGACCGTGTTGCACACGCGGAATTTCGCGTACTCGCGGACCTCGGGCGCCTCGGCCGCGGGGCTGGCGGCCCAGACGGCGTGGTGGAACGTCTCGGTCGTGACCATGGAGCATTTCACGCCGTTTTCATCCAGCGCGCGGCGGATGCGCGCGACGATCTCCTGTTGCTGGTCCTTGCCCAGGGCGTCGGTGGGGATCACGTCGGTATCGTGGGTGGTCCAGTAGCCGATGCCGATCTCGCCGTACTTGCGGATGATCTCTTCGAATCCAATGGCCGGGCGGGTCGGCGCGTGGAAGAGGGCCTGGCCCTGGTAAGCCGCGGCCCACTGGGGACCGGAGATGAAATATTTGCGGCGGGTCTCCGGCGAATATGCGCCGCCGCACGCCTGCATGAGGCGCGAAACGAGGGCCTGCTGTTGATGAACCGGCACGGGTGTCATGGGGTATAGCATATCGCAAAGCTCTGCGCGCCACGGGCGTAGAATCCGGGCATCAACACAGAGCCTTCGGATATCGCCGCCGGTGGAGACCGCCGGCTCTCGGCGCTCGTGGTGGATCGGCTTAGCGCGGCGGGTGATGCGGGCGCGGGCTAACCTTTCGGTCCCTTATACCCCTTCCACACGTATTCCAGCGCTTCCGGCAGCGTCTGCTGCTTCACGGCGCGGTCGGTGTGCCCGGCATTTTTCGCGAAGACGAACTGGTAGTGGTAGCCCTTGGCTGCCAGCACCTGCGCCATCTTCTCGTTGGCCAGGACCCAATCGTGATAGCCGTCCTGCCGGGTCAGGTTGTCGCGGTCCCCGACCTCCATCCAGATGCGGATCGGCTTCCGCGCGCTCGCGGGGATCAGGTGCTCGTGGAACTCCCAGGCGCCATGCGGCGTTTCGGGGTTATACGGCCACTGCTGATTGACATAAGTTCCGGAGTAAGTCAGGACACGGTGATACCACTCCGGGTGATACCAGGCCATCGCCATGGCGCAGGAGCCGCCCGAACTTCCGCCCATCGTGGCGCGGCCCTCCGGGTCCTTCGTCAGCTTCACGTTGTACTGCTTCTCGACGAGCGGCAGCACCTCTTTTTCCACCCACTCGGCGTACAGCCCGGACATGGTGTCGTACTCTAGGCCGCGCTCGCTGCCCTGCGCATCGCCGCCGCCGTTGCCGATCGAAATTGCGATCTGCACGGGCACCTTATGCTCCGCGATCAGGTTGTCCAGCGCGGTGAAGAGCATCTTGTCCGGCCCGTCGGCGCCGACGATGAACGGCGCGGCGGTCCCAGGCACGTATTGCTTGGGGACATACACCGCCACCTTGCGTGTGTACGGCGCGGGATGGCTGGAAACCATGAGCTTCGTGGGGTCGTTCGGATCGGGGCGGGCAAAGGTACCGGGATCGCGCGCGATGCCCGGATAGATCTTGCTGTCCTTCGACTCCATGAAAAACTCGTAGAGCATGCCCTGCGGCACACCGTCGCGCTCGGCCATTTCCGGCGCCGGCTCGTGCGTCGGGCCGAGAATGAAGTTGCCGTCCCGATCCGCCGGTGCGTTCGTGCCGTCCGGCAATTCCTTTGCCGCCACATAGCCCGGCGTGTGGGGATCGCGCGTGGGCGCGGGGGGACGCGGCGGACGCGCCGTCTGGGCCGGGGGCGGGTAGCCCTTCCACAGATATTCGAGCGCTTCCGCGAGCGTCTGCTGCTTCACCGCGCGATCCGAGTGGCCGGCGTTGCGCGCGAAGACGAACTGGTAGTGGTATCCCTTGGCCGCGAGCGCGTGCGCCATCTTCTCATTGGCCAGCACCCAGTCGTGCATGTTATCGCGCATGACGTTGGGGTTGAGCAGATCGCGGTCCCCCACTTCCATCCAGATCCGCAGCGGCTTGACGGGGCTTTGCGGGATGAGGTGCTCGTGGAACTCCCAGGCGCCGTGCGGCGTCTCCGGATTCGGCGGCCACTGCTGGTTGACATAAGTGCCCGAGTAAGTGAGCACGCGATGATACCATTCCGGGTGATACCAGGCCATCGCCATCGCGCAGGAGCCGCCCGAGCTTCCGCCCATGGTGGCGCGGCCTTCGGGGTTCCTGGTCAGCTTCACGTTCGCCTCTTTTTCGACGCGCGGCAGCACCTCGGTCTCGACGAACTCGGCGTAGCGGCCGGACATCGTGTCGTATTCGAGCCCGCGCTCGCTGCCCTGCGCGTCGCCGCTGCCGTTGGCGATCGAGATCGCGATCATGACGGGCACCTTGTGCTCGGCGATCAGGTTATCGAGCACCGTGAACAGCATGCGATCCGGTCCATCGGCGCCGACGATGAACGGCGCGTCCGTCCCCGCCACGTACTGCTTCGGCACATAGACCGCGACGCGCCGCGAGTACGGCGCGGGATGGCTGGTGGTGACGATCAGCTTGGCGGGATCATTGGGGTCCGGCGTGCCAAACGTGCCCCGCTCGCGCGCGATGCCGGGATAGATCTTGCTGTCCTTCGACTCCATCGTGAATTCCACGACAGTCCCCTGCGGCACGCCCTCGTGGACCGTCGTTTCCGGGGCGGGTGTATGGGTCGGGCCGAGGATGAAGTTGCCGTCCTGATCCGCCGGCGCGTTGGCGCCGTCCGGCAACTCGAATGCCTGGACGTAGCCGGGCGTATGCGGATCGCGCGTGGGCGGTGTGGGACGGGTCTGGGCGAAGGCCGCGGCGAGCAAGGCAGCGGCGCAGAGCACACGGAAAATCGGGGTCGAGGATTTCACGTCATGTCATGATATCGCAGGCGCGGGTTACCACGTGTAGTGCGCCTGGTACGTGACCATCTTCTCGGCATCCGCCGGGATTGTCACCTCGAATTCGATGGTGCGGCTGTCGGTCTGGCGGTAGGGATCGGATGAGGCGGTGATGGTCCAGTTGGACCATCGGTAGAGATGCTCGACCACTCGCACCGTGACGGGCTCCTTCTTGTGGTTGCGCAGCTTGATTTCGAGGGACTCGTCGACAGATCGCTGCGACTGATCGTTTTTGAACGTTGTTTGGCGGCGCTCGCCCGCGATGTCGAACGCCTTGCCGGTGTAGAGGCGCAATTGCTCGTCTCTGGGCGTGTGGCGGATTTCGTTTTCGCCGATGAATTCGAGTTGGCCGTCAATATCGCGCCGGTAGAAGCGCATACGGCCGGCGGGCAGCGGGATGCCAAGGTGGTTGGCGCTGGAATTGGCGAATTCCAGCATGGTCCAAACATCGTGATTGCTTTGCGTTCCGTAATTCGCCTGATACCGCAAGTCTCCCACGCCGGACTGGCTCAGGGCCGCGCCATCGTAGACGTAGAGGCGCCGCGCCGAGATGCCGGAAGCGCGCAGAAACTCCACCTGCTTGGTTTCGCGGTCGTGCAGTGTAGTTGGGTTGGGCAGCGTGTAGAGATGGTAGTCGTCAAAGTTGCGCTCGGTGGCCCGGGGCGCGGCGCCCGTGTCGACTACAACCTGCGCGGCCGTTACGTTGTATCCAGCCTGCTGTGGGCGGATCTTGTTGACGTCCCCGCCATGAGCTTGATATGCGCATGGTCGAACTGCTTGCCGCTCTGGTTGTCGAGCGTGACCCATCCGGCCAGATCGAGCGTATCGCCGTTCTCCGGCGCGACCGCGTTATAGTCCGCCGACCAGCTCATCCCGCCCGAAACGTAGCTCAGTTCGGCGTCGAACTTGGTGCGTTCGCCGGAATGGATGATCCAGTCGAGCGTAGGCTTCAGAATGGTATCGTCGCCCAGCGTGGGAAAGATCGGCTGCCCGGGAAGGCTGAACTGCAGCTTGCCATCGACTTCGATGACCGGCTGCTCCATCCCGCTCACGTTCTGCGAGTACTGGTATTGCGCGCCGTAACGCTGGTAGGCAGCATAGTGCAGCACGTAGCCGCTGCGGATGACCTTGCCGTTCACGGTGCGGACCGAGCCGTCATTGAGCCGCACCTCGAATTCGATGGTCTTGCCCTCGAAGAGCGACAGCAGCAAACCCTGTGAAATTGAATCCGAGCGGTAATTCTGCTCCAGGATCTGGAAAGCATGCTTGCCCGTGGGATCGCGCAGGACCACCGAATCCGGCTCCACGTGGGCCGAAGCGCCGGCGAACCGTACGTCGTTGGCCCCGGCATGTAAGTCGAGCGGCAGGATTTCCCGGACCACGGCAAAGTTCTGGTTGTAAATGGTGAGCGCGGGATCGGCGGCAATCGCCGATCCGCAGAAAAAGGGCAGCCATAGCGATCGCCGCACGTGGCGGGATGTTCAGACGCATACCGGCAAGATGTAGCGAATTAGATTACACTTTCATCTGCGAGTAAATGTTTTTCAGCGCCGGGTACAGTGCCTGGTACACCCGGTGCCCCCGCGCGTACTCCGCGGCATCGGGCGCACAGGGCGCAATCGAATCGACCTCGCGGATCGCCCTCCGGCAGACCTCCTCGACCGTTCCTCCGCCCGTCCCTGCCAGCGCCAGCAGGGCCGCGCCGTACGCCGAGCCCTCCTGCGTGCGCAGTGTGACCACGCGCCGGTCGAGCACACTCGCCAGCAGTTGCCGCCAGAACGGGCTCTTCGCGCCGCCGCCCGAAGCCCGCACGGACGCCACCGGCACTCCCAACGCCTCGATGATCTCCAGACAATCGCGCTGGCTGTAGCTCACGCCCTCCACCAGCGCGCGGATCAGGTCGGCGCGCGTATGGCTCGCGGTGAGCCCGATCCATCCGCCCCGCGCCGCGGCGTCCAGGTGCGGGGTGCGCTCGCCCATCAGGTACGGCAGCCAGAAGAGGCCCTGGGCGCCCGCCGGAGCGTGCGCCGCCTCGGCCATCAGGGCGTCGTAGGCGGCGCCCGGCGCGAGCTGGTTGCGGAACCACTGCAGGCTCAGCCCCGCGCCTTGCGTCACGCCCATCACGTGCCACTTGCCGGGGACGGCATGGCAGAACGTGTGGACACGGCCGGCAGAGTCGTACGCCACCTTTTCCATATGCGCGAACACCACGCCCGAGGTACCCAGCGTGCAGGAGACGATCCCCGGCTCCACGATGCCATTCCCCACCGCGCTCGACGCCTGGTCTCCGCCGCCGCCCACCACCGGCGTTCCGGCGGCGAGGCCGGTCAACTCGGCCACTTGCGGCGTAATCTGGCCGCTCACCTCGACCGACTCGCGGCACTCCGGCAGGAGGCCGCGGTCGAGACCGAGACCGTCCATCATCTCGAAACTCCAGCGCCGCTTCACCACGTCGAACACCGCCGTGCCCGAGGCGTCCGAGACCTCGGTGGCGTACTCGCCGGTCAGGCGGTAGCGGACGTAATCCTTCGGCAGCAGCATCTTGCGCGCGCGCTCGAAGTTCGCCGGCTCGTTATCCCGCACCCACAGCAGCTTGGGAAGGGTGAAGCCGGTCAGCACGGGGTTGGCGATGCACTCCAGCACCTTTTCGCGCCCGATCTTCGCGTTAACGCCATCCACCTGCCGCTGGCTGCGCTGGTCGCACCAGATGAGCGAAGGACGGATGACCGCGCCAGCGCCATCGAGCAGCACCAACCCGTGCATCTGCCCGGAAAGCCCGATGCCGCGGATCTCGCGCCCGGCCACACCCGCCTCCGCCAGCACGCCGCGGATGGCCGCCACCGCAGCGTCCCACCAGTTCTCGGGACGCTGCTCCGCCCAGAGCGGGCGCTGCATGATCATGTCTTCATGCGGCGCCGTGCAGCCCGCGCGAACCTCGCCCGCGTCGTCGATCAAAAGGGCGCGCGACCCGCCCGTGCCGATATCGATACCGAGCCACATAGGGAGATGTTATCAGGGG
>Ga0070739_10002515_pt1 | contig 24533 bp, 25 predicted proteins | sample Coa_R1_7_FD_66445 | JGI IMG/M metagenome (GOLD analysis project Ga0070739, IMG submission 66445) | Surface soil microbial communities from Centralia Pennsylvania, which are recovering from an underground coalmine fire - Coalmine... | ecosystem: Environmental > Terrestrial > Soil > Unclassified ...
AACAGCATCAACTTCTTCGCGCCCGAGGCGCGCTATTCGAGTCTCGGCGATGACGGCGGCCAGGTAGCCGAGTTCAAGAGCATGGTGAAGGCGCTCCACCGCGCCGGCATCGAAGTGATCCTGGACGTGGTTTACAACCACACGGCCGAAGGCAACCATCTCGGCCCCACGCTGAGTTTTCGCGGTGTGGACAACGCAACCTATTACCGGCTCGTTAACGATCAGCCCCGTTACTACATGGATTACACCGGCACCGGCAACACGCTGAACGTGCGTCATCCACAAGTGCTCAAACTGATCATGGACAGCCTGCGGTATTGGGTTCTGGAAATGCACGTCGACGGATTCCGCTTCGATCTCGCAGCCGCTCTGGCGCGCGAGCTGCACGAAGTCGACCGGCTCTCCGCTTTTTTCGACATCATCAATCAGGACCCCGTGACCTCTCAAGTGAAACTGATCGCCGAGCCCTGGGATGTCGGCGAAGGCGGATATCAGGTGGGTAAATTTCCCACGCTATGGGCCGAGTGGAATGGCCCTACCGCGATGTCGTGCGCCGGTATTGGAAGGGCGATGATGGGCAGGTCGCCGAGCTGGGGTACCGCCTCACGGGCAGCAGCGATCTCTACCAGCGCGATAGCCGCCACCCCACCGCCAGCATTAATTTCATCACGGCGCACGACGGCTTCACACTTCAGGACCTGGTCAGCTACAACCACAAGCACAACGAAGCCAACGGGGAAGAGAATCGCGACGGCTCCAATGACAATCATTCCTGGAACCACGGCGCCGAGGGCCCCACCTGCGACGCCGGCGTCGTCCAGTTGCGCGAGCGCCAGAAACGGAACTTCATCGCGACGCTGCTGCTTTCCCAGGGCGTGCCGATGATCTGCGGCGGCGACGAGACCGGCCGCACGCAGGGCGGCAACAACAACGCCTACGCACAGGACAACCCGGTCAGTTGATTCGATTGGAGCTTTACGGATCCAGCGTCGGCCCAGCGCGCGCGGCCCGGCGGATGGCTGGCGGATTCCTCGCGCGACCTGCTGGATTTTACGCGTTCCCTAATCCAGTTGCGGCTCGCGCACCCGAATCTGCATCGCCGCAAGTTCTTTCAGGACCGCCGGATTGACCCCGAAGCTCCCGACCGCCAGGTGGACGGCGGCGTCGAAGGCGACATCTTGTGGCTGCTTCCGGACGGCAAAGAAATGACTCAGCAGGAGTGGAACGCCGGCTGGGTGCGCTGTATCGGATTGTTGCTCAACGGCCGCACGCTGGACGACGTGAACGCCGTGGGCGAGCCGATCCTCGATTCCTCTTTCCTGCTCCTGTTCAACCCCCATCACGAACCCATCCGTTTCACGCTGCCCAAGCCTCGCCCCGGCATGGTGTGGCGATTGCTCATCGATACACGCGTGCCGGCGGTCGATCCGGCGCATAAGAATCGCTTCCGGCGGTTCTTCCCGATGATCGAGCGCTCGCTGTCGGTGTTCCAGGAAGTGTCCTTCTAGCAGGCGTACGTCCGCGCGAGCTTGGCCGCGCTGATCGCCTGCCCCACGTGCCGCTGCGTGTGCTCGGCGATATGCACCAGCAGCCCGAGCACGGTGGTCGGAAGCCGCTTGCGGCCTACTTCCCGAGCCTCGGTAAGCGCGGCGGGATCGAGCGATTTCGCGAATGCTTCCACACGCCGGAACGCCGTATCCATCTCCGCCAGCAGCTCTTCCCGGCTCGCGCCGGCCTCGTGCTCGCGCCTCAGAAAATCCATCTGCGATCCCGTGAGCTGCTCGCCCCGAAGATAGGTGAACAACCGGTCCGTGCTCCCGGCGATGTGCCGCAAATGGAACCCCACTGATCCGAAACCGTGCGGCCTAACCCAAATTTGCCCGGACGTCAGCCCCTCCGTATATTTCGCCAGATCCTCGCGCGCTTGCTGAAACCCGTAGAGCGCCGGCGCAATCAGCGGATGCACGCCTTCGAGCGGCCCCCGCATCCAGGGCTCCGGCAGCGGCTCGGGCAACCCCTCCGGCGGCATTATTTTGTCTCCACCGGATGCACCGGAGTCCCGGTCGTCAGAGAATCCGCCGGATTGACGATCACCCAGTCCGCGGCGTTCAACCCGGTGAGGACTTCCACGGTGGTACCGAAATCCCGGCCCAGGGTAACGGGGACCAGTTCGGCGCGGCCGCCGCGCACGATACCGATGCGAAGGCCCTCGGAGCGAAACAGGAGCGCGCTGACCGGCACAGTAACAGCGCTGCCGCCGGCGGGCAGCTTCAGATGCACCTGGATATACGCTCCGGGCAGCAGCTCGCCGCGGGGATTGTCGACATCCACTTCGGTGAGCAGGGTGCGGGCCGAAGGATCGATCGCGTCCGAAGTGCGCACCACGGCGCCGCGGAAATGCCGCCCGGGATATTCGTCCAGAGTAAGATCGGCGGCAGCGCCCACGTACGCCGCCCGCGCATTCACCTCCGGCACACTCACGTAAATGCGCAGCTTGTCGATCGAGGCGAGGTGAAACAGTTCCTTGCCCGGCGCGTTGGCGCCGGCGTCAATCAGCGTCCCAATATCCGTCTTGCGAGCCGTAATGATGCCGTCAAACGGCGCGGTGATCTTCTCGAAGGATTGCAGCTCGGCCAGGCGCTTCACGTTGGCCGCCGCGGAATCCGCCACCGCCTGCTTGGCGTCGCGGTCGCCATTCTTGGTTTCCACGTCCAGCTTCGCCACGGCGCCGGTATCGAGCAGCGCCTGGTAATGATCCGCCGCCACGCGCGCCAGCTTCAGATTTGCTTCGGCCGTCGCCAGATCGGCCTTGGCCTGCGCCAGTTGCTGATCGACTTCCGGCGAATCGATCTCCGCCAGAAGCTGGCCGGCCTTCACGTGATCCCCGATATCCACGTACCAGCGCTTCAAATAGCCGTTCGTGCGCGCATAAATCGGCGCGTCCACAAACGCCTGGGCGTTGCCCGGCAACACCAGCTCCTCTCCCGCCGCGATCGTTTGCGGATGGGCCACGGCGACCGTCGCGACCGCTGCATCCTGCGTCTCCCGGATCAGATTCGATTTGGCCTCTACGCGGGACCGGATCCCGGACCGAATGCCGACACCCAACGCTGCGGCCGCGATGAGCAGGACGATCGCCAGGCCGGCGATCACACTGGTCGAAATGCGAGCCCGCTTTCCCGCGTTCACCGGAACTGTCTCTTCCACCTTCATATTGATGAGCGTTTGCGGTGCAGGATGCTGAAGACCACCGGCACGAAGAACAGGGTCGCAACCGTGGCTGCCAAAAGGCCGCCAATCACGGCCCGGCCGAGCGGCGCGTTCTGCTCCCCGCCCTCGCCCAAGCCCAGCGCCATCGGCACCATGCCGATGATCATCGCCGCGGCGGTCATCACCACCGGACGGAATCGCGTGAAACCGGCGGCCAGGGCCGCTTCCACGGGATCGCCGTGACCGAGCAACTGCTCCTTGGCAAAGCTTACTACCAGGATACTGTTCGCCGTGGCGACGCCCATGCACATGATCGAGCCCATCAGCGCGGGCACGCTGATGCTGGTGTGCGTAAAAAACAGAAACACAATGATGCCCGCCAGCGCCGCAGGCAGCGCCGTGATGATGATGAACGGATCCAGCCAGGATTGAAAATTCACCACGATCAGCAGGTACACCAGCACAATCGCGAATCCGAGCCCCGCCAGCAGCCCCGTAAACGATTGCCGCATCGTCTCGATGCGGCCGCGGATCACGGCGTCCGTGCCGCGCGGCAGGTCCTTGCTATGGGCCGCCACGATGCGCGCCACGTCCTCTCCGGCCGAGCCCAGGTCCCGGCCATCCACCGCGCCGAAAATGTTGATCACCCTCTGAATGTTGTAGTGATCCACAATGCCCATGCCGCTGCCGCGCGCGATCGAAGCCACGTCGCCTAGAATCGCCCTCTGGCTGGCGTTCGGCGACGAAAGCGGAATATTCTGCAAATCCTGAAGGGATTGCGCCTGATACTGCGGTGTCTGCGTGGTGATGTTGTAGCTTACGCCGTTCACCGGATTCAACCAGAACGTCGGCTGCGTCTGAAAGCTGCCGCTGAGAGCCACCAGCAGGCTGTTGGCGATATCGCCCTGGCTGAGGCCGTTTCCCGCGGCTTTGGTGCGGTCCACGTTGATATGCAGCTCAGGCAGATCGAACGGCTCCTGGATGCGCAGGTCGGCCAGGCCGGGAACCTTCTGCATCTCTTGCAACATCTGGTCCGCGATGCGGTGATTCGCTTCGATGTCGCGGCCGATCAACTGCACGTTGATCGGAGCCGGCAGGCCGAAGTCCAGAATTTGGCTGATGATGTCGGCCGAAAGAAAATAGAAAGAAACGCCCGGAAACTCCCGCGCCAGATCGCGCCGGATGGCGCGCACGTAAGTTGCGCTGGGGCGGTGATTCGGTTTGAGCGAGATCAGGATGTCCGCATCGCTGGTGCCGATCGGCGCCGAGTTGCTGTAGGTCATGTTGATCCCGCTATAGGGTAGGCCGATGTTGTCCAGCACGCTCTCCAGTTCTTCCCTGGGAATAATGCGGCGAATCGAGTTTTCCACCAGGTCGCACAGCCGAGCGGTCTCCTCGACGCGCATTCCCGTCCGGGCGCGCATGTGCAGCTTGAGCTGCCCGGTGTCGGTATCCGGAAAGAAATCGCGGCCGAGCCACGGAATCAGCAGCAGCGACGACGCGCACACGGCCAAAAACGCCGGCACGAAGGCCCAGCGCGCCGCCACCAGCGCCGTCAGGATCTGGTGATACACGCCGCGAATCCGCTCGAACATGCGCTGGAACAGCGACGGCCGGGCGTGGGCATGAGCAGGCTTCAGGATGTACATCGCCAAGGTCGGCGCCAGCGTCCGCGACAGAACATAAGACGCGAGCATCGCGAAGACCACCGCCTCCGCCAGCGGGACAAACAGGTATTTCGCCACGCCGCTCAGGAAGAACATGGGGAGAAAGACGATGCAGATACACAGCGTCGAAACCAGCGCCGGCAGCGCGATCTGCGCCGCGCCTTCCGTGATCGCAAATCGTAAATCGTGGCCCTGTTCAAGGTAACGCTCGATATTTTCGATGGTGACCGTCGCGTCATCCACCAGGATGCCAACGGCCAGCGCGAGACCGCCCAGCGTCATGATGTTGATGGTCTGGTGCAGAGCGCTCAGCACCATGATCGAGGTCAGCACCGAAAGCGGGATCGAAACCGCGATGATCAGCGTGCCGCGCCAGCTTCCCAGAAAAATGAGAACCATCAGGCCCGTCAGGCATGCCGCGATCACGGCTTCACGGACCACCGAGTTGATCGCTCCGCGCACGAACAACGACTGATCCGCCAGGAACCGCAATTTCAATTCCGGCGGCAGCGTCCGCGCCACATTCGCCACCGTCTTCCGGATGCCGGCGATCACGTCCAGCGTGGACGCATTGCCCTGCTTCAGAATCGAGATCAGCACGCCTCGCCGGCCTTCCTGCCGGACGATGTTGGTCTGCGGGGCGAAGCCGTCGCGCACATGCGCCACGTCGCGCAGATAAATGGTGGAATGGTTCACCACCTTCACCGGAAAATCGTTCATCTCCTCGACGTTTCCGGGGCTGCCGTTCAGATCCACCGCGTATTCGAAGTTGCCGATCTTGGAGGTGCCCGCGGGAAGAATCAGATTCTGATTCGCGATCGTATTCACAATGTCCGTGGGCGAGAGCCCCTTGGCCTGGAGACGCGACGTGTCCAAATCCACCATCACCTGCCGCTGCTTGCCGCCGTAAGGATACGGCACCAGAGCGCCCGGTACGGTGATCATCTGCACCCGGAGAAAGTTGATGCCGTAATCAAACAGCACCTGCTCGGGCAAAGTGTCCGAGGACAGCGCAAGCTGGACGATCGGTACGCTCGAAGCGTTGTAGGTGATGATGAAGGGGGGATTCGTTCCGTTCGGCATCTGGTGCACCACCGGCTGCGAGATCGCGCTGACCTGCGCCGTTGCGGAATCGATATTCGCCGTGGGCTGAAAGAAAATCTTGACGATGCCGCGCCCGGCCGCCGACTGTGATTCGATGTGTTCGATATCGTTGACCGTGGTGGTTACGGAGCGCTCAAAAGGCCAGATGATGCGCTCCTCCATCTGCTCCGGGTCGAGCCCCGTGTAGCTGAAGATCGGCGCCACCACCGGAATGTCGATGTTCGGGAAAATGTCCGTCGGAGTGCGCAGGATCACGATCGGGCTCAAAAGCAGGATCACCAGCGCCAGGACAAGGAACGTGTAAGGCCGGTTCAGCGCCAGCCGGACAATCCACACAAGTCCAATTATAACAGGGGGTTACGCCGACCCCGCCCCTGCCGGATGGCAGAGGTTCAGGCTTGCCCGGCGGCTAAGCCGTTTACTGATTAGCGCTTACCGGTAATGCGCCGTCGGGCGTCGCAACCACCTTTTGGGCCATCGTCGCGTTCCACGCCGCCCTGACCTCGGTGGGGAACGCCGGTAGCAGCGCCGCGATGCGATTCTGAATTGCGGCCACCACTTGCGGGTTATCCGCCGCCACATCGTAGCTCTCGTCGGGATCCTGCTGCAAGTTGTAGAGTTCCGGCGCCGGCAGCGGCAGATTCACCAGCCCCCCCGCCAGCTCGGGACTCCACGGATAGGTGTTATAGCGCGATAGGTGCAGCTTCCATTCGCCCATCCGCGCGCACTGGAGGTTCCAGCCGTCGAAGTACAGGAAAACATCGCGGTCGACGGATTCGCGCATCCCGGACAACACCGGCCAGATATCGACCCCATCCAGGGGAGCGGACGGAAGGGGCGCTCCGCACAGGTGTGCGATCGTCGGAACCAGGTCCATCGTAGTCGCCACGGCGTGACTCACGCGCCCGCGGCCGCGCCCGGCCGGAATGCGGCCAGGGAAACGCGCGATAAACGGCTCGCGGTAGCCTCCGTCGTATGTCCATCCCTTGCGCCCGCGCAGTCTTCCCGGACTTCCCAGGAACCACGGCCCGTTATCGCTCGTGAAGAGAACCAGGGTGTTGCTGTCCAGGCCATTGCTCTTCAACGCCTGCATCACTTGGCCTACGCTCCAATCCAGTTCCTCCACCACGTCGGCGTAAAGCCCCATCCCCGATTTGCCCTGAAACGCCGGCGAGGCCGCCAGGGGAATATGCGGAAACGTGTGCGCCAGGTACAGAAAAAACGAATGATTCTTCGAGTTCGCGATGAAATCCACGGCCTTCTGCGTGTATCGCTGCGTCAGCGTGGTGAGGTTCACCGGCGATTCGATCACCGAGGTGTTCTGCATCAGCACCGAAGGAAGCTGATCGTTGCTGTAGGGGATTCCGTAATAGGAATCGAACCCCCGGCTGGTGGGCAGATACGCGGGTTGGGTTCCTAAATGCCACTTTCCCACGCATGCGGTCGAGTAGCCAGCCCTCTTCAGAAGCTGCGCCAGCGTCTGTTCGGAAAGCGACAGGCCTCCGGGATCCTGCGGGGTAAGCACGGACGGCACGCCCACGCGCGTCGGATACCGGCCGGTCAGCAGCGCGGCGCGCGACGGCGAGCACAGGCTGCTCGCCGAATAAAACTGCTGGAAGCGGACTCCTTCCTCCGCCATCGCATCCAGATTCGGCGTGGCGATCTTCGATCCGTAAGAGTGGAGATCGCCGAAGCCGAGATCGTCGGCGAGGATCAGCACGACGTTGGGCCGGGCCGGCTGGGCCCTCAATGCCGGAGCGAAAAACGGGGCTCCGCCGGCGGCTTGTAAAAAAGACCGCCTGGATAACTGGAAGTTCATCTGACCTTCGAACTGGGGAGTTTTTTACTATACCCCACTATTTGCCGTCCAGGGAAAACGCCAGCAGCACGTTCCCCGGCATGCCGCCCGCGCTCGGGTAGCCCGAGTTGACGAACAGCATCCCGCCCGCGATCGCCGGGCCTGGGCCATCCAGCGATCCTCCGCGCCCCTCGACGCCGTTGACCGTCTTGTACGTGCCCACCGTGTCGAAATCCCAGATCACTTTGCCGTCCGTGGCCGAGTAGGCCCGCAGGTGCCCGTCCACCGATCCCGAAAACGCCGCGCCCGGAATCGCGCTCACGGCCGCGGATTGTGCGGGCGAGCAGCGCGGCCGGTTGCCGCAGCTCCCCGGCGGCGTATACCAGACCTGCTTGCCGTCGCTCAGCCGCAGCGCGAACATGCCACCGCCCTGCTTCGGATCAGCGTCGGTCTGCGTGCTAAAAGTCAGCATGATTCGTCCGATATCGGAAAGCGCGACGTAAACATTTGACGAGTCCGCGGCCGAGCCCCACTGTACGCCGCCCATCGTCCCTCCCTTACCGATGCGGGTCTGCCACAGCACCTCGCCCTGCTGGTCCGGGTCGATTGCGTGAACCACGCCCGATTTCTGGCCCGCCACCAGCGTGCGCTTGCCATTCGGCAAATCCACCAAGATCGGCGACGAGCTGAAATCCAAATCCGGCCCGTTCGAATCCGGACAATTCGTTTTATCCGGCAACCGGCAGGCCGATACATATGCATCGGCCGCAGTCATCTGCCGCGACCACAGGATTTTCCCAGTGTTCAGGTCGAGCGCCAGGAACGCATCGCTGAGGCGCGTCGGCGGATCGCTGTAGTTATCTCCGGTGGTTACATAGATCGCGTTGCGCCGCGGATCAATGGCCGGGCTGCTCCAGATGGGCGCACCGGAAGGCCCCCAGAGTTGCGTCCCCAGCTTGTTTTTCTTGGTGGGCTTCGGCGGATCCACCGTGTAGGTCTTCCAGATCTGTTTCCCCGTGGCCGCATCCAGAGCCACCAAGCTGCCGCGGAACCGGCAGCACTGGTAATCCGGCAGCGCCCCGGCCGCCTCCTCGCCGGAAGCCACCGGAACATACAATCGGCCGTTGTAAAACTTCGGCGAGCCCGTGATGCGGGCCACTGGGAAATCGTCCACCTTGGTCTTCCACCGCAGCGTGCCCTTCGCTGCGTCCAGCGCGTAGACGGTCGCCGTTTGATCGCCGAAAAACACGTTATTGCCCGCGACGCTCGCCGCCGCGCGCACGCCAGCCGCCGCCGGATACCACCAGTAAATGCAGCCGGTGGCCGCGCTGAGCGAATACACTTTGCCGCCCTGGCTGCCGATGAACACGCGCCCGCCCGCGACTACCGGATGTGCATACGCCTGCAAATCGCCCGCGAATCCGAACACCCACTTCAGCTTGAGCCGCGGAACCTGATCCGCAGTGAGGCCCGCCGCGGCGGCCTCCTGGAAGCGCGTGTTCGATGTGTTAACGCCCCATCCGTTCCACGCCGGCCCCGCCGACGCAGCAAATGCGCTCCCGCCGCCCTGGCACATTGCCTCGGGCCTGGGGGTTAACTCAAGGTTCCCGGAAACGTTCTGGCCCGTGACATACTCGGCGATCGCCCGGCGCTCGGCCGCGTTGCGCCGGCTGGCCATTGAGACCATCGCGCCGGTTTCAAGCGCCGCCAACACGTGCTCGGGCGTCATGCCGCGGAGAGCCTCGCGCGAAGGCGCCCGGTCATTTCCCCCGTCGTGGCACATCGCGCACGATTCGCTGTAAAGCTTCGCCCCGTCCTGCGCGAACAGCCCGGCCGCGATGCCCGTTGCCGCCAACCACCGTTTCATAGCGCGGCAGTATATCACGCCGGCCTGAGCCGCCGATTCAGGAAGAAGAGGGCTTGCGCTGGCGGCCGCTGTAACCAAATCGTTTTGGATTTTTATACAACCAAGGAGCGCTACAGTTCGTCTAAGATTTTGTACACCACAAAACTCATAGCAGAGCCGAAGGAGCGACTTGCATGACCGGAGTATCCAAGTTCGACGAATTGCGGATGAAAACGGACAGACAGGTAATCCAACTCGTCAAAAATACGTTGGACGCCGGCGTTCGCAATGCACGTCAGGCCCTGTTGTGTGCCGAGGATTGGGCGCTCGCGCGAGACCTTTACCACAAGGCGAAGAATGCTCATTGGCAAGCCGCCCGGTTGCTTCCGCTGGCCGTGGATTTCCGGCAGGAGGAACATCGTGAACTTGCGTCCGGGCTGGAGCGCCTGGGAGGGATGCTCGCTGCGCTGTCCATGATCTCGGCGGATGGCGCGCCGACCGAAGAGAAAGTGTCCTCCCTCGCCCATGCACTTTGGGAAGCAAGAGATTGCCCGGACGGTCTGCCCGAAGCGGATTGGTTCCGTGCCGAAAGAGTCTTGAAACAAAGAGCCCAGAGCGTCTATGCCGGGCGTTAACGCCCGTTCCTCGCTACCCGGGCGGCTTCGATTGCAGGTTCTCGAGTTGGCGCCCACGCCCCCGGCAGGTGTAGGCGCGCTCACCGCGTTCGGCATGGAACTAACCGGGCCGCATCCCCGCCGTAGCGCTCCGGCTGCATGGGGGGCCGCGACTTCGGACGGGAGGTCCAAGGCTGGTGTCCCGTTCGGAGGTTGCCGGGACGGCGAAACCGCGCGGCCCCAGCGTTATCAATAAGGGCGGAAAGGCACGGCAAAGCGCAGTCTGAACAGCCGTGATAAGATTTTGGTCGAATGCGCATTGTATGCGCCTTGCTTTGTTTCCTGGCGCCGCTGAGTGCGGCCGATGACAATCGATCCCTCAGCGACCGGACCCGCCAATACCTCACGGATCTGGTCCGCATTGACAGTTCCAATCCGCCGGGAAACGAAACCCAAGTCGCGCAATACCTTAAACAGGTCGTAGAATCCTTCGGCATCAGTGGGGAAGTGCTGGGCCCGGATGCCCGCCGGCTGAATTTCGTGGCGCGGCTGCGCGGCGCTGGAAAAGGGCGCCCCCTGCTGCTGATGGCTCACAGCGACGTAGTGCCGGCGGATCGCCAGCAGTGGAGCGTCAATCCGTTCGGAGCCGAGGTCCGCGGCGGTTTCCTGTACGGCCGCGGCAGTTTGGACGCGAAATCCCTGCTTGCGGCCGAAATGGCGGTGATGATCGAGATCAAGCGCCGCCATCTCAGGCTGAGCCGCGATCTGATCCTGCTGGCCGAGGCCGATGAAGAAGTCGGATCGAGCGGAATTCAGTGGATGATTCAGAATGCGTGGTCCAAGATCGACGCGGAATTCGCGTTGAACGAGGGCGGAAGCATTTTCGAATCACGCGATGGAACCCGCGTGTTCCAGATCGCCACCACCGAAAAGGTTCCCACCCGGATCGTGTTGACCGCGCGAGGCACTGCGGCCCACGGCTCCTTGCCCACTACCGACAACCCCATTAATCATCTGTCGAAGGCCATCACGCGGATCACCGAGGCCGAGGAGCCGGTGCATTTCAACTCAACTACGCGCCGCTACTTCCGGAGTCTGTCCAAATTAGAAGACTATGAGTGGCTGGGGCAGCTTTGGCCGCGGCTGGACAATCCGGCCACCGCGCAAGCGGCGGCGGCGCAAATCCGCCTCCGCGATCCGGATTTGGACGCCATGCTGCGTACTACCATCGCGGCCACCATGCTCAAGGCCGGCGGAAGTCCCAATGTGATTCCAGCCATCGCCGAAGCCCAACTTGATGTGCGGCGCATGCCGGTCGAAACACGCGATGAAGTCCTGACGCGATTCCGGCAGGTTGTGAACGATCCGGCGGTGGAGGTGGCGCTCGCCCCTGGCACGCAGATGCCTTCTACCGATCCCAGTCCCACCATGACCTCGCTGTACCTGGCCATGGATCGGGTGATCAAGCGCATTTACCCGCATGACGCTCTGGCGGTTCCGTTCATGTCGCGCGGCGCTACCGACGGCAGTTTCCTAAGGGCTCGGGGAGTGCCGGTTTACGGCGTTCCTCTTTTCCTGCGGGAACCGGGCGAAAGCCGGGTTCATGGCGCGGATGAGCGAATCGCGCTGAAATCGCTTGAGGATGGCGTGGAACTGCTGTGGCAGATGGTGCTCGAAACGGCCGGGGAGAATTGATCTTCGAAACAGCGCCTGAAATCTGTCCTAACCCTTGATACCGTCGAACGCCTGCGCGATTTCCTGCTGCTGCTCGGGCTTGAGAACCGTGAGCGGCAGGCGCGGCGGCCCGCCATAGTAGCCGTTCAAATCCATGGCGTACTTCAGGCCGGGAATGCCGTATTTTGTGGTGACAAGCTGCGCGGCCTTCGCCACGCGATTCTGCCAATCCAGCGCAGCTTCGGGCTCGCGCGTGCGGTGAGCCTCCCAGATCGTCACGCACGCGTAAGGAGCGGCGTTGGCAAACGCCAGCACCGCTCCCACGCATCCGATGGCGAGGGACGGGGCGAGGATCGGCGCCGAACCGGTCAACACCTGGAATCCCGGCTTGCACTCGCGGATCATCTGCATGCATTTTTCGAGGCTGCCCGAGCTTTCCTTGATGGCGATGATGTTGGGATGCTCCGACAACGCGGCCACCGCATCGGGCATGATATCCACGCCGGTCGCCTGCGGCCAGTTGTAGATCATGACGGGAAGCTTCGATTGATCCGCCACCGCGCGGAAGTAGAGGCACTGAGCCTCAGGCCGGTTCACCAGGTTTTTGTAATAGTGCGGCGTGCGTACCATGGCGACCTTGTAGCCCAGTTCCGCGGTGCGATTGGTCAGCGCCACGGTCTCGCGAACGCTCTCCATTCCCGTACCCGCGATGAGAATTTTGGTGGAATCGGCGTACTCGGCCACCCATTCGAACATCTTGATCTTTTCTTCGGTGGTGAGATGGACGCTTTCTCCCGTCGAGCCGCAGACCGCGTAGCCGGCGAGCGGAGTTTTATTCCACTTCTCGACATTGTGCCGGACTTTAATCGTGTAAAGATCGCCTTTATGGTCAAAAGGAGTGGCGATCGGAGGGAAGATACCTTGCAGCTTCATGGCAGGCGCGAGAAGTGATGAACGAGGTGAGGCAGCCGGCCAGGACCGGCTGCCTCGCCCGGCTTACCGTGTAAACGCCACGACCAGGGTGTATATCGCGAGAGATTCGATAAACACCAGGCCGAGAATAAGGGCAAACCGGATGGCCGCTGCGGCTCCCGGGTTGCGCGCTAGTCCTTCGGCGGCTCCCTTGACTGCCGTGCCCTGGCCGATTCCGCAGAGACCGCTGGCAATGCCCATACCAATCACTAGGCCGAGCGCCTTCACTTCCCCATTCTGGAGGCCGGAGCCGGTTGCGCCGCCTTGAGCAAAAATCGGACTCGCAGCGAGAAACAGCGCCACCGCGAGCAGGAACACCATCTTTCGTGTACGCATTTGCGTTTTTCCTTTCCTCTATGAACTGCCGCCCAGGAGGTGGTTCCCCTCCGGCCGGGGGGCCGGCGGCTCACACTGAGCGGCGATAAAGCCGTATGAAAACGCGCTAATGCTCGTGCGCCGTCGCGCCGCTGACGTAGATGACCGCCAGCAGCATAAACACGTACGCTTGAATAAAAGCGACGAAAACGTGCAGGGCCATGAAGATCACGGGACCGATCAGATACGTCAGGCGTATGAAGACATTGGTCACTGTTTCGCCCGCAAACATGTTCCCATAAAGACGGACGGTGAGTGTCAGCGGCCGCGCCAGATGGCTGATCAGCTCAATAGGAATCATCAGCGGCGCGAGCGCCAGCATCGGCCCGGCAAAATGGGCCAGATACTTGAACAGGCCGTTTTCCTTGATCCCCATGGTGTTGTAGTAAAGGAAAGTACACACGGCCAGGCCGGCCGGAACCGCCGGATTCATGGTCGGCGATTCAAACGCCGGAATGATTCCGATGAGGTTCATCACCAGAATGAAAATGAACAGCGTACCGAAGAACGGAACGTATTTGGCGCCGTGGTGGATGCCAATTTCGTCCGTGGTAGCCTTGATGAACTCGTAGGTTACCTCCAGGATGTGCTGGAGTTTTCCGGGCTTGTCGACGGAAAAGGTCGAACGGACGGCCGCGAACAGCACCACCAGGATGGCAGCCACCAGCAACTCCATGACGATCCAGGTTTGCCAGGGGCGCGCTGGATTTTCGGCGTGGATGTTCAGGGCTCCCAGAATTGCGTTGGCGAGTCCGGCAAGATGATCGTTAAAGATGGCAGTCAGCCAGTTTTCCTGTTCGGGCATAGCTACGTTCTTAGGAAAGCAACTTCGTAAAGGATTTCGAGAAGGACGGCGGCGAGAGACGCCAGCAGACCTGCAAACACCGCCCCCAAGGTGATTCCAGTAATCTTGAATATAACATAGATGATCGCGGCGGCGATCAGATAGCGGGAGCCCAGCAGCGCCGCGCTGGCTCGCGCCGGCGGCTTCGCGGAAGCGCCCAACGAATCCGCCAGGTTCTTCCACGAGAGCAGGCTGACGTAGGAGATCGCCGCTCCGGTGAGGAATCCGCCTCCCGCTCGGGGGCCGCGCCAGGCGAAAGCCACTAGGGCGCCCGCCACGCCGATCAGGATCGTCAGGCGCAGGATCCGGGCCGTCGCCGCGGTATAAAATTCATCGGTCACGGGTAAGCTCGCGCAGGACCTCAAGCAACCCGCCGGCAATGCCCAGGATCAGGCAAACGATCCGGAGGAACCCCGTCTCCAACAGATGATCCAGCCCGTAGCCCACCGCGTATCCTGCAAACGCGGTCACCGGCAGGGTGACCGTGATCCCGACGTAGCGAGCCACGGAAACCAGCGGGTTCTGGGTTCTCTGCTTCACTGATTCGATTGTAATCAGCCGATGCCGAACCCGGGTGAGAAGTCCGGCGGGCTCGCGCAACTATAGTCATGTGCGAGTCTACTTTCTGGCGCTTGCCTTGGCCCCGATTCTCGTCGGCCAAAGCCGCGCCGAGTACGCGGGCGGGACCGCTCCGCGGCTACGGGCCGGAGGGCCTGGGTCGATCCGGCTGGATGACGATACTTATTTCGCCTTCTATTCTTCAAAGGCGCACGTCCGGGTGGCCTACGATCAGATCAACCTGCTCGAGTACGGCCAACAGGTGAGCCGCCGCATCGCGCTGGCCGTGGTGATCTCACCCATGTTTCTGGTGGCCAAGAGCCGGAAGCACTTCCTTACGATCGGCTACAGGGACGAAGACGGACGGCAGCAGGCGTTGGTCTTCCGGATCGACAAGACGGACATTCGTTCCACGCTGGTCGCTCTGGAAGCCCGCACCGGGCTCAAGGTCCAATACCAGGACGAGGAAGCCCGAAAGGCAGGCAAGGGATGAAACCTCTATTGCTGATCGCCGCCTGTCTCACGCTGCTCGCGCAGGAGGATCTGTCGCCGCAACTGCTCGGCATCAAGCGCGTGTACGTCGACCGGCTCACAGGCGGGGAGACCGCCGCCCAGATGCGCGATCTGATCATCAGCAGCCTGCAAGGATCGAAGTTATTTATCGTTACCGAGAATCCGGACCGCGCCGACGCGTTTCTTCGCGGCGCGGCAGAAGATCTGATCTACACGGACCAGTTCGATACCTCCGAGGGCGTGGATGTTCGCGGCGGCGCGAGCTTCGGCTCGCGATCCACACGCGCCGGAACTTCGGCAGGAGTCAGCACCGGCCATGGAATCACGCTGGCCGCCGGCGAACACGAAGCTACCGCCATAAGAGAACGCAAGCATGAGGCGCTGGCCACCGTACGTCTGGTGAATAAGGAGGGCGACGTGATCTGGTCCACCACGCAGGAAAGCAACGGCGCAAAGTTCCGGGGTGCCAGCGCCGATGTGGCCGAGCGCATCACACGGCAGCTCGCGGCCGAGCTCGAGCGCCTTCGGAAGCCGAAGATTCCTCAGCCTGCAAACTGAGCCAGTACGCTCAGAACTAGCCGAAAGATAGCTCCGCATGGAAAACAGTTTTCTCTTGTACGCAGACCAGCGGTTATGGAATAATCCCAGCAAACATGAAACAGGTAGCCGGAGGACTACCGAGCCACGGTACGCTCCCGAAGCGTTCCGTCAAAGGAGCTTGGAGCCGCAATGCAGCCATCTACTTGGTTATTCATATCCGTCGTGACGGGGGTGAGTCTCGGCGTGCTCGTCGCGGTGGCGAAGAACGCCTTGGAAAAATCGCGCGAGAAGAAGATGTGGCAGGCCACGCTGCGGGCTCTGGCCGGCTCTGAGAGCTGATGGCTGGGCCGGCGCTGGCGCGGCCCGTGGAGCGCCGCAGCGCGGGCGAGTAGCTCAAGCTGCTACCATAAGACTTCTTAGGAGCAGGCTTGGCCGCGCCGCCATCGACTCTTGTCGCCATTTACCCCGGTTCCTTCGATCCCATCACGAACGGCCACCTGGATTTGATCGAACGCGGGAGCCGGCTGGTGGGGCGGCTCATTGTGGCCGTGCTACGGAACGCGGATAAAGCTCCGCTGTTTTCGGTGGAAGAAAGGATCGAGATGCTGCGCGAAGCGGTCGAACCTTATTCCAATGTGGAGGTGGGTTCCTTCGACGGGCTACTGGTGGATTACGCCGCGGCCCGCCGGGCGAACCTGATCCTGCGCGGAATTCGTGCCATCTCCGATTACGAGCACGAATTGCAGATGGCTTTGATGAACCGGCGGTTGCGCCCCGAGATCGAGACGGCTTTTCTGATGGCTTCGGAGGCCTATTCATTTATCAGCTCGCACCTGGTCAAGCAGGTGGTCTCGCTCGGCGGCAATGTCGCGGGGATGGTGCCGCTGCCGGTCGAGGCACGATTGAAGGGACGCTTCGCCCGGCGCGGAGCGTAACGGAATTATGCAAACAGTACAGGACCTAGCACAGCGAATCTCTCTTATCAGCGAGTCGTCCACCATGAAGGTCGCCGCCGAAGCTGACCGGCTGCGGCGCGAAGGGGTCGATGTGGTCGACTTTAGTGCAGGCGAGCCGGATTTTCCGACCCCCGACAATATCAAGCGCGCCGCGGTCCGGGCCCTCGACGAGAATTTCACCAAGTACACCCCGGTCAGCGGCACGGTCGAGTTGAAGCAGGCGATCTGCGATCACCACAAGGGCCTGTACGGGACCAACTACACCTTGAAAGAGTGCATCGCCAATATGGGCGGCAAGCACGCGATCTTCAATCTGACGCAAGCGCTGCTCGACCCCGGCGACGAAGTCATCATTCCGGTCCCCTACTGGGTCACCTTCAAGGACGTGGTGAACTACGCCGGCGGCAAGTGCGTGTTCGCCGAAACCGATGAACAGGAGGGCTTCGCGCTGACCGCCGCGGCGGTCGAGCACCTGGTCACGCCGCGCACGCGCATGATCATCCTCAACTCGCCGTGCAATCCGAGCGGGGCCGTTTTCGCGCGCGCCGAGCTTGAGAAGATTTTCCGCCTGGCCAAAGACAAGGGATTCTGGATTCTCGCCGACGAGTGCTACGAGCGGTTCCTTTACGAAGGCGAGCCGTTCTCGATGGCGTCCCTTCCGGGGGCTAAGGAGACCGTGGTCGTGGCGGGATCGCTCTCGAAGACCTACGCGATGACCGGATGGCGCATGGGCTTCGTGCTGGGCCCGGCTCCGGTGGTGGCCGGAATCAATAAGCTCCAGAGCCATGCGACCTCGAACCCCAATTCCATCACGCAGAAGGCCGCGATTGAGGCGCTGCGCGGCCCGCAGGATTCCGTGAGCGCGATGCTCGCGGAGTACCGGCGTCGGCGCGACTACGTGCTCGGCCGGCTCCGGAAAATGCCCGGCGTGAAAACCGGAACGCCGCAAGGCGCCTTCTACGCTTATCCCAACGTGAGCGGCGCTTTCGGCAACGGCATCCGCAACTCCTTCGAGTTCGCCGAGAAGTTGCTCGCCGACGAGCACGTCGCGCTGGTGCCCGGCGAAGCGTTCGGTACCACTGAGCATATCCGCATCTCCTACGCAACTTCGATGAGGGAACTCGAGCGCGGGCTGGACCGCCTGGAGCGCTTCGTCCAAGGCCGGGCCAGTCAAGCTCGCGCCTGATGCTCAAACGGCTCAAGCCCCGGTTCTTCGAAAAAGTCTGGGGATCCGAGCACCTGGGCCCGTGGTTTGCTTCGCGCGGGGAAAAAACCGGCGAGATATGGTTCGATTCCCCGGCCTCTATGCCCTTGCTGGTGAAGTTCATTTTCACTTCCGAGAAGCTTTCCGTCCAGGTGCACCCGGACGATCAGTACGCCGCCCTGCACCACAACTGCTGCGGCAAGACGGAAATGTGGTACATCCTCGCGGCGCAGCCGGGCGCGCGCATCGCCGCGGGATTCCGCGAGCCTCTGTCCCGCAAGCGCATGCGCGAGGCGGCGCACTCGGGCGAAATCACGGACTTGCTGGAGTGGCACCCCGCGGCTCCGGGCGATACGTTCTTCATTCCTGCGCGAACCGTACACGCCATCGGCGAAGGGCTGGTCCTGTGCGAGATCCAGCAGGCCAGCGACATCACCTACCGGATTTATGACTACGGGCGCCCGCGCGAGCTGCACCTGGATCACGCGGTCGCGGTGAGCAAACGGGGCCGGCATAATGCGCGGCCGCGGCCTCGCGGCAAGAGACTGGTTTCCTGCGATTACTTCACGACGGAACGCCATGTGATCCAGGGGCGCGCACAACTGGATGCGCCGCGGTTGCTGGTGATCCTGGAAGGCCAGGGGCGAATCGAACGGCGCCCGGCGCGGGCCGTCGAAGTGTGGCATGCCGCGCCACAGGATTCGCCCGTGAATATCGAAGGCGATCTCACCTTGCTGGCAGTCTCCGCTCCGGAGCGCTAGGGCCGGTCTCAGGAAATCCGGGCGCGCCGTTGTATAGTTATTTAAGGTCCTTTTTAGATAAATAGATGGGATTCTTATCTCAAGACATTCGTTTTGGCGCCCGTATTTTCCGCCGAACGCCTGGAGTAACGCTTTCCATCATTTTCATTTTGGCGCTCAGTATTGGCGCAAATTCCGCAATGTTCGCCATTGTGGACGCGCTTCTGCTGCATCCCGTGCCGTATCCGAATCCCGAAACCTTGGTATTTGTGTGGAACCACGATTGGCAGGGGGTTCTGAATAATTGTTCGGCGGCGAACTTCATTGATTGGCGCGCGCAAGCTAAATCGCTCTATGATTTCGCCGCCTGGATTCCGACTCCCTTCGTGGTAACCGGCCTGGACCGCCCGCGCCAACTCCCCGGCGCGCAGGTGACCGCCAACTTTCTTCACACGCTGGGCGTGAAGCCGGCGCTGGGGCGGTCGTTCCTGCCCGATGAAGACGGGTTGAGCGGCTCGGGGGTTGCCGGGCACTCGGCCCTCATCAGCTACCGCTTCTGGCAGGAGGAACTCGGAGGCGACCCCAATGTGCTCGGGCGGAATATCGGGCTGGATTCGCAGCCTTACACTATCGCCGGCGTCCTGCCCGCGGATTTCAAATTTTTTGGCCGGCGCATGGACGTAATCACGCCCGTTTCTTTGGATATCCACGACCGCGATTATCACAACCTGACGGTGATCGCGCGCCGCAACGGCCCCAAATCGCGCGCCACCGCCGAGATGGCCGTCATCGCGCGCTCCCTCGAGCAGGCCTACCCCAAGAGCAACCGCGGCTGGACCATCGAAGTCGAGGATTTCCGCGACCGGGTGGTAAGCCACACCTTCCGCATCCGGCTCTTGCTGCTGTCTGGTGCAGTGGGATTCGTGCTTTTGATCGCGTGTACGAATATCGCGGCATTGCTGCTGGCGCGATCGGCCGCGCGATCGCGGGAGATCGCGGTCCGCGTTTGCCTGGGCGCGACGGGAGCCCGCATCGCCGCGCAACTGCTCACCGAAAGCGCGGTCTTGTCCGCGGCCGGAGGCGCGCTGGGGCTGGGGCTCGCCCGCCTGCTGCTTCGCGCCGCGACCTCCATTGTTCCCGGAGCGCCGATTCTGGCCGGACAAGTCGAGTTCGGCCTGCCCGTCGTTTGGTTCACGATCGCCGTCTCATTTGCGACCTGCGCAATTTTCGGGCTCGCGCCCGCCATCGCCGCCGCGAAACCCGACCTGCAATCTTCGCTCCGCGATTCCAGCCGCGGATCTACCGCCAGCCGCCACAAGCAGCTTTTGCGCAGAATCATGGTGGGGGCTGAAGCGGCGATCGCCATCGCGCTGCTGGCCGGAGCCGGACTCATGTACGGCGGGCTTCGAGAGTTGAGCCACGCCGATCCGGGTTTCGATCCGCAAAACGTCCTGACTCTGCGGCTTTTCCTTCCGACCGCCAAATTCGACAACGCCCGGGCGTTGCGTTTTCAGAACACGGCCGTAGAGAAGATCTCCGCTCTGCCAGGGGTGAGCAGCGTCGCCGTAGCCACCGTCTTGCCGATGCAGAACAACATGGAAGTTCCCATCGACGTTGAAGGCGCGCCCCCGAGGGGCAATGGGGAACGGCCCAGCATCGCCTACGCCGCCGTCAGCCCCGATTTCTTCCGCACCTTCAGGATTCCGGTCAAACACGGGCGGGCCTTCACGCCCTCCGACGACGAAAAAGCGCCGCCAGTGGCCATCATCAACGAGGAACTTGCCGCGCGCTATTTCCCCAACCAGGATCCCCTGGGAAAACGGATTCTGGCCAACAAACCCATCCGGGGACGGAACGGATTCGAGGACACCCAGCGGCTGGAAATCGTCGGCGTGGCGGGGAATGTGAAGCTGTCCGCGCTGGCGACCGACGAAAAGCCTATACTGTACGTTCCCGAAATGCAAGGGGAATGGTCGCCCGCGGTATGGTTCGCCGTGCGTACGGCAGTGCCCCCTTCGAACTTGGCCGGCGCTGTGCGCGGCACGATCGCCAGCATCGACGCCGATCAGCCCATCGAGCAGATCGGCACCATGCACCAACTTCTCGAAAATCAGTTCGCCTCCACGGAGTTTCAAACCACCCTTTTGGCGGCCTTCGCCACGGTGGCGATGCTGCTGGCCGCCGTCGGCATCTACGGGGTGAACGCCTACGTGGTGACGCAGCGCAAGGGCGAAATCGGTTTGCGGATGGCGCTGGGCGCCACGCCCGACCGGGTGGTCCGGGAAATCGTGGGGCAAGGCATGTTGCCGACGGCCATCGGCATCGCGATCGGATTGGCGGCCGCGATTGCCGGCTCGCTGGCGCTCCGCAGCGCCCTGGTGGGAGAAGCCTCGCTCGATCCGGTCGCGTTTTTGGAAGCGACCCTGTTGTTGGGCGCTGTGGCCGCGCTCGCCTGTTACCTGCCGGCCCGCAAAGCCACGCGCGTCGATCCGGCCGTCGTCTTGCGGGCGGAGTAGACCCACGGCCGGCTTAGGAACCACCGCGGCCCTGTGCCATACTAGCCCTCATGAGTTTTGCGGAGCAGTGGCTCCAGCGGCCACAGAACGTCTGGCTGCGCCGGGCCTTCTTCCAAATCCATCTGTGGATCGGCGTCGGTCTCGGCCTCTACCTGCTGCTCATCAGTATCACGGGCAGCATGATTGTGTTCCGCAACGAGGTCTATGGCGCCTTCTCGCCCAAGCCGGTGATTGTCCACACCAGCGGCCCGCGCCTGACCAAAGACGAGCTGAAAGCGGCCGCGCATCGCGCTTTTCCCGGTTACTCCGTGAGCTTCATTTGGGAGGCCCGCAAGCCGGATCAGGCCATCGAGATCTGGATGGAGCGGGACGGCAGGCAAAAACAGCGGCTCTTCGACCCCTACACCGGCCAGGACCTGGGCCCGGCTGTGCCCAATATCATTCGCTTTATGGCGTGGGCCTCCGATTTCCACACCAACCTGCTTGGGGGCGAAAAAGGAAGGATGTGGAACGGTATCGGGTCCGTCTTCCTTAGCGTGCTTTCTTTGAGCGGCCTGGTGATCTGGTGGCCGGGCGTGAGGAACTGGAAACGCGGGCTCGGCGTCGAATGGCGGGCGAATTGGAAGCGCATCAACTTCGATCTCCACAGCGCGGTGGGGTTCTGGACGTTCGCGTTTGTGTTCATGTGGGGCGTGACGGGCGTCTACGTGGTCTGGCCGGCCCCCTTCCAGAAGGCGATCAACCGGTTCTATCCGCTCGATTTCTATCGTCTGCCTTCGGCGCAGGCCGCTCCGGCGCCGGCCGCCGCCAAATTTATCCCGGTGGCGGAGGAACAGCCGGCGCCGCTTCCGCCGCGCCGGCGCTGGCCGCCGCCGCATTACAGCACCGGCGATAAGATCCTTCGCTGGTTCACCTATCTGCATTTCGGCAACTTCGCGGGACTGAAGACCAAGGCGCTATGGGCGCTTTTGGGGCTCGCACCGGTACTGTTGTTCTTTACCGGGGTTCTGATGTGGTGGAACCGCGTGCTGAGCCGCGAAGCACTGCGCTTGCGGCGTGCTCCCGAAGCGGCTCCCGCCTTCGAGTCTTAGTGCGTTAAATCGTAGACGAAGTAGTTCATGGCGATCCGGTACGCCAGCCCCGCCCATTTCTCCGGATAGCGCGGATCGTCCGACCATTCCCAGGCATCGCCCAGATCCATGTTGTGGCAGATAGCCACCATGATGCGGCCCTTGTCATCGTAGATCGCCCGCCACCGAGCCTCATAGCCGTCCTGCTCGTAGGTCCGGTGGGTGCGCAAATACTGCGCGCCGGGGACCTGGTAGCGGTCATCCAGATCCGTCACCGTGTGGAAGATCGGATCGGAGTTATCGATGTCCACGATCGGCCGGTTGGGAAAGACCTTGCTCATGCTGGCGATGAACACCTGCCATTCGCGCGTGCCGTGGAAATCGTCGACCATCAGGAAGCCGCCGCGCTGGAGAAAATCGCGCAACTGCGCGGCCTGATCGTCGGGCAGATACCAGTGCCCGACTTCCACCGCGTACATCATCGGCCAGTTGTAAACGTCGTCGGTGCCGTCGAGGTCCACGACCTGCTCGACCGATTTCGAATCGATGCGCGTGAGCCGCCGTACGCCTTGCAACAGATGCCGGTCCGAGCGCGGGTAATCGATGGTCCAGTTCAGCCCCGTGTTGCCGCGGAAGAAGTATCCACGGCCGACATCGGGAACCCGGAGGCGCGCGCGAGTCCATTCGTGTTGATCCAGGTAATCCGCAGGCAACGGGAAGTCGTTATACTCTGCGGCCGGATATTCCTTGAAGGGCCGTTGCGCGCGCAACACGCCCAGGGCGGCCAATACCGTGACACTCAGAAACACCGCGGTGCGCCACCGCTGGAAGCGCACAGCTTGCCGGGAACGTTGTGCGCGATAGGACATGGACCCTCGAACCGCAGAGTATCACATGACGGCCGCCGTTGGTAGACTCGATGGCATGCGCATCCTGCTGCTGTCGTTCGTGTTGCTCGCGGCCGTGCGGATCTCGGCGGCGGACCTCAAGGTGGATCACGTGACCTTCGCCGGAAAGAGCCTGGACGCCATGCGAAAAATGTTCGCCGGCGCCGGCATCCCCACCGAATACGGAGGCCGGCACAGCAACGGCATCACGGAGATGGCTCTGGCGAGCTTTCCCGATGGGTCCTATCTGGAACTGATCGCGCCCATCCCCGGCGCCGATGCGAGCCCGCATTACTGGTTTCCGTTCATGGCCGGCGATGGAGGCCCGTGCGCTTGGGCCATCCGGAGTGCCAATCTCGCGCCGGAGGTCGCGCGGCTCCGGAAGGCGGGCATCGAAACCGATGATGAGAAGGCCGGCAGAAAGCGGCCGGATGGGAAAGAGCTGAGATGGGAAACGGCTCGGGTCGGTCCAGGGCCGCAGGGGTCCTTCTTCCCGTTCATGATCGCGGATGAGACGCCCCGGGATCTGCGAGCGTACCCGAGCGGCAAGCCCACGACGGCGGCCATTAGCGGCGTGAAATTTGTTGTGGTACAGGTCCGCGACCTCGCTGCGGCGATCGCAAGGTACCGGGCCGCTTTCCAGCTCCCCGAACCTCAAATGCAGGACGATGCCACCCTCGGCGCGCATCTGGCATGGTTCCCGGGCACACCGGCGATTCTGGCGAGTCCATCGGGGCCGGATACCTGGCTCAGTCAGCGTTTGAAACAGTTCGGTGAAATCCCGTGCGCTTTCATCCTGGGCTCGGCAGCCGGCATCACGGCCGCAAACCCGCCAACGAAGTGGTTTTCATCGCAGTTTATGTGGATTGACGCAAGTAAACTGAACAACGCGCGAGTCGGCCTCGCGGCGAGGTAATCCTACTGCTGCGGCCCGATATCCCCCGGCCCGCCGTCGCCCGCCGAGCCGCCCGAGACGATCCGCCCGTCCGGCAGCGTCACGCGCCGCGCGTCGATCAGATGCGAGCCGTCCTTGGCCAAGTAACCATCCACGATGATCGTGTCGCCGAGCTTGATATCGCCGCGCTTGAATCCCCGCCGCGACAAAGCGCCCGGCGCGCCGGCCTCGCAGCTCCAGCTCACCGTATTGCCCTTGTCGTCCTTCACGTCAATGTAGAAGTACGAGTGCGGATTGGTCCACTCGATCTTCGTGAGCGTGCCTTTCAGCCGCATCGACTTTTGTCCATCGAACTCGGCGGCAAAGGAGTGGTGCGCGGCCAGCGGCAGAGCGGCCACGATGCCAACGGCTGCCAGCCATAGGGTGGTCTTCGCTGTCATGCACTTTAGGATATAGGATTAAATGCATGGCCGTGAGACATCTCATTTCCGCCGCAATCTGCGTTTGCTCGATCGCCGCCGCGCAGCGCGGCGCGACGAAAGCGCCGCCC
>Ga0070739_10002516_pt1 | contig 24513 bp, 32 predicted proteins | sample Coa_R1_7_FD_66445 | JGI IMG/M metagenome (GOLD analysis project Ga0070739, IMG submission 66445) | Surface soil microbial communities from Centralia Pennsylvania, which are recovering from an underground coalmine fire - Coalmine... | ecosystem: Environmental > Terrestrial > Soil > Unclassified ...
CTGCGCAAGCTCATTACTCATGGTTGTCCTGAAAGCGGGCAGATTGGGCCAGGATATTTCCATATTCCGCAGCTCCGTCTTGCTTTTCCACTGAGCATCAAATCCTGCCTGTTTTACCTCAAACTGTTCCCCTAACTCGTTCCCCTCCTGGAACACCCAGAAAGGAGGATCGATAGGACGTGGTTTCCTGGCGTGTCGGAAAAGGTTCTCATGGAGCCAATCAGTCCATAGTGCGGCATCAGTCTCACTACTATGGATAGCGAGCAGGGCAGCCGCGCTCTTCGGCAGCACGGGTGCCCTCTTGGGTGAACCTTTTCTTAGTTCCCAGCCGTGCAAAGTGAGCAAATCATGGATGCCGATTTCGACTGCCAGGCTGACAGGGATAGATGACCCGCCATCGACCTGCTCAAAGCGCATTTGCAGCGTGCGCGCATCAAGATAGCTGAAAACGGCTTTCCTCTCGTGCTTGCTGGCCCATTGCTCCAACACGCGGTAGGCATGCACTGCCATCACTTTGGTGCCGCCCGTGTAGTTGAGGCCCACGCGAGCCGGGTGGATCGGGTTTGTTCTGGTGTAGTCGCGTTCGTATTGCTCGATTGCCTCGGACACTTTTTCCTCAACTGAAGCCGCCTCTGACTCTTTCACTTCTTTGAGGCTAATATCGACGTTCTGAAACCACTTTCTCAATCTCTCAGCGAGAGGAAAACCGTCTCTGGAGTGAATGAGGGTTATTTTGCCACCTGGCGCGGCGAGCAGTTTGCCGGCCACTGCGTTCGGCAGCGGGTTGGAGCCGACGAGCAGCAAAAGGTGATCAACCAGGTAATCTTGTAGATCGCTCATTACCAAACCTCGACTCTTCATTTCTCAAGAGATGATGCAGCGTTCTGGAGTAAAGAAAGGCTGTTTGAGGGCTTCACTTTCATGCTTTCTCTTTTTACTTCTCCAAACCTGTTTTTTTAGTATGATTCGTCCTGTAACCAAGTACCAATGTTGAAACTTCCAGTGCAGCTTATTCTAGCAGCAAATACTCTTGAGGTCAAGGGAGCGAATGTTCTCTGTTGATCTTTTCCCTCGCTTTTCCCTATTAAGACGTATAACTGGACAAGAGGACGAGTATATGCTATACTCTCTTTGGGAACTGGTGGCATAATGTTCATTATGCCATCAGTTTGCCCCAAAAAAATGGATGGCGCACGCTGGAATCAGGCGCACCACGCCCCGAATCAGCGCCAAAAACTGTCGGCATAATGTTTTTGAGAGAGGAAAAGCAACGATGAAGGCACTCGCCATCGTGACCCCCTTGCCCACAGAAGCAAAGGAAATTGAGGACTGGCTCACTGCTTACCGTGCGGCGCTGGCAGGCAAAGACGCTGCCACCATCGATGCCTATCTGCGGGTGGTACGCCAGTTCGCTCGCTGGTTTGCCTGCCGCCCCGGCAACGACGGCCAGTTTTACCCGCAAAGCATCACCCGCACGGCGGTCGAGATGTACCTCTCCACCCTCACGAGTCCCAGCCACAAGCATCTTGCCCGCTCGGCCCTCTCCGGTTTCTGCACCTGGCTCATCGAAGAACAGGGCCTGCTGGAGAAGAATCCCACGCGCGGCATCCTCATCCCCCCACAGGCGGCCCTGGCCCCGCGTGTGCTGAGCGAGGATCAACGCTACGTCCTGCGTGAGCTGGTGGAGCGTGAGGCCGACCTGCGCGGCAAAGCGGCCTTTGCCCTCGGCTACTGGGCGGGCTGCCGCGTCAGCGACGTGTCCTGGCTCCTGATGGAGAATCTGCATGTCACGCAGAAAGCTGGCTGGATGCTCGTCGGCCATAAAGGCGGCAAGAGCCGTGAAGTCGATCTGACCAACGAGGCCCGCCGGGCCTTGCTCGACTATCTCACCGAAGGCGGTCGCCGCGAGAGTGCCTACGTCTTTACCAGTCAGCGGGCCAAGAACACGCTGGCCAACGGGGAACGCGATGGCTGGCGCTGGACAGAAGATGGCATTCATGTCTGGTGGCAGGGCATCAAGGAACGGGCGAGGCGAGCAGAAGCCGAACTCATCGACGACGTGACGTTCCATGACCTGCGCCACGATTTTGCCCATCGGGCACGAGAAGCGGGCTGGTCGCTTGAGGAAGTGGCCTACTACCTCGGTCATCTGACGAAGAGTGGTACCCCGGCCATTCAGACGACCGTGCGCTATACGCAGGTGAGCCGCGAGCAGGTCAAGAGCAAGCTGAAAGCCCTCAAGGGCTAAGCAAGAAGGGAGTCCTCATCGTACTCCAGTGTGCTGGCCGGAAGCGGTCGGGACGTCGGTCGAGATGGCTCCGGCGCTTGCCGCAAGGGCTTGCGCACGGAGCACGAATCTGATCGTCCTTCATCGGTAGCGCCCAGTACTTCCAGCATCCCTTCGAGGATATCATACGCTGAATTTCGTCTCTGATCGTTCTCCTCGAGGACATCCCACCACATTCCTGCTGTATAGAAAGCGTGTCGGGACTGTTCTAGGTTGAGGAGATGATCGAGCGGCATGCATGCTTGCCAGACCGTAAAGATACAGGGAACATGCTCATCAGGTGACTGATGATAGAAGTAACGCAAATAGTGAACTTTCTCCTCAAGAGGGAGAGCTTTGAGCAAAGTAATAACCTCATCCGTCTGGTTCTTTTCGATCAGGCTCGTTATGGATTGTAGCCGAGATGGTGAGAGAAGTGGTGGGACAAGCATTTTCATCTCCTCATGGAGAAAAAGTGACCTCTATGGTTTCTCCTTGCTCTGAGCATAGGTTTGACAAAAAGGAAGACGAACCCGGCAATTATCGGGCGCTTTGCGCTGGAATCACTCGATCAGAGCTTATATATCAATACAAAAGGCGTAGTAGGAGAGAGGTTTTTTTACGTATTACATCTCTACAGACATCTCTTAGCTGAAGGAGTCCTCGATAGGCCGGCGTAGTATGGATGTGTTGCTTATAATGAAAAGGCTTTGCCCACTCACTAGCGATTTTCTCAAGCATCTCATCATCTACTTTGGCAATAGCAGATACAAATGAATCTGAAACCAATGTAATTGATTCACTTTCTCCATCATCCCATACTACCTTTACCAAGTTATCTGTAAACACAGGAAAAACAGATAGACCTTGTGTTCTTATTATCTGGCATAGACGATCTAAATCATCCGGTATAAGTACATGGAATGAGAAATCTGCTACTGGATAAGTTTTTAACTTCCTGAAAAATGCCTCTCTATCTTGCTCATCGATTGGTGAGGAAAAAAGTGTAACAAAATCTTGGGGATCTGCGGAATAGAATTCTATCGTTGTTCCCATGGTGGATGCTCCTTGTAGTCAGAGGCTTGCATCAAATCGGTTGTAGTATGCCGATTTGATGCAAGTTTATTATGGCGGGGTTAACACCCTATGCCTGTAATTCTATACAACGCCTGATTGTACCAGATAGGAACAGTGTCAGGAGGTAGTTTCCCACTATGAATTTCATAGTTAAACTGCCTCCTTCCCCTTGGAGTATCTGGTTTAAAGTCAGCGTAATCACTACCAACAGGCCAATTCGTGTCCGGATAAACTGAGGTATCAGACGGATGAACACCTCCAGTGACGTGAACATCTGCCCCAGCAGCTCCTCTGGGCTGAAACTCAAATTCTGTTTGAGGATATATCTGTTGTAGCTGCGCCGGACCTCCATTCTGCATGTCATAGTGGAACTGATTTCCCCTCTGGGCAAATGGGTTGTTGCCGCCATAGGCACAATTATGCACCACCCACTCACCCACGCCCACGGTGTAGGTGTGATCCTGGGCAACCTCTAGATGATACATCACCTACGTGCCAGGCACCACCTTCCAGCCCGTCACCGTGCCGACGGTGCCGTCGGCATTGAGTACCTGCATGCCCACCGTGAGCTGACTCACCGGCACGAAGCCGTGTTCCAGTGTCAGGAAGGGATGGCGCTGGTTCGTATGCATCACTTCGCTGTGCTGCTGAACAAGGGTGCTGTGCGGCAGTTATGTGTCCAAAAAAGGAGAGCCATGCTTGTAGTCGCTACAAGCATGGCTGGGCATCAATGTCGGCCTGGATTGATCCTCTCTGCTGCTGGATAGAGCAGTGGCAATGCAGGATACTGGCTCCGCGCCCGTTGCACAATGGCATTCGGCTCCTCGGCAGCATGCAAGCCGTAATGTAGCTCCAACCAGTCTCGCAATTCCTGGTTCCGTGTGGTGTGTCGTCTCTGCTCATCGGGCTACTCTGGATAGATGCCCAGGATTGGCTCTTGTCCCCACGCTAGTAAGGTCAGAAACTCCGTCAGGTTATTCGCCAGTACCCCTGATCCTTCTGCTTCCGAGTTGAAGTAGACGACAGGTGCTTCATCCAACGGTATATCCTTATAGGGCCAGAGGGCATAGAAAGAATAACTTGCATCATGGCCGAAACCAAAGAATTGCGGAATTGCCTCCGGCACCACATCGTGCTTAAAATTTTCTTGAGGTAGCACTGCTACCTCGAAGTCCCAGCTATAATGATCACGAGAAGTGTTCTGGAATGCCAAGAGATGCTCCAGAAGACGGGGAACAGGATATGGCTTGAAATTCTCTCGGAACGTCTCAAGTGTTAGAACCATACATCCTCCTTCCCCGTATTGTTAATCAATAATGATATTTTTATTTTCTCTTTTCTCTGCCCTACTGGCTCGAAGCTCATCTCATAGCTCGTTATAATCTCCGTGCTCACATAGTTATGGATCCCATATTATTCTTCATCATTGTTCAGAACATTATCAATGAACCAGGACGTAAAATCAGGGTACCTCAAAGTCGCTTCACGCAGCTCATGATCCCAGAATACCACAGGGTACTCACCTCTTGCATCAGACGTTGAGCGGTCAAAACACCAATCATCACATGTAGACGCAAACGGGATACAGACTTTCTCATCGGAGCGAAACGTATTGACACCAGTTTCACGCTCTTGTTCTCGCTCATAGGCATAGATCTCCTGCCACTGGAACCAGTAGCTGGCGATTTCATGGTACAAAGGTTTGGTAAAAACTCCAGCTTGAAATGTGACGTCATCATCCCACGCCGCACGTGCCTCTCCCGCTCCACAGATAAAATACTGTTCATTTGTACCAATACCCAGTCCATTCGTTGCTTGCAAAAATTGCACATAGCTGGGTGGGAGAGCTGTCCCCAACACAGTCTCCGCTTGTTGGATATGGGCTACTGTTGCTGGCGGATGAGCAAGGATATACCTATAGCGACGTTCTTCCTCCAAAGGGGCTATTTCAAAAAGATAACTCCATTGATCTGGCGATTTCCAGGCAAAATGCTCACCGTACAGCACAGCAACACGGGTTGCACGCGCTAGTAAGTACCTTAAAGGCGCAAATACCGTACTTTCCTGTACATTGGCGTCCATGGACTGAATTCCTGCAAAAAAGGCGTCCCACAATGTTGTCTGAGCATTGGCCAGATAGTGCAAAAAAGTAGTTGTGGCTAGTGAAGCTGGTTTATGTCTGAGAAAGTCCTCAGCAGAAATTTGATTGGCGCGTTCCTGGGTCCATATCTGAAAGTTCTGGGAAGCATAGTTTTGCAATATATCATCCCATGATTTAGACATTTGTATGTTCTCCTTAACTCCAAACAAAACAACTTCGTACAATGGGTTGTCAACGCTCCTAATATCAGGACGCTAGTTAATTTTACCAATTAGCATCCTAATATTAGGAGATTTGGGTATGGGGTATTTGGCGCGGGCTCTGACTGTTAAACGACCGATTTGTTATGTATTGTATTATCAATATCGGTTATTTAACAGTCAAATTCGTTATCAAGAACTACTTACCCCATATCCACTTCACTCCAGGTGGTCTCCAGATGCAGCTTCTTTCCTGCACGTTTCGCCATGCGGAAGGGATCGCTACAGGCGTGAAGAATATAGGTGGAACACGCATTTAAAATGCGTTCCGCGTAGTCCGACGGCCCTAAACCGGCAAAACCGTGTGCGGCAATGATGAGACTGCCTCCAAAGCTGCGACATTGTTCAAAGAGGCGGCTGGTTTCTTCGCGCAGCCGTAATGCATTGAACTCATCAATAATGAACAGGGTGTGGACACCTGGACGGCGACGGGTGCTGATGTAATGGATGAAGTCTTCAATCAGAAAGCGTCCCAGGCGAGGAGCTTCCTGCTGTAAGGTGAAACCTGGCACCCGCAGGTAGGCGGCATCGACCATGCCGTAGTCCAGGATGCCGTCCAGTTGGCCATCCAGGGCCGAGAAAAAGACCTGGTAGCGCATCTTCACCTGTTCAACGAGGGTTTTGTCCAGCGCCAGCACGCGCTGGTACTGGCGTCGATCATGGCGGTAGAGGGTTTTCAACTGGTCGATGCGCAGATTTGCCAGCAGGTGGCGACTACTGCGTGGGGTGATGGGAGTATGGAGCGCCAGGTCGAGGACATTGGCGGCCACATCGCCATAGTAGGCAGACTCCGAGAAATCCACCACGGAGAGCAGGCGGTTTTTGAGTTCGAGGGGCGTGCCCTGCCAGCCGTTATAGAAGAGGGAAGGAAACACGGCGCAGCGGCGCGCTCCTGCCGCCCACATCGTCGCGAGAAAGCGAGCAGCGTTATCTTCGCTCTCTTCTTCAGCGCGTTTGGTTTCGCCTTTGGCATCCAGGTAGATGACCTGGAGTTGATAGGCTTGTCGGGCAGCAAAGGCGATGCGCAGCAGCGTTTCCGTTTTGCCGGAACCAGAACTGCCCACCATCACGGCATGATGGCGCAGGGCCGTGAGCGGAAAGCCGAAGCAACCTCGGTGAAGCCAGGGAAGATCGCCCATGGTAATTACCCCTCTGCTTGATCCTCGTCATCCAGCGGAACGCCGATCACCATCAGTGGCGACCCCTTCTTCATTGCCACGCACGGGGGCAGGCGGCGAGGGTGACGGATGCGGGCGACAGCACGTGTGTTGGCACGATGCCGACGGCGCTCGCGTGCCAGATACGCCTGGACGGGGTCGGGATGGCGCGCCTGCTGAGCCAACACCTCTTGCACAAAGCCCATGAGCGGCGCGCCCACCAGGGTGCGTAGCCAGACGGGCCAGGTGTCTGGCCAGAGCTGTGCCAGGGGCAGCGTGAGCAAATTGAACCGGGTGTGGGAGAGCGCCTGCACATAGGCAACCATCTCTTTGGCGAACAAGGTATCCAGGCCATGCCGCCAGAAGAGGAAGAGCAGGTAGCCACTGACGCCTGCGAGCAGCCCCCAGAGCAGCAAGCTCACGCGGCGGGGCAGCGCGCACGTCAAGCGGTGGGCGAGCAGGCCAAGCACGACAGCGGGCAAGGCGAAGAGAGCCACCATCAGCAGCAGGAGCCCTGTCAGCCCTGGCCCAAGCTCGGTCAAGGGGTCAAAAGAGCGGCGGTGTGATGGGTGAGTCGAGGCCATAAGCATCTCCGTACTCGGTGAGCGAATAGAGGCGGAACGGCTTACGCATCGGTGGGGGGAAGTCCGCCAGCTTCGCCTCAAGCAACTTTTTGGTGGCAGGGGTAGCAAAGTACCAGATGGAGGTATAGGTCACGGCCAGTTCACGCAAGTCATCGAGCAATGCGCTTTCGGTCTTGGCGGTGCGCTCGACCTCAATGGCGGTGACTTTGCCATTGGTCATATTGGTGAGCAGGGCATCAGGGGTATGAGGACGACGCTCACCTTTGATGAGGACTCCCATCTCCCGGCGAATCTCTCGCTCAGACGTCCACAGATCGCCGGGGCGTCTGGCTTCGACGGCGAGGCGCACCTGATTGATGGAGTAGAGGTGCGGCAAGCGAACCGAGGAAGGTTGCCCATCGCCATACTGAAAAGGCAACTGCGTCACGCGGAGTCCTTCGCGTGAGAGCCAGACCCAGAGTTGATCACCATGCAGGATCATCTTCTTTTCAATGTAGCCCAGGGTCGCCCACTTGCGCAACAGTTCGTAGGTTCGATCCTGAGACAGGGAATCGACGTTGGGCTTGAGCTTGTAGCGATCTTCGGCGGGCGTGTGCCGATAGAGCAGGCGTTGCACTTGATCGAAACGGGCGGCATATTGCAGGCCAATCCAGCGCAGGCACAACAGATCGCGCGAGGTCAGCTGAGAGGTGGCCTGTGTGTGACCGGAAGTCGTCATAGCATACATCTCCTTGTGGGGAGCTGAAGATCAGCTTGTCGAGAGGTGTATGCTTGATGGTTTTCTGCCTGATCTGCACTCTCTTGCAGATCGGGCTCAACAGATGCAGTTGCTGCAATTTGGCTCCTATGGCGGCCAGGGTCGCGCATCCAGTAAAATGGTTCGTTGTCGTTGTGATAGGCTCGTTCATGGTGATACTCCTTTTTCTAATGAAAGTTCTTTTGTTCCTTCATTAGCTATGGAGTATCGCTCTGCTTTTTACAAGCTCTTCAATGGCTCGCTGGACCGTCGTCAATTTGGGCGAAACTTAGGTAGTCTAAACATCCTTTCAGAAAACGAACGCTTGTATTACTCGGTTCACACGCTCTGGTCTGCCCAACGGTCAAGTTGAGCTTGACCCGTTTTCATAGAGTCTTTAGAGGTTTGAGATGAAGGCGATGAGAAACGTTTTGAATAAGGTAACGTTCACGTTTCTATTCTATTGATAAGAACTGCCCTACATCAAATATTAAGTCATATATGTTGTTTCTCCATTTGCTCATATGTAAATGGACTCCTATATCCGGGAAGCGGTTGGTCTTGCGACTGCTCGCCCGTTCTTTCCTGGACCGTTTGAGGACAGGTCCTGCTCTTTCACGCATCTGACTGGGAGGAGATTCCCGTTTCTGCGGCGGGTTGAGTGAGATGGAGGAGCTGTGGGAGCCCCCAGAGTCCGCAAGCCGAGAGAACGGCACATCGGCTCCCTTGTCCTTCACCACAGCTTCCCACCTTGTAGGCTAAGACGATCCCACCAACCCTCCCTATTCCATACGGCTTTCTCTGAATAAGGAATTGGTGCAGATGCTCATCCGACTAGTCGAATGTGATTTGCAGAGCGTCATGAAGCTCGGCAATGGTACTGTCGCTCCGCACGAGCAGACGACGCCAGATCTGAGAGCTGATCCTACGTAGCCAGACACACAATTGATATACCTAAACAGTTGTCTCTTTATGCTCCATCCTTCCTCCTCTGCTCGATCACTCATCTCGCACCTCACTATACCTGTTTCATTCACGTTTGTACAGGGTATAGGGACTCTTTGCCTATAGTTTCGGCTTTCTGGCCTCGTGTCACGCAAGCTGTCATGAGGTGCAAAGTGGCGGGTAGAGCAAGTTTAAGCAGCAATAACGAGCGATTCAAGCACACGTTCAAACGGATGCTGAGCTATGGAGGAGCAAAAGTTCCTTTCTTATTCAAGAAAAACAAGGAAGACAGGAAATAGAGGCACCTTTTTCCAGAGTCAATGCAGGAAAAATTGTTTGCAAGGAGCTCACTCCCGCTCCTTTGCCCTTCATGACCGCCAGCGTAGTGCTAGGCCGGTTCAGGAGCAGCAGGGCAGGCCGAGGGCGGTTCAGGAAACGACCGTTTGCTGAACGCTCTCCCCGGCCTGCCCCCTTCCCAGCACACGGTACCTGCTGAGCGGAAAAGCAGACACGCCTCTGCGCTGACCGTGTTTTGATTGCCATCTGAAAATCAACGTTCAGCAACTTGCCTCTCTCACTGAGTTGTTGTACACTAACCCCATCTGGAAGATCAAGGAGGAACCCACAGCGATGAAACTGGGCTATATTCGCGTGTCGAAAGATCAGCAAACCACCGCACTGCAAGAGGACGCCCTGCGACAGGAACAGTGCGAGCGCCTTTTTATCGACAAAATGAGTGGCAAGCGCTTTGACCGCCCACAATTCCTGCGCATGCTCGAGACCGCCCGCGCAGGCGATATCATCGTCGTCTGGCGACTTGATCGCCTAGTGGGTCAGCTAGCAATTGAACACCCCTTGACGAGAGCGGCGCCCGACCCGCCTAAGCGGCGGAGGCGTGCCCGTTCGCGCCGTCGGCGTCGTTTGCCGTTCCAGACAAACGGCGTGGGGTTCTTATTCCACCCTTTCACAGTTTGCTCCAACCAGTCAATGATCTGCTGAGCACTCTGAGGATGCTGACCGGAAAGTGCTCGTCGGATAATGATGCGCTGCACCGATTCCGCCATGTTCAGCCAGGAGCCACCCACCGGCGTGTAGAGCGGCATCACCCCGTGATGGAAGAACCAGCCGAGTAAGTCAGGTGACAGATGCCCCGCCAGATTATCCAGCACCAGGATGATGCGTAAGGGCGGCAGACCCTCAGCGCTCTCGTGCGGCCACAGCCAGGTTTTCCACTGCGCGGCGGGCGGGCGCTGCTCTTCGGGCGGCAAGGTCTCCGCAGGCTGCTGCTTCTCCAACTCGGCCAGGATCGCCGAGAGTTCCCCTTTGAGCCAGGGATGCAGCACCGCATTGGTCACCGAGACCACGCCTTTGGCGCGGATCTCGCCGGTGATCGGGCGAAAGAGCGTCAGCAGTTTGGCCGTCCCCCCCCGCTCGTACTCGTGCGGCTGCAAAGCGGGATGGCCTTCCGGCTGCCACGAGGCCCCAGGTTGCGGGATGGCCTGATAGGGTTCCGCTTCATCCTCATTAAGCTGGACGATCCCCGCCGCTTCCGCCTGCTCGTAGGCTTGCTCAATCAGTCTTTTTTTTCCGGCGTCTGCTCGTCATACGTGGTCACCGTGCCGCTCTTGCGCTTGCGCAGCGCGTAGCCGGTGCGCACCCACGTGCGCGTGCGCTGATAGCTATAGCCCGCCTCGTGCAGCACCTGGCGGATCGTTTCGCGCGCCACGTGGGGCAGCGCCTCCTTGCGCAGCGCTGTCCGCAGCAACAGCAGCGACCAGGTCGCGGTCTGATCCTGTTCTCGATCGGGCTCTCGCTGCACTTCCTGGATGATGCGTGCCTGCTGCTCGCTCGTGTACGTCGGCTTGCGCCCTCGTCCTGCGGCGATCGACAGGGCCGCTAAGCCGTGAGTATTGAAACGCTTCACCAGCCGGCCCACTCCCTTTCCACTCTTCAACCCGGCTTCATGAGCCGCCTCCGTAAAGGGCTTGCCTCCCGCCACTGCCAGCAGGGCTTGCGCCCTGCGCACCACATCGAGCCGCTCGCTGGTCGCTTTCGCCACTCGCTTCAGTTCTCGCTCTTCCTGCTCGCTCATCGCCCGTAAGGGCTCTTTCTGGGGTTGTGCCATGGTCCTTCTCCTTCCCTCACTTCCCCAGTCTACCACTTTCGCGCCTCTACCGGCATGTAATTGCTAGCTGACCCACTAGGTGACTCATAGCGCGTCTCTATCATTCCGCCGCAAGAGGAACAGGTCATGATCAGATTCGAGTACGCTTTTCCACACGCAGTACAGAAAAGAGAGACTTGCTTACATTGCATCGCCATGTTTCCTCCTTTAGGACTCTATAATACAAAATCACTGTTCCTTCTCTTGTCCTATCGGAGAAAGTAAATATTGTTTATTCTCATGATTGTCAATCGATACTTTAGGAACTTACTTTTGCCGTGAAAGCCGTTTGTGCAGCGTTTGAAGAGTCTGTATCTCTACCCTCGTGAGACTGTACAAACTCGTGACCATGAGTAGAAGCGCGCTGATGGCGACTCCTAATTGGACGCTGACGAGCGAGAACAAGGGAACAGAGACCACTAAGCCGAGCGAATACATGGCACGCTCAAACGTATTGAATGCTCCAAACACTTTGCCCATTTGGTACAATGGAAGCTGTTGTATCATCAGCGTTTTCGTCAGGTCCCCCATCGGTCCCCCCAGCGAGGCAAGAAAGCTGGCGACCAGCGCCATTGGAACATTGTTGGCCAATGCAAGCAGGAGAAAGCCTGTTCCCACAATCAACCGGCCTAGAAAGAGAATGAATATTTGCCGTTTGATCTGCCTGCTGCCAATGATGAGATTACTAAGGACATTTCCCACCCCATATGCCCCGACGATCAGCCCATAGATGCTGACACTATTCCCCAAATTATGTGCTACCAATAAGGGTACACCGACGACCCAGGAGATAGCCCAAGTAAAGTTGCTCAGCAATCCCGAAACAAGCGCCGAGCGCAGATCAGTTCCTTTGATCATGACCTTCAAGCCTTCTCCTACTTCCGTCAATACGCCATGCATTCCTCTTTGTCGTCTTGTTGCGTGTTCGGACTTCCAGGCGAAACGGCTCCCCAAGGCGAGTATAGACAGCGCAGAGACCCCGAAACTGACAGCATCAAGCGTAAAGAGATGCACGAGTGGGAGAAAGAGGACCACCAACCCAACAAGCGTTGGTCCCAATGCTCGCGCCAAGCGGCGGGTAATGTCCAGTAAGGCGTTGGTCGCCTGTAACAACTCCCGATCACTGCCAACCAGGGGCGATAAGCTGGCTTGCAAAGCGGGATTAAAGAGCGATCCAACGGCGTTGACGATAAATGACACTGCTATCAGATGCCAAAACTGTAAGCGTCCGCTCAGCGCCAACACAGGTAAGATCAGCACGACAACCGTTCGTATCACATCTACCACAATCATCGTGATGCGCCTGTTCCAACGGTCTGCGTAGACGCCACCGAGCAAACCAAAGCAAAAGACCGCAATTCCACCTGCTGCTGCGACGAGTCCTGCGTCACTGCCTGAAGTTTTCACCGCAACCCACATCACCGCTATGGTGTAAAAATAATCACCGATGGCCGATAAGGTTTGACCAACTAACAAGAGCATGATGTGTGGTAAACGTAACGCTTTGAGCAAATACATGGGGATTCCTACTCTTTTCTGACCGTATCAATGCTAGGCTTCATCAAGCTGCTTATGCAGATCAAACACGCTTTTCGCTTTTCTTCATCCCTGTTTGGAAACATGCCCTGTAGCAGTACGGGTTTTTATGATGCAGTCGATAGTTCTTGAAGCATAGTTGGTACCGGTAAGCAAAAGAACTCTAGCAAGTCCACCTGGGTCAATCATATTAAATTCCAGGATATATGGATAAGAGATGTCTAATCCAACATACCCCACGCCATTGGCTAATAACAGCTCTGTAAGCCGCGAACACATGTACTCTTCTTGCTCTGTCAATGCTGATGCATATGACTGTCCTCCTTGAAAGAGATTGGAGCGATGTTCACCACTCACAGAAACACGTCCATGAGCAGTAATGACCTCTCCTCCGGCGATAATAACGCGTTTCTCCCCGTGTTGTACCTCGGATGCAAACTTCTGTAAAACGGCATATTTGTTCTGAAGGCCAAGCAGGCTATCACCTATGGTCGGATCAACGATTGATTTCGTATTGCCGGTCATCGATTGGATGAGCGCACGGTCATTGCTCCCTTGCGAATCAACGAGAAAAACATCCGTTCCCCCTCCGCTATTCGTTGGTTTGAGAACCCAGCGTTCCTGGGGTTGGCGGCGATAGACGTCCCAGAGAATATCGAAACTGTTGGCGACATGATTTTCTAAGAGGTGTTCTTGAGGAACTAAGTAACCAAACGTGTTCTTCGTATTCAGAAACAGCAAAGCTTCAACCGAATTGACAAAAGGAACTCGTTTTGCGAGTAACCAGAGGATTTGCCAGATATCCTTTGCCAGATCGGGGTGCGGTGATTTCATAACCCAAATCAGGTCGAAGTTTTCCAGGCTTTCCCATTTGAGAGGCTCATCAATTCCCCCAAAATCAAATTTTTCCAGCACTTCCTGTTTTCCCAGCTCATCACGCTCGGCAGCATGATATTGCTTCAGGAGTTCAACCTCAACACGGTAGGGAACCGTGAAACCATACACATGGTAGTTGTGAGTCGCAACGGTATTGACGAGACCGACGCACACTTCATCACCCCTGGCTAAAAAGGTGTTTGCGAAAAGCACATCGTGTGCATCAAGATGAGCAGACGTTGTGCGTAATAGTAAAATCTTCATTTCGTCTTTGCCTTCCTTAGCTGCTTGGTGCTATAATACCTAAAGCAACTGTACAGTCTTTTCTATCTTTTTACCACGTCCTTGCATGTAGGTGTCATATGATAGATACGTGTGTTCTCTTACCTACAGTCATGTAGGTGTAACAATGAGGCAACTGATGGTTGAGATAAACAAGGAAACATATCACTATGGGGTAACTATCCGGGAATACCGGAAAGCTTGCGGAATGACGCAAGAGGAGCTAGCCAGCGTGTGGCCAAAATCCGAACGCTTCGGTGGAGGAGAAGGCGTCAATTGGAGATATGTGCAAGATATTGAGCATGGGCGCAAATGCCTTGAGAATGTTCATACCCTGAGGAAACTCTGCGACATTCTCCATATTCCCTACTGGAAATGTGGACTCTCCAACTATGATCCTTTTACTCATCAGATTCTTCCAGAACACGGGCAATCCCTCTCTAGAGAAACCCTCGATGTGGTTGAGAGTCTCATACGACAGATCTGGCACCTGCGTGGGGCTGCACGCCTTTCAGAAGCTGACCGAGGCATTGTCAGACTCGAAGCATTGTTCACCTATTTTCAACGTGAGCTGCCTTCCCCCATGCAACGAGAGCAACGATTTCAATTGCTCTTTGTCCAGTATCTGAGACTCAAAGCTGCTACCCTCCTTGAACAGAAAAACTATCAAGGAACAATGGCTCTCTATCAACAGATTTTTGAGATGGTCAAGCAGGCAAACGAGCCAGAAATAAAAGCGCTGGCTCTCAAAGGCATTGGAAAAGAGTTAGAGCGCAAGGGGAGCAAGCAAGAGGCTGTTGCTTATTTAGAAGAAGCACGCGATACTGCCCTCGAAACAAGCAGGCTATTACGTGCGTTTATTCAGTCTTACTTGATTCGAGGATATGCTGGGAATCGTGATGCCTTACGATTTGAGCGTGCCGTCACAACCGCTTTGACACTAGCAACATCGCTCTCTGGGCTGGATGAAGAAAGAATGGACTTTGTCTACTCTTGGAGTCCAGTGAGTTCCATCCTTGCAGAGCAAAGCTGGGGATACTTGGAACTTGGCCAGCCAGAGAAAACATTGGCCTTACGTGAGGAACTCGAGCGAGAAATTCACCTGGGCCAGGATATGCGTGTCCTGGCCTGGATACCCCTTGACTGGGCCAGGGCCTATCGAATGATGGGCGAAATTGAGCAGTGTATCGAAGAAGCACGAGTGTTTTACCAACGCTGTATGATTATGGGTTCTCCCCACGCACTACTCCAAGTACAACATCTGCTCGATGAGTTAGGTAAGGATGGCTATGGCACAATTCCTGCTGTACGCAACCTGAAAGAGGAAGTATGTTTAACGTCAATTAAATAGGGACTCTATCAAATCGAGGAAAGATCACTCATGAACGTGTCCAGCTTCCAGGGGTTTCGCTCATCAGAGGGAGCGTACTGCTCTACTCCTGTTCTATCAATAAGGATACCGGAACAATGTACTCTCTGCAACTTCCATGCTAACATCCTGGTCCCCTCCTGGTGAAAACCGGGAGAGGACTTGATTGTTATCAATGTTGTTCGGCTTTTTCCGGCACGACAAATACGACTGGACGGGAGGACGCATAGTCTGCCGTCACAACTTCCCAGCGTGTTTTCTTCACAAGGAAGAGCGGGTTGCTTTGGCGCTGACGCTTTTTGGTCTTCCAGGGATCGCCTCCGCATCCTTTGATTTCCCTCCATCCGACCGCACGGAGCGAGGCACCCCCCTCATCAGGCAAGGTGTAGGTAATCAGCCTTTTGTATCCGATGGCTCTGACCGCCTTCCACGCCGTCCCATACAGAAAAGAACAGGCATTGGGACATCCGTCGGTGCAGACGCGCCGGACTTCGAGTGTCCATCCATCGTCAAGATGGGTATTGCAAGGACGACCAACGATAGCGACGCCGCGTACCACTCCCGCTTCATCGGCCACCGCGAAGGCTAAGCGCGCAATGGGGATCGCACCATGATGGCGGTGCAGACGAGCGACATAGGCATTCGCCTGCTCGATAGTGCAGGGCACGACTACTAGCTTCTGTTGCTGTCTATTTCGTGTCATCTGGAGACGCTGTTCACTGACACGTTTTTGCTCTGCTCTTGCCCTCTTCATTTTCTGTTTGCAGGACTCTGAACAATAGAGCTTCTTCCGCCCAGGGCCAGCCTGCTCAATGGTATTGGGGCAACGAGGATTGTTACAAGGTATGCTCATGACTCTTCTCCACCAGATTCTCTGCTCGCACTGGTGATGGCCTGGTGTGTCCTGACTGCATCAAGCAAAAGCGAACTCACCAGACCATCACCCAGATCACCGATTCCTTCCTGTCTGTTCGAGGCAAAGCAGCCGTTATTCACATAGTCCTTCTTGTTCGCGCAGGTGCGCCCGGATTCCACTATCCTGCGGAAATTGGTAGGCAATCTTCATCGCCCGGCGTTCCCACTCATCCGGCGTTATTCGGCCTGCCAACCAATCATCATTGTTCGTTATGGCAACATGCAGGTACGCCTCCGAGACACCACATGCACGAGCCGTCTTCCGCAAGGCCCGTCGGGGAATCCTGCGTGTCCAGATGAAGAGCCAGAGGCTCCCGATGACAAGCACAACGGCGAACGCACACACACCTATTGCTACGATAGGTACGAGAGAATCCATCTTACCCCTCTCTTTTCGTCAACACCATCTCGAATTTCCTGTTTTATGCCAGTGCCGCCAGACAACGCTCCATGAGCATGCGCATGACCGGTGGCGTCACCGCATTCCCAAGCTGGCGAACCCGCTCATGCCTGTTACCGGTGAGGCGGTAGGATGCAGGAAACGCCATCATCGCCTGGAGCTCATGAGGCTCCAGCATTCTCAAGCCGCATTCCTCTATCGGAAGGATGTGCAGAGCCTGCGCCGTCAGGAGTGCGTAGCGTTCAACGGTCGTAATGGTCCCAACAGGCTCTGTCACCGGAGCTAATGTCCCTGTCCGATAGTAGCTCATGAGCCAGGCCAGTGGAGAGAGCAGTTCGCCATGACGCAACGTCATCAGCAACGGTACCTGCGCTGTCCACGCAGACACGTGCGCCTTCTCTTGCACCTTCTGCTGGGCTTCTTGATAACGCCGGAGGCCTTGCGCAATGCGCCGCAAGGTGCTGGCTTGCAGTGGCTTGCGACGATCCTTGATTCGTTGGACTGGCAGCTCCCAGTCTATCGCGCTGGCCGCTGTGCAATGGTAAGGAACAATTTCCCCAGCACAGACAGGGCACCGATACACATACTGGCCGACGCGCCCATATTTTCCCCAGGGACGCGCCGGATTCTTCCAACTCTGTACGGCCTGCTGATCTTTCCCGCACGAAGGGCAAAAGGCCGTTGGCGTGAACGTGAGATTCGGCTTCCGGTTGTTGCGCTTATAGAACACACAGTACATGCGATCCCGACTCTGGGGCGTCGGCTGCGCAAACATGGAGTTGAAGTACACGATCTGCCAGGCATATTCCAACGACTGCCACGCAGCAAGCCAGGCATCCCACAACCGCCAGGAGCGCGCGTCCACCACATTTTCTAGAATCACGATCTGATACTGGTGGTATTCGGCAAAGCGAAGAGGATCCCACATGGTACATCGTGACCGCTCTTCCGCCGGATCAACCGGTGCTGCCGGACTCCAGAGTGTCTGCTGACCCAATCCCTTCCGTCGCTTACCTTTGGCAAGGCTATGGTTGGTACATTCAGGGCTGGCCAGCAGAATCGTTGTCGCGGGATAGCGGCGCGGATCCGCCTGGCTGATGTCAGCCAGGACATGATCCGTCTGTGGATAATTGGTGGCATGGGTTTCAATTGCACGCGGCCAGTGATTGATCGCCAGGAGCACCTCCGCCCCTGCCTGGACAGCACCGGTCGTACTGCCACCTGCGCCGCAAAACATATCCGTACAGGTGATCGTGCTTGACCGGCTCATCGTCTCCTGCCTCCCTGTTCGAGCGGTTCTTTTTTCCCGCTCATCGTCTTGCCCCTTGTCGTTTTTGCTTGTAAGCATTGGGTATGATGGCCTCGACGTAGCAACAGCCATGCTCCAGGCGGATGATGACATCGTTGCCCTCTTCCATCCAGCAGTGAAAGGTATTCAGACGGCCTTTCACGGCCCAGAGACGACAGCGATCTGTCCCGACCGCATCGATGAGCGCCCCGCGAATCTGCTCCCAGCAGGCCGACACCAGCGCTCGTTCCTCCGGCGTCTCCTCCCGTTCATCAGGAAACCGTGCCGAATCGATGGGGACAAGCCAATGGACGAGAGCTTTGAAGATGCTCATGCTCCCCTTCCCTCCTGTCCTGAGCTATTGGAACATAGCTCATGAGACATTGATAATGGCTGATACGTTGACTCAAAGAGATCACCGGCGACAATCCACTCCTGATGATCACGCCCTCGCACCAGGTAATCCCCGACTTCTCCATGTTGACCGTTAGGAAGCGTCAGCGGCTCGGACAGCCGTGCCGCGAGCCGATAATCACATGGCTGATAGTCGGCCCAGCCGTCGGTATCGACGGCACTGACTCGGCGGTAATCGCGTTCTACCTTGACGCGCCGGACAGGAAATTGCCCATAGCGGTCCTGACCCAGGTAGTCGCCTACCTGGAAAGTGGCTGGCCCTTCGCGTGTCTGGATTACGCCTCCATAGCGTTGGTAATCCATTTCTGTCAGTTGGCGGAAACGCGAGCATGCTGTTTTACGGTAGAGTTTGAATGAGCCTGTGTGCATGCAGACCTCCTATCAGCTTCATAGAGCTGGCGAAACCGACGACGTGCCCGTGAGAGCAACATCTTCACCCCTTGAGGGGCAATACCCAGCGTGTGCGCAATCTCTTGATGGCTGTACCCTTCCAGAAAGAGGAGGACAGCCCCCCGATACTGCGCCGACATCCGCTGGAAGGTCAGCGACATGTCCTCTGCTGGCCCATCGTACTTGCTCTGTGGGTCAGCATCCATCCCACTGGAGACCTCATCCATCTCATCCAAAGAACACCAGTAAACCAGGCGGCGACGGCGAAACACGTCACAGGCCGCATGCGTCGCGATTCGATAGAGATAGCGACGCGCCTGCTCACAAGCAGGAAGAAAGACCTGTCGTTGAACGAGCGCCTGCCAGGCCCGCACAAACACCTCTTGCGTCACATCATCAGCCAGCATCTCATCACCAAGGAGGCGAAAGAGATAGCCCCGTATAGCCGGTTGATACCGCTCATAGAGCGCATCAAAATCAGCAGCAGACAAGGCAGTCCCTTGTGTCCGTATCGTCTCACGCTTCATCTGCCTGCCCTTTCGTTGTGGCGTCTTCTTGTCACCCACAGGTAGATAGCTAAAGACGTGATGAACCATACCAAAGTGCCATACAGCAACACATTCAAGGCTGTCATCGAGATTCCACTATATGCGCCAATCCCGATACCAGCGAGAAAAGCTGTTGAGGTTATCGAAAGCGTATACCACAGGTTTCTCATGGGTTTCTTCTCCTTTGTTGTGCAGAATATGTGTAGTTTCTGTTTTGTTGTGCAGAATAGGTGTGGTTTCTGTATGCCGCTTGTGAGGTGGGTGATGGCTGTGGTGGTACCCCGTGAATCACCTGGTACAGATCATGGAGCACCTCGTCGGCAAACTGAGCAGTACACTGCTGATAAACAGGCAAAAGATCGTCATCATCGTCATGAAGACATGAGAGCTGAATCAACTGCGCCTGGAGTTGTCCTAGCTTGTACGCTACGCTGCGTGCGTCTGTCGGGGCCATCGTGCTTCTGGTTGCCAGAGATGTCTCCTCGTCTCGAAGCTGTCGGAGCGTGGAGAGGGCATCGGCCACGGCAGAGATGGCTGAGGGAGCATGCCCTTGCAGATCATCCATCTGCCAGTCATACCCACGCTCTGTCTCCGTGATCGAGAGACCAGCTAGAGCCAGTGCCGCGACCAGGCGATCCGTGGTGGTGATCTGGTAGCCGCGCCGACGGGCTGATTTCCGTGCCTGAGCTAGGCCCAGGATACGTGTAAAATTCTATCACAGCAAAGCTTTGGAAGGACACCATGCCGAGAGTTGAAACATCATGCGCCGTAGGCGCACCACTCCCGATGAAAAAGAGTATCCTCGAAGGTGGCTCCTCCCGGAGAGAAGACGACCAACAGTATACCGCCTCAGAGCGTGCTTTTGAAACTGTACTGAGGTGTCTGGACGAACCACTCCCTGTCGCCTCACCAGTGCAAGACTGAGTATGAGAACACGAAGAAGACACTGAACACAAACAGACACCCCCTGGGAGGATGCCGCATCGACGTGACTTCAAGAGAAAGGAGCAGTGAGTATGCAGGTCCTCTATCAACGGTGCGCAGGTATTGATGTGCATCAACGCTTTCTGGTGGTGTGCCTCAGCATGAGGTAAGCTCAGGATACGTGCAAAAATCTCTCACAAGGCACGAATGTTCTCACCGTTGACGGATGAAACCACGCAGAAGCGTCACAAAAGCGGTTTTAACCTATCTTTTATGCATTTCATCAATACGCTCTTGCTTCTGATGCTCGATGCTCGATCAGCCTATGAAGCCACTCTATGGGGCTATGATAGCAATTTACACGCATCCTCGTCGTACCTCCAATTACGACGATGGTCGCTTTGCCTGGCACTTCGCCGTCGTCTATCGTCTGCTCACGCCAGTCGCTGCACGCGGCTCATTGGGCCTGTGGGAATGGGTGATCCCCGATGCCTGCCGCCAGGAACTGGAGGCCGCTGTTGAGCCGTGTGGGCAACAGGAGGGAAGGGGAGCATGAGCATCTTCAAAGCTCTGGCCCAGTGGCTTTCCCCCTTCGATTCGGCAAGGTTTCCTGATGAACGGGAGGAGACGCCGGAGGAACGAGCGCTGGTGTCGGCCTGCTGGGAGCAGATTCGCGGGGCGCTCATCGATGCGGTCGGGACAGATCGCTGTCGGCTCTGGGCCGTGAGAGGCCGTCCGAATACGTTCCACTGTTGGATGGAAGAGGGCAACGATGTCATCATCCGCCTGGAGCATGGCTGTTGCTACGTCGAGGCCATCGTGCCCAATGCTTACGAGCAAAAACGACGACGAGGGGTGAGACGATAAGTGGGAAATCGACAATAGCCTGTTCGGTAGGACTGGAGAGAGGAAGGGGGCTGCTGATGACGGTGCGCCATGGCGAACTGCTCTCTCCACCGGCCTGGCTCATGAGCTATTACCGGACAGGGACATTGGCTCCGGTGACAGAGCCTGTTGGGACCATTACGACCGTTGAACGCTACGCACTCCTGACGGCGCAGGCACTGCACACCCTTGCGGTAGAAGAAAGTGGCTTGAGAATGCTGGAGCCTCATGAACTCCAGGCGATGATGGCGTTTCCTGCATCCTACCGCCTCACTGGCAACAGGCATGAGCGGGTTTGCCAGCTTGGGAATGCGGTGACACCACCGGTCATGCGTATGCTCATGGGGCGTTGTCTGGCTGCACTAGCATAAAACAGGAAACGAGGATGGAGAAGACCTATCGAGATGGTGTTCACGAAAAGAGAGGTGGAGCATGGATTCTTTGGTGCCTATGGTAGCAACGGGCATGTGTGCGTTCTCCGTTGTGCTTGTCATCGGGAGCCTCTGGCTCTTCATCTGGACGCGCGGGATTCCCCGGCGGGCACTGCGGAAGACGGCTCGTGCATGTGGTGTCTCGGAGGCGTATCTACGTGCTGTCATTGCCAACAATGCCGATGTGTGTGAAGGTCGCATCAGTCGGCAAGAGTGGGAACGCCGAGCGATGAAGATTGCCTACCAATTTCCACAGGACAGCGGAATCCGGGCACACCTGCGCGAGCAAGAAGGACGGCGTGAATAACGGCTCTTTGCCTCAAGCATACAGGAAGGAATCGGTGATCTGGTAGATGGTCTGGTGAGTTCGCTTGATGCTGTCAGGACACAGCAGGCCATCACCTGTGCGAGCAGAGAATCTGGTGGAAAATGGTCATGATCACATCTTGTAACAATCCTCATTGCCACAATACTATTGAGCAAGCTGGTCTTGGACGGAAGAAGCTCTATTGTTCAGAGTCCTGCAAGCAGAAGATGAAGAGGGCAAGAGCAGAGCAAAAACGTGTCAGCGAACGACGTCTCCAGATGACACGAAATAGACAGCAGCAGAAGCTGGCAGTCGTGCCTTGTACTATCGAGCAGGCGAATGCCTATGTCTCTCGTCTGCACCGCCATCATGGAGCGATCCCCATTGCGCGCTTAGCCTTCGCGGTGGCCGATGAAGCGGGAGTGGTACGCGGCGTCGCCATCGTTGGTCGCCCTTGCAATACCCATCTTGATGATGGATGGACACTCGAAGTCCGGCGCGTCTGTACTGACGGATGTCCCAATGCCTGTTCTTTCCTGTATGGGGCAGCGTGGAAGGCGGCCAGAGCTATCGGATACAAAAGACTGATTACCTATACCTTGCCTGATGAGGGAGGTGCCTCGCTCCGTGCGGTAGGGTGGAGGGAAATCAAAGGATGCGGAGGTGACCCCTGGAAGAGTAAAAAGCGTCAGCGTCAAACCAACCCGCTCTTCCTCGTGAAGAAAACGCGCTGGGAAGTGGTGACGGCAGACTATGCGTCCTCGCGTCCAGTTCTTTTTGTCATGCCAGAAGGAGCCGAGCACCATTGATGACTATCCCACGGGTTGCGCAACGAGATGACCGTTTTGAGATACGTGGCTCTCCAGGCTGCTTTCCCCACACTGCTCCCTTGCTTCTAGCTTCTTGGACGTCGTTGCAAGACAGAATCCGGCCCCTCGCCCAAACTTTGTCTGGAGCCGTTTGAGCTAGAGAGGGATCTCGTTGCGCAACCCGTGGGCGTCGCCAGTTGAGCTAACACCAGGCGATTCTCTGATGCCCACGCGCTGACCAGGTGCAGGGCTTTCTTCCCCTTGCCTCGATCATGAGAGCGACGCAACGTTTTTCCATCAACGGCGATGACCCCCTTGATTTCCTCACTGACGCTTTGAATCCAGTGCAGAAAACAGGCTTCAAATTGCTTGGGATCAATGCGCGCAAACACCCTGCCAAAGGTATCATGGGAAGGGATGCTGTTGGGCAACTCCAGAAACGTCTCTCACCAGGCTTGTTTTGTTTTCCCAAACTCTTCGATCTCGACCCAGCCCTCGGCCCCACAGATCACGCCACACACGGCAATGATGATGATATCCACTAAGCGATGCAGTTTGGTGCGGTCGATACGTGGGTCTTCTACCTTAGCAAAGATGGTTGCCAGATCCAATGCTTTCTCTTCTTCCATCCCCTTCTCTCCTCTTTTTTGCTTCTGATTGTATCACCTCCTCACCTTTTAGATGCGATTGCCCTGAAGTCAGAGCCAAATGTGTTGCCAGAAGTAAAAGGAGTGTGCCAAACAGAAGTGTTTCCGCAGGACGGTCTGCACCTGGGGGCGGGCCAGCACCAGCAGATTATGCACGACGGCGACGATCTGACTCCAGCGTTCAAATTGCGCTGGGGTGCGCAGCCGGGGCTCGGCCCACAACAAGCTTTGCTTGTCAAAACGATAGCCATGCTCGTGCGAGTAGCGTCGTCGATAGCCCAAGACCACCTCGGGCAGGTCATTCGACGCCTTCCCGTCCCACAGAAACCAACTCTCGCGCGGGTCACGAGGCCGATCCGTGGCACGCGGTCGCACAAGGCGGATCACCGTCACCTCAATCGACCGAGCCTTGGGCAGATGCAGATGCGTCCACCAGGTGACCTCCACGGGATGGCCGTGCGCATCGTGGCCTTGCCACTGACCGGCGGCTGGGCCATACGTGCTGGGCTCGCCGCACTGAAAGCGCTCCCCATCTTTGCGTAGCGCTCCCCGTTTGCCGATGGGAGCAGGCGCTGGGCCATACAACACGCGCTTGCGTTTGAGGCGCAGCAATTTGTCGTAGGGCAGCTCCGCCGTGGCTAGCAGAAAGGGCGCACAACTATACCAGCGATCGCTGGCCACGATGGGACGCCCCCCAAGCTCGGGAGCCAGTTGACGCAGTTGGGCTGCCGCCACTTCCACACTGGTTTGCTCCGAGCCAATGCGCTGCTGATCGAGCACCGCCGTCCAACTGCTGGGCTGCGCGGGCAGCAGCACGACGGTCGAAAACTGCCAGCCGTAGCTGATGGGTTTGCAGCCCTGCGGCAGGTTCGGCTTGTAGACCACGGTGCGATCCGGCGACGTCTGCGAGGCGGGACGCTCGATACTGGTGGCGTCAATGCCCAGCCACAGTCGGTCTCCCGCGAACAGCGGCAGCAGATACCGCACAAACACCTGGCGCAGGGGCTGCTGGTCAATCTGTCCATCTTCAAAAGCTTCATACAGACTGCACCAGCGCCGCTCAAAGCACGGCGAGAGCGACAGCTCGGGAAACGATCGGGCCTGCGTCTCAGTCACCAGCGCATCCACGATGTTAAACAGCGCGTCGGTGGCGCGCTCAAAACAGCGGTAGACCTCGTGACGAAAGTCTTGCAATGTGTTAA
>Ga0070739_10002518_pt1 | contig 24509 bp, 29 predicted proteins | sample Coa_R1_7_FD_66445 | JGI IMG/M metagenome (GOLD analysis project Ga0070739, IMG submission 66445) | Surface soil microbial communities from Centralia Pennsylvania, which are recovering from an underground coalmine fire - Coalmine... | ecosystem: Environmental > Terrestrial > Soil > Unclassified ...
TTCCGCTTCGACTTGTTGGTCTGGTAGTTGCGCCGCTTGCACTCGGTGCAGGCGAGCGTGATCGCAACTCTGACTCCTGTCTTCGCCATATCTCTCCAGGAAACTCCCGTCCGCCGTGGCAGGCTGACGCACCGCCTCGGGCCGCAGAAGTGTAGCGGGACCTTCGATACGCTGTCCGGCGCCGAGGCGGCGTAGCTCAGCTGGTTAGAGCGCCGGACTCATAACCCGGAGGTCGGTGGTTCGAGCCCACCCGCCGCTATCCGAAACGCCGGCGGCGACCCAAACCCCGTCGGCGCTCCGCGCCGACTGACTCTCAAGCCGGAGGTCGGTGGTTCGAGCCCACCCGCCGCTATCCGAAACGCCGGCGGCGACCCAAACCCCGTCGGCGCTCCGCGCCGACTGATTCTCAAGCCGGAGGTCGGTGCCCAGTCGCAGACCCCTACGCGAGGGCGTCGTAGGCGGCTGCATAACCTGAGCGCGCGGTGCGAATCCGATGACAATTCGCACACACCACCTCGCACTTTGCGATCTCCGCGAAGACCTTCTCAAGAGGGTATGCGTAGGCGGCCTGCACCGCCTCGGAGACCTTGAAGCTCTTCGATCCGGAGACGTGGTCGAGGTCCATCACGCACGTAGGAAAGCGCCCACCACAATCCGCGCAGGGATGGTCTTTCGCCCTCGCGATGATCGCTCGGATCCGCGCGCGATGGTTCGCACTCGCCCGACGCGACTGTGCACGCTCTCGCTCTTTCTCTTCTGGAGTAGCGGCTTCCCAACGGGTTTTCACAGCACCGCATATCTCGCAGACCCATCGATGCCCGGCAGCCACGCCAGGAATCGAATGACGGCGGGCGTCTCGGTACCGGAGGTGGCCTCCACATTCGCAGAATCTAGGGCTCGTCGGGGTTCACACCTTGGCAGCATCCGAGCTTCAGCTTGCACAGCGGGCACTGAAGGGACTCGTGTCGCCACTCCATCTCGACGCCACAGCGCGGGCAAAGGTCGATGGAACTGCCGGTCTTCTCCATCTATGCAAGCTACTAATCGGAGCGGACGGCAGACGTCCTGCGAGCCGCCAGCTAGGTTTGCCCGATGGCCGGCGCAGCCGTCATCGAAGCCCGCGAGCTGAGGCGCACCTACCGCACGACCACCGGCGTGTTGCGGCGGCGGCCGCTCCAGGTCGAGGCGGTGCGCGGCGTGTCGTTCGCCGTCGAGCGCGGCGAGCTGTTCGGCCTGCTCGGCCCGAACGGTGCGGGCAAGACGACGACGATCAAGATGCTGATCACGCTGCTGCTGCCGACCTCCGGCAGCGCGCACGTGCTCGGTCTCGACGTGGTCAAGCACGCCCGCGAGGTGCGGCAGCGGATCGGCTACGTCTTCGGCGGCGACCGCGGCCTCTACGAGCGCCTGTCGGCACGCGACAACCTGCGCTACTTCGCCGAGCTCTACGGCGTCTCCGGGAAGGCTCAGCGGCAGCGGATCGACGAGGTGCTCGAGCTGGTCGGCCTCGCCGGGCGCGAGCAGGAGCGCGTCGAGGGCTACTCGCGCGGGATGCGGCAGCGGCTGCACATCGCGCGCGGCATCCTCCACGACCCGGAGGTGGTCTTCCTCGACGAGCCGACGATCGGCGTCGACCCCGTAGGCGCCCGCGAGCTGCGGCAGACGATCGGCGAGCTCGTCCGGGCGGGGAAGACGGTGCTGCTGACGACCCACTACATGTTCGAGGCGGACGCGCTCTGCGACCGGATCGCGGTGATCGCCCGCGGCCGGATCGTCGGCGAGGGCACGCCGAGCGCGCTCAAGGCGGGCGTCGCCGAGGGGACGGTGACGGAGATCGAGGTGTTCGGCGTCGACAACGGCGCGGTCGACCGGCTGCGGGCGGTGCCGACGGTGACGGCGGTCACGGTCGAGGAGCGGGACCAGAAGCAGCTGCTCGTGATCCAGGCGACCGGGGAGCGGGAGCTGACCGCGCCGCTGCTCGCCCAGCTCGACGGCGTCGAGGTGGGTCGCGTCAGCTCGCGCGAGCCGACGCTCGAGGATGCGTACGTCGCGCTCGTCGGCGGCGACTCGGGCTAGATGAGTGATTCCGCGAATGCCCGGGCGGAGGCTCGCGAACCTGGTCCGTCCTCGACGAACCAGGTTCGCGGGTTCGTCCGCGTCGCGCGGCTGCTCGCGTTCGGCTGGCTGCTGCACTTCAAGATGTTGTCGCAGTCGGCGTTCGACGGCTTCCTCGCGATCCTCTGGCCGCTCTTCTTCGCCACCGTCGCCTTCTTCGTCTTCCGCTCGGGCCACGCTTCGTCGGCGCTCGGCCCCGTCGCGCTCGGCGCCGCGGTGATGGGCGTGTGGACGGCGACGAGCGTCTCCGCCTCGTCGGCGCTGCAGCGCGAGCGCCGGCTCGGCACGCTCGAGCTGCTCGTCGCCGCGCCGACCTCGCTCGCGCTCGTCCTGCTCCCGGTGACGCTGGCGACGTCGTCGATCGGCCTCTACTGCATCGTCGCGACGCTGCTCTGGGCGCGCCTGCTGTTCGGGATCCACGTACCGGTCGCGCACCCGCTGCCGTTCGCGCTCGGCATCGTCGGAATCGTCGTCACGATAGGCTCGCTCGGCTTCCTGATGGCGGTCGCGTTCGTCCGCTCCCGGCGCGCCTGGGCGATCGGCGCGCTCACGGAATACCCGGTCTGGCTGATCTGCGGCTTCCTCGTGCCGGTCTCGCTGCTCCCGGGCTGGGTGCGGCCGCTCTCGTGGGTGCTCGGTCCGACCTGGGGCATGCGCGCGATCCGCGACGGCGCGTTCGGCGGCGGCCGCCCGCTGCTCGACGTGCTCGTCTGCTTCGGGCTCGCCGCCGCGTACGTCGCGGCCGGCGTGCTCGTGCTCGGCACGGTGATCGACTCCGCGCGGCGGCGCGCGACCCTGTCGCTGACGTGAGCCGCCACCTGCGGGTCTTCTTCGTGGGCGGGCTGATCAGCTACCGCGCGCTGTTCGGCTTCCTCAGCCTGTGGATCTTCGTGCCGACGCTGATCCTCACGCCGATCTTCCAGATCCTGCTCTTCGCGTACATCGGCCGCGCGGCGGGGGCGCGGTCGGACGAGTTCTACGTCGTCGGCAACGCGATTCAGTGCTCGTCGGTGCCGTGCCTGTTCGCGATGACGCAGACGATCGCGGACGAGCGCTTCTACCAGACGCTCGGCCCGATCCTGATCTCGCCGGCGGGTCGGCTGCCGGTCTTCCTCGGCCGGGCGGTACCGGTGATCCTGAACGGCGCCTTCGTGGCGGCCTTCGCGCTGTTCGCCGGCGGGCTGATCCTGGGCGTCTCGTTCGACGGCGCGGCCTGGGCGCGGCTGGTGCCCGTGCTGTGCGTGGCCACCTTCTCCTGCACGGGCCTCGGGCTCGTGAACGCGGCGCTCGGGCTGCGCATCCGCGAGACGGCGGTGCTGTCGAACGTCTTCGTCGGGCTGCTCCTGATCTTCTGCGGCGCGAACGTGCCGCTGTCGGCGCTGCCGGCGTGGATGGCGGAGATCGGCCGCGGGCTGCCGCTCACGCACGCGATCGAAGCCGCCCGCGCGGTCGCCGCCGGCGGCTCGCTCGCCTCCGTCCGCGGCTTGCTCGGCCGCGAGCTGCTGATCGGCGCGATCTACAGCGCCGCCGGCTTCGGCCTGATTCGCTTCCTCGAGCTGCAGAGCCGCCGCCACGCGACCCTGGAGCGCGCATGAGGAGCGTGCGGGTCGTCTGGAGCGGGTTCGTGATGAACCTGAAGATGCTCGGCACGTCGAGCTTCTTCCTGCTCACATCGGTCGTGCAGCCGGTGATCTTCGCGACGGTCGCCTTCTACATGTTCCGCTCCGGCGGGCGGTCGGGCACGCTGCTCTACGCGGCGCTCGGGGCCGGGATGATGGGCGTCTGGTCCACGACCCTCTTCGGCTCGGGCGGGATGATCCAGTGGCAGCGGTGGCAGGGCACGCTGGAGCTCGGCGTCGGCGCGCCGCCGCCGATGGCGCTCGTCTATCTGCCCTTCTCGCTGGCGAACGCGTTCACCGGCATGTACGCGCTCGCCGCGACGCTCGTCTGGGGCCGCGTCGTCTTCGGCGTGCCGCTCCACTTCGCCCACCCGCTCCTGTTCGTGCTCGCGCTCGTGGCGACCGTCGTCTCGCTGGGCTTGATGGGCCTCGTGCTCGCCTCGACGTTCATCCTCTACCGCTACGCGAATGCGATGTCGAACCTGCTCGAATACCCGGTCTGGGTCGCCTCCGGGCTCGTCTTCTCCACCTCGTTGCTGCCCGGCTGGACGCGCCCGATCTCGTGGTGCCTGCCGCCCTACTGGGGCGTGCTCGCGATCCGGCACGCCGCGCTCGGCGGCGAGACGTGGCGACCGCTCGGCATGGTCGCTGTGCTCGGCCTCGCGGCGGCGGCGATCTCGATCGTCACCTTCCGCGTCTTCGAGCACCAGGCGCGGGCGCGCGCGACGCTCTCCCTGACATGAGGCGCTGGTGGAGCGTGTTCCTCGTCGGCGGCGTGATCGCCTACCGCGGCCTGTTCAACTGGATCCGGCCGGCGATGTACGTGCCGACGATGCTCGGCAGCCCGATCTTCCAGCTGATCTTCTTCACCAAGCTCGGCCAGTACGCGCACGCGCAGCCGCGCGAGTTCTACGTCGTCGGCAACTCGGTGCAGGTCTGCTCGATGGCGTCGGTGTACGGGATGACGATGGCGGTGGCGAACGAGCGCTGGTTCGGGACGCTCGGGCCGTTGCTGGCGACGCCTGCGAACCGCGCGGCGGTCTTCCTCGGCCGTGGCGTGCCCGTGCTCGCGAACGGTCTGTTCGTCTCGGCGTTCACGTTCGGCGCCGGCGCGCTGCTGCTCGGGTTCCGGCCGGCGCTCGCCTCGCTGCCGGCGCTCGCGCTGATCGTGCTCGTCACCGTCGCCTCGTGCACCTGCTTCGGGATGCTGCTCGGCTCGATCGGCCTGCGCGCGAAGGACTTCTTCTTCGTGGCGAACCTCGCCTACTTCCTGATGCTGCTCTTCTGCGGCGTCAACATCCCGCTCGACGTGCTGCCCGGCTGGATGAGCTTCGTCGGGCGCTGCCTGCCGCTCACGCACGGGATCGCCGCGGCGCGCGGCGTCGCGGCCGGGCGGTCGCTGAGCGCCGTCTCCGGGCTCGTCTGGACGGAGCTCGGCATCGGCGCCGCCTACGCCTGCGCCGCCTACCTGCTCTTCCGCGTGCTCGAGCGCGAGTCACGGCGCAGCGCCGTGCTCGACTCGTACTGACGTGTCCGGGCTCCCGCGGTCGACCCCCCGAAACTGTTTCGACCGTTCCGGTCGAAACAGTTTCCACTCGAGGCTGCCGCTCGTCCTGCGGGAGAACGCGAACTTCCGCCGCTACTACGCAGGCCAGTCGATCTCGCTGCTCGGCGATCAGATCTCGCTGATCGCGCTCCCGCTCACCGCCGTCCTCGCGCTGCACGCGAGCGCCGGCCAGATGGGCGCGCTGACCACCGCCTACCTGGTGCCGAACCTGCTCTTCTCGCTCCATGCGGGCGTCTGGCTCGACCGGCGCGGCCGCCGGCGCGAGGCGATGCTGGCCGCCGACGTCGCTCGAGGCGTGCTCACCGCGACGATTCCGCTCGCCTACGCGGCCGGCGCGCTGACCTGGCCGCAGCTCTACGCGGTCGCGTTCCTGCTCGGGCTCTCGAGCGTCGTCTTCAACGTCGCCTACGGCGGCTTCTTCCAGGCCGTCGTGCCGCGGGAACGCTACGTGGAGGCGAACTCGCTGCTGCACGGCACGCGCGGCGCCTCGTACCTCGTGGGCACGAGCGTCGGCGGGGCGCTCGTCCAGCTCCTGCGCGGCCCGTTCGCGCTGGCGGTCGACGCGGCGTCCTTCTTCTGGTCGGCGGGTTTCCTGCGCCGGATCGACGTCGAGGAGCCGCGCGGCGAGCCGCACGAGCACGGCGGGCTCACGTCCGGCCTGCGCTGGATCCGCGCCAACGCGCTCATCCGGGCCGAGCTGCTCGGCGTGGCGACCATCAACCTCTTCAACTTCATGTACTTCGCGCTGTTCATGCTCTACGCGTCCCGGGCGCTGCACATGCGGCCGGCGACGATCGGCGTCGTGGTCGGGGTCGCGTCGGTGAGCACGCTGGGCGCGTCGGCTGTCACCGGCCGCATCTCGCGCCGCTTCGGCGTCGGCCCGACCTTCCTGTTCGGCTGCTTTCTCTTCCCCGCTCCGCTCGTGCTCGTCCCGGCCGCCGCCGGTCCGCACGGGCTCGTCGTCGCGCTCGTCTTCGTCGCCGAGTTCCTGTCGGGAATCGGCCTGATGCTGCTCGACATCCTCGGCGGCACGATCTCCGCGGGCGTCATCCCGCCCACGCTCCGGTCGCGCGTGTCCGGTGCCTTCACGTTCGTGAACTACGGCGTGCGCCCGCTGGGCACCGCGCTCGGCGGCGTCCTCGGCACCGCGCTCGGCCTGCGGCCGACGCTCTGGATCGCGACTGCAGGCGCGCTCGCGGGGATGCTCTTCCTCCTGCCCTCGCCGCTGCGCACGCTGCGCGACGTACCCGAGCAGGCGCCGGCATGATGGATCCGTTCGACCACGTCCGCGAGCTGCTCGAGGGCACCGGCGACGAGGTGGCGCTGGCGACCGCGACGCCGGACGGGCGCCCGTCGGTGCGGATGGTGCTGCTGAAGGGCTTCGACGAACGGGGCTTCCGCTTCTTCAGCAACTACCGCTCACGCAAGGGACGCGAGCTGGACGCGAACCCGCACGCGGCGCTGCTGGTGCACCGGCCCGGCGTGCAGGTGCGGGTCGAGGGGCCGGTCGAGCGGCTGCCGGCCGCCGAGTCGGACGCCTACTGGGCGAGCCGGCCCGCGGCGTCGCGCCGCAGCGCCGCCGCGTCCCGCCAGTCGGAGCCGATCGGCACGCGCGCCGAGCTCGAGGCGGCGGTCGCCGCGCAACCGCCGGAGCCGCCGCGGCCCGAATGGTGGGGCGGCTACCTGCTCGTGCCCGAGCGCATCGAGCTGTGGCACCACCGCGACGACCGCCTGCACGAGCGACACCTGTTCGAGCGATGCGGGGACGGGTGGAGCTGCACGATGCTCCAGCCGTGAGATCGCTCGCCGCCGCCGCAGCGGCTCTGGTCGCCGCGCTCGCCGGCGGCGCCACCGCAGCGCCGCAGCCGCCGCGCATCGCCGGCTGCCCGGTCTTCCCCGCCTCGAGCCCCTGGAACCAGCGGGTCGACTCGCTGCCCGTCGCGCCGAACTCCGCGCAGCTGATCGCCTCGATCGGCCTCGACGCGCCGCTCCACGCCGACTTCGGCTCGGGGCTCTGGGACAGCCACCTGATCGGGATCCCCTACGTCGTCGTGCGCGGCTCACGCACCCCGAAGTCGCGCGTCCGCTTCGAGTACGCGGACGAGAGCGACAAGGGCCCGTACCCGATCCCGCGCAACGTGCCGATCGAGGGCGACCCGCATCCGGACGGCGGCGACCGCCACGCGCTGATCGTGGACCGCGACTCCTGCCGGCTGTACGAGCTCTACGCGCTGCAGCGCACCGCCGCGGGCTGGACGGCCGGCTCCGGCGCGATCTGGAACCTCCGCTCGAACGCGCTCCGGCCGGCCGGCTGGACGTCCGCCGACGCGGCGGGCCTGCCGATCCTGCCCGGCCTCGCCCGCTGGTCCGACGCGGCGACCGGCCACATCGACCACGCGCTCCGCTTCACGGCGCCGCGCACACGTCGCGCCTACGTCTATCCGGCTCGCCACTTCGCGAGCGACTCGACCGATCCGGCGCTGCCACCGATGGGCCTGCGCGTCCGTCTGAAGGCGAGCTTCGACATCAGCGGCTTCCCGCCGCAGGCGCGCGTCGTGCTGGCCGCGCTGAAGCGCTACGGGATGATCCTCGCCGACAACGGCTCGCCCTGGTACGTCTCCGGAGCGCCGAGCCCGCATTGGTCGAACGACCAGCTCCACACCCTCGGCCGCGTCACCGGCGCCGACTTCGAGGTCGTCCGGACGCCGTAACCGCGGGGCCTGGCCCGCCGCCCTGCGGCAAGCCAGGCCCGTGAGTCTCCTGCGCTCGAGGTCGGTGGGTCAGTTGGCACCTCTGCCCGACGCCACCCGTCAATGTGGCTTCGACCTTGCGCCTGCGGGAAAGTCTCGTCGCTCCTCCGGACGGATTCCAGGCCTCCGGACGTTCTCCTGGGCCTTCGGACGTGTTCTTTGGGCCGAACGGACTACCCCGCACGGGGGATGCGGGATAAGGTCGGAGCATGGAACGGGAGCGACGGCCGCAGGTCACCGCCTCCACCCCGATCGGGCTGCTCGAGCGGCTGTTCATCGTGCTCGGCGCGGGCGTCGGCCTCGCGGCTCTCGACCTGCACGTCAAGAGCGTGCTGGTCACGCCGGCCTGGGCGTACCACCACCGCTCCGACACGTGGTTCGTCGTCTGCATCGTCACCCTGGTGGGCGCGCTGGCGATCGCGCGCGTCCCGTCGCTCGGCGTCTCGATCGGCTCGGGCCTGTTGAGCGGCGGCGTGCTCGGCAACCTCGTCTCGGCCGACCGCGACGGCGGCTCGGTCCCGGACCCGCTGATCGTCGTCACCCGCTGGGGCGGTGTCGCGTTCAACGCGGCCGACGTCTTCACCATCCTCGGCATCGGCGTGCTCGTCGGGTCGCTGATGGCGTACGCGATCCGCAACCGCGACCGGCTGCGGCCGCCGACGCGCGCCGAGCGCTGGCTCCTCCGCCGGCTCGGGCGGTAGCGGCGGGCTACCCGCGGGCGGCGTCGAGCTTCTCGAGCGCCTCCCGCCGCGACGAGACCTCGAGCCGGGCGAGCAGGCTCTTCACGTGCGAGCGGACCGTGTGCTCGGAGATGAACAGACGCGCCGCGATCTCGTCGGTGGAGAGATGCCGGTCGAGCAGCAGCAGCACCTCGAGCTCACGGGCGGACAGCGCCTGCGCGATCTTCTCGGGCACCTCGGTCCGCGGGCCCTCGCGCACCTGGTCGAGCAGCCGCCGGGCGACCGATCCCGACAGCGCCGCCTCGCCGCGCGCCACCCCGCGCAGGAACTCGACGATCCGCTCGGGGGGCTCGCTCTTCAGCAGGTAGCCGGCCGCGCCGCGCCTGATCGCCTGCAACAGGCTCGCGTCGTCCTCCGAGGCGGTGAGCACCACGACCTCGGCCTCGGGGGCCGCGTCCTGCACCAGCGGCAGCGCCTCGAAGCCGCCCATCCCGGGCATCGACAGGTCGAGCAGCACGATGTCGGGCTGGAGCTCCCGCGCCTGCTCGATCGCCTCCTCCCCGCTCGTCGCCTCGCCCGCGACCTCGAATCCGTGCTGCCGCAGCAGCCCGGCGAGCGCCTCGCGGGTGAGCGGGTGGTCGTCGACGACGAGGACGCGATCGGTCATCTGCCCCGCCGATTCTGCCGATACCAGGGGCGTGCGTCACGAGCGCTTCCAGTCGTTCCTCTGGGCGCAGATCCTGCTGGTGGCGCTGCTCGGCGCCCTGCTCGCCCTCTTCCTGAGCAACCGGTCGCTGCAGACGCCGTACGCCCTCCCCGACCTGAGGCTCGTGCTGGCGACCGTGTTCATGCTGATCACGGGCTTCATCGCCGCGCTCTGCGCCGCCCGCTTCGGCGTCGAGGGCCGCCGGTTCGACCTTCTTCTCTGCGCGGGCTTCCTGGTCACGTCGCTCTCGTGGCTGGCGTTCACCGTCGCGCCGGGCGTCGACGGCGCCGACCACGCGACCGCCGCCCTCGGCGGCCGGGCGCTCGGCTGGGCCCTGATCGCCGCTGCACCGTTCGCCCGCGGCCGCATCCGCACGCGCGCGGCGGCGCTCGCCGCGACGATCGCGGTCAGCGCCTGCACCCTGCCGCCGCTCGGGCTGCTCGCACTCGGCTCGTACGGCGGCGCCAACAGGTCGATGCTGTCGGCGCAGGCGCTGCTGCAGCTGGTGGCCGCGATCGGGTTCGGCGACCGCTACCGGCGACACGGCGGCGACCTCGACCGCTGGCTCTCCTTCGCCGCGACGCTGAACGTGTTCGCCTCGCTCGGGCTGATCTTCACCCCGAGCACGGCGACGACCGAGGTCGCGCGCGGCGACTTCGTCGCACTGGTCGCGCACGGCGTGCTGCTGGTCGCGCTCTGGCGGGCGGTGCGCGCCGCCGAGTTCGGGCGCGCCGTCGCCGAGGAGCGCGCCCGCGTCGCCCGCGACGTCCACGACGGGCTGGCGCAGTACCTGTTCACGATCACGACGAACGCGCTCATGCTCGAGACGGGCGCCGACCCGGCCGTCGCGCTGCCCCGGCTGAAGGAGGCCGCGCTCGCGGCGCAGCGCGAGGCGCGCTACGCCATCCTCGCCCTCTCCTCGGCGGCCGGCCGCCAGCCGTTCGACACCGCGCTCCGCCGCTACGTGGAGCTGCTCACCGCCGACGGCACCCTCGAGGTGGAGATCGACATCGACCAGGCGATCCAGCTCGGACCCGACGAGCAGATCGAGGTCCTGCGGATCGTGCAGGAGGGGCTCGCGAACGCCCGCCGCCACGGCGACGCCCGCCACGCGTGGGTCGAGATCGGCGAACGCGCCGGCGATCGCCTGGTCACGGTGCGCGACGACGGCGAGGGCTTCGTCCCGGACGCGACCGAGGGCGGCCAGGGGCTGCGGAACATGCGCGACCGCGCGGCCTCGATCGGGGGCGCATTCTCGCTCCGCTCCGCGCCGGGCCGCGGCACGGCGCTCGAGGTGGTGCTGCGCACGTGAAGCCGTGGCACGTCGTCGCCGCGATCGCCGTCGCCGGCGCAGCCGTCGGCTTCTTCGCGTTCGGCCGCGCCGCCTCGAACACGACCCGGTCGGTTGCGTCGGCGGCCGTGACCATCCCGGCCCAGGCGGCGGCCACCGCCGCCGAGTCGAACGTGCAGCAGGCGCTGCCGGCGCTCTCCGCCTACTACGCGGCAGAGGGCACCTACGCCGGGGCCTCGGCGGCGTCGCTCGCGGGCTACGGCGGAGGCCTGTCACCGACGCTGGTCGTGGTCGGCGCCTCGGCGACCGGCTTCTGCGTCGAGGACACCGTCGACGGCGCGACCGCCAGCGCCTCGAGCACCTCGGGCCCGGTCGTCGCCGCCGCCTGCCCCTGAGCCGGGTCAGCTCGCCGAGGTCTCGGCGTAACAGCATGTTTCTTCGCCCTGCGGCTAGCCCCGGCTGGCCGAAGGAGCGGCGCGGCGCGTCAGGGCCGGGGCCAGAGTGCGTCCGTGGACGGCCTCGTGGAGCTGGATTTCCGCTCGTCCGGCGAGATCGAGGTGAGCCTCTTCTGGGAGCCCGCGGTCGGCAAGGTCCTCGTCCAGGTCGTCGACTGGCAGCGGGACGAGGCGTTCACCGTCGAGGTGCCGCCGGAGTCGGCGCGCGACGCGTTCGAGCACCCGTACGCGTACAACCCGCGCGACCGCGCGGTGACGCTCAGCGAGGCGATTCGAGGGCGCGCACCGCAGCCTCGAGGTGCTGCTTGACCGCCTCGAGCATCTCGTCTCTCGTCGCGAGCTCGGCCTCTTTCGCCGCGAGCTCGACGTCCTTCGCCGCCAGCTGCGCCTCGAGCTGGTCGATCCGGCCGCGGTAGGTCGCGGCCTCGTCGCGCATCGTCGCCGCCTGCGCGGCCAGCAGGTCGGCCACGCCGCGCGCCTGCGCGGCAAGCGCGGCGACGCTCTCGAAGCCGCCGACGTCGGCGCCGTCACCCCCGGCGCCCGAGACGACTTCGTGCACGAGCTCCTCGGGAAGCGGTGACGGCAACGCGGTCAGCACGGGCGCGGGCGCGACGTCCGAGAACGGCGCGTCGTCGAGCTCGTCGCCACCCGCGAGCTCCACCAGCTCCGGCTCGACCGGCGCCGGCCGCGGCGCGGTGAACCCGCCGCGGCTCGAGAGCAGATCGCTGTGCAGGCCCGCCTCGAGCGCGGTTCGCGGCACGACGATGAGGACCGGGTCCTCGCCGATCACGCGGCGGAGCTCGTCGATCTGGTTCTCGGTCGGCTCCGCGACCGCGACCACGACGCGTCCCTCCTCGATCCTGGTCGGCAGCGCCTCCAGGCGCTGCGCGTCCTCGCGCGACATCCGACCGAGCGCGTCCGCGTCGAACCAGATCGAGGCGCGGTCGACGTAGGAGAGGCCCCACTGCTCGGCGAGCAGGCGGCCGACGTCCTCCTCGCTCGCCCAGCCGTGGCCGACGACCACCTCGCCGAGCCGCAGACCCGTCCGTGCGCCCTCGTCGAGCGCGTCGGCGAGCTGGCGCTGGTCGATCAGCCCGGCGTCGATGAGCATCTCGCCGAGCGGCCTGCGCGCGACCGGCTGGGCGCCGTCGTGAGCGCCGTCGTCCACCGGCACGGCATCGTTCGCTGGCGGCATCTCGAGGATCTCGGTCACGTCCGGCTGATCGTGGCTCGAGTCTTCTTTCGGCCTCAAGCGGCTCCGACTTGAGCCCAGCTTCACGACGTGTCACCCATTCCGGGCCCTAGCGCATCAGCAGGCGCGCCAGCAGGATCAGCCCGAGGATCGCGAGGCCGCCGAAGACGAACATCTGGTGGTAGTGGAGAGCGAACATCCGGGCGGCAGTCCGAGCGGACGCTCTCCGGCTAGTGGACCAGCTGGAGCATCTTGAACATCGGCAGGTACATCGAGATCACGATCGTGCCGACCATGATCCCGACGCCGATCATCATCAGCGGCTCGATGATCGAGGTCAGCGACTGGATGCTCGCGTCGACCTCGTCCTCGTAGAAGTCGGCGATCTTGCCGAGCATCGTGTCGAGCTCGCCCGTCTCCTCGCCGATCTTCACCATCTGGCTGACCATCGCCGGGAAGACGGGATCGTCCGCGAGCGGCACGCTGATGGGCGTTCCCTCGTTGACGCGCGTCTCCGCCTCGCGGAGCGCGCGCTCTACGACCCAGTTGCCCGACGTCGCGGCGGTGATCTCGAGCGAGCGCATGATGTCGACGCCCGCCGCCATCAGCGAGGCGAGCGTGCGCGAGAAGCGCGCGAGCGCGATCTTGTGCACGACGTCGCCGACGCGCATCGGGATGCGCAGCTTGAAGCGGTCCCAGAGCCTGCGGCCCTGCTCGGTCTGCTTCCACTTGAAGAAGCCGAAGATGGCGAGGCCGATCAGCGGGAAGATGATGAACCACCAGTGCCGCAGCGCCGTCGAGATGTCGATGATGATCTGCGTCGGCTTCGGCAGCTGCCCGTTCAGCTCGACGAAGATCTTCTGGAACACCGGCACGATGAAGAGCAGCAGGAAGGTGAGCACGAGGCTCGCGAACGTGATCACGACCGCCGGGTAGACCATCGCTCCCTTGACGCGGCGGCGGATCTGCGCCTCCTTCTCGATCTGGTTCGCGACGCGGTCGAGGACCGCGTCGAGGGTTCCGGAGGACTCGCCCGCCTCGACCATCGCGACGAACAGACGGCTGAACACCTTCGGGTGACGCGCGAGCGCACGCGAGAGGATCATTCCGCCCTCGACATCCGAGCGGACGTCGCTGATCACCTCGGCGAGGTAGCGGTCGTCGGTCTGCTCCTCGAGCGTGACGAGCGCCGCGACGACGCTGACGCCGGCGGCGATCATCGTCGCGAACTGGCGCGCGAAGACCTGCAGCGACTTGGCCTTGACCGCCTTGAACGCGCTGCGGGCGCCGCCCTGGCCGGCCGCCGCCTTCTCGGCGAGCGCGCGCGGCATCAGGCCGCGCGCGTGCAGCTGCTCGCGGGCGGTGGTGAGGTCCGGGGCGTGGACGATGCCCGAGTGCTCGAGCCCCTGGGCGTTGATGGCGTCGTATGCGAATGCAGCCATGTGTCGCTAGCTCCTTGAGGGTCGGCTCAGCCTGCGAGGGAGTCGAAGGTCGAGCTCTCGGTGACGAGGACGGCTCCGGACTTGACGGCCGTCGCGGTGATCGTGACCTGCTTCAGTGCGTCGACCGCCGTCTTGCTGCCTGTCGGCTGGCACGGCGGGGACTTCGTCGAGTTGTACGTCCAGTCCGCGGTGTCGGGGCAGGCCCAGCACACCGTGCCGGCCAGCGAGTAGACGCTGGACTGGGACGCCGGCACCGAGACGGGCAGAGACGAGATCGTGTCGGCCGTCGGGCACGACGACGTGGTGGCCGGCGTGGGAATCGACGAGTACGAGTTCTGGCGATACCACTCGAAGTTCTGGTCGATGAGCGCTGCCGCGGTCGTCGCCTGGCTGCTACGACCGATCGCGAAGACACCCGAGCTGAAGCCGGCGACGATCGCCGCGATGCCGATCGCCATCAAGGTCATCGCGATCAGCAGCTCGACGAGCGTCATCCCGTCCTGGTTGCGCGCAAGCTTCGACATCGCTCACCGGTAGACGATCAGCTCGCGGATGTACGCAGACCCGTAGCCGGCCGCATGGACGCTCGCGGCGCGCTGCGAGACCTGCGCCAGGGTGGTGTACGGCCCGGTGTAGACGACCCAGTAGCCGCCGCGCAGCGGCCGACGGTTGGACGAGTTCAGGATCTGCAGCGAACCCACGTTCTTCGCGTGGCCTGCGAACCGCTCGGCTGCGGCACGGCCTTCACCGGTCGGGATCGAGGCGAGGATCACGATCCAGCCGTGGGTGGCGTGCCGGCTGCCGCCGGGCGTGCCGAGCACGATCGTCCCGGGCAGCGGCGTGCTCGCCGCGGCGGGTGCCGGTGTAGCAGCCACGCTGGGTTGTGCGAACGGATCGTGCCCTGCCGTCTCCGGTCCGATTCCCGGGTCACCGTTCGGCAGCGACTTGACCACGAACGGATCTCCGGAGGAGTGCAGGCTCTTCGGGATCCGCTGCGGAGGGGCAGGCGCGGCGGCCGTGGGCGTGGTCGGCGCCGCGGCCGGCGAGCCGTTCGAGCTGCCGCGCACGAGGTGGAGCGTGTGCGGGATCTCGTACGCGAACAGCGCGACGAGGACGACGGCGCCGACGATCACCATCACCTTCTGGCGCCGACGCTTCGCCTCCATTCGCGCCGCGTAGGCACTCCGGCGGCGCTGTGACAGTCCGACCGCGGACATCGTCTACTGCGTCGCCGTCGTGTCGGTGGTGGTCGTCGTCGGCGCGGGCGGCGCAGGCGCCGGCGTCGCGATGAACGCGTTCAGCATCACGGTCGCCGAGATCACGCTATTGGCGTCCGCCGACGCACCCGAGCCTGCTCCGGCCGAGAACTGGATCGAGTCGATCGAGTAGAGCCGGCCCGACACGCGCACCTTCTTCCCGACAACGTTGGCGCGCGTGCGCAGGAGGTGGAGGAAGTTGGCGAGACGGAAGTAGTGGCCCTGCACCGTAAGGGTGATGGGCTCTGCCTGACCTCCTGCCGACGGCACGAGACCAGTCGGAGTGATCCCGCTGATGCTGACGCCGGCGCGCGCTGCCGCCCACGACAGCTGGCGCAGGATCTGCGACATCTGCACGTTGTCCGGGATCGCCTGCTTCAGGCGCCGGAGCTCGATCGCGTACCGCTTCGTCGCAGGGCTCTTCAGATACGCCTCCGTGCTGGCGATCTGCCCCTGCGCGACGCCGATCTGACCTTCGAGGCTCGCCGCCTTCGAGCGCTGCGGCGCGATGAAGGCGTACCAACCGACGAGCACGACGACGAGCACGACGCAGACAGCAGCCAGGAAGGCGAGCCGTCCGTTCAGACGATCGATCATTTGGCACCTCCCGCGGCGTTAAAGGTTGCGCTGATCGAGAACGTGTCGCCGCCGCCCTTCGAGGTCGTGCCCCCGCGGGTGCTGGACTCGAGCGTGACGTTCGACAGCCACGGCATCAGCGCGAGCCTGTCGAGCACGAGCGCGACGCGCACGTTCGAGCTCGCGACTCCGCCCACCGTGAAGCCGTTCGTCGACGGAGCAGCCGGAGCTGCGCCGACTGCCGCCGGAGCTGCACTGAGCGAGGACGCCGGCGTCGGCGTGGTCGCCTGCAGGCTGGTCAGGTAGACCTCGCTCGGCAGGACGCGGGAGAGCCCGCTCAGGACCGTCTCCCAGGGGATTCGGTTGGACACGATCGTCTGCGCGAGGCCGAGCCGCGCGGTCGCCTGCCCCTGCACGGCCTTGAACGGAGCCGCCTTCGCCTGGACGGCGGTCAGCTGTGCCTGCGTGGTGACGAGCTCGTTGTGCTTGTGGCCGACGACCGACCGCTCGTAGGCGTACAGGCCGCCGAGAGCGATCACCGCGGCGCCGGCGGCGACTCCGCCGGCCGTCAGCGCGCGCTTCGGCGAGAGATCCTTGCCGACGCTGGCCAGACGGTTGCCGGGCCGGGCGTATGCCGGCAGCAGGTTGACAGCTTGCATCAGACCTCCACCCCCAGTCCGATCGCGACCGCGCTCGACGCGAGGTCGTCAGGAGTCAGTAGCTCTTGCGCCTGCAGACCGGCGAGCGGGTCGGCGACGCGGGTTCGCACCCGGGTCAGCCGCTCGAGCTCCTCGACCAGACCCGGCATGCACGTCGTGCCGCCGGTGACGAGGATCTCGGAGATCGCGAGCGATCCCGGCTGGCTCTGGTAGAACTGGAGCGAGGCGATGACGTCGCGCGCGACGTTCTGCAGCTCGCGGACGACCGCGGCGCGGGCACGCGTACGGCGCGGATCCGCCTCCGCCTCGTCCTCGGGGTCGTCGTCGAGCGTGAGCCCCAGCTTCAGGTCGGCCGCCTCCTCGAGCGTCAGGCCGAGGTCGCGGCCGATCGCGGCGTCGAGCTTCGCGCCGCCCCAGTCGAGGACGCGCATGAAGTCGCAGACGCGGCCGTCCGAGATCGCGAGCGTCGACCGGTCGTGGCCGAGCGACAGCGCGACCACGGCGACCTGCGGGCCGTCGGGATCGTGCTCCACCCCCGGCGCGAGCGCCCGCAGGAGCGCGAATGCCTCGACGTCGATGCCGGACAGCTCGAGCCGCGCCTCCCGGCACGCCTCGATGAAGTGGTCGATCGGCTCGCGGTACGCAGCGGCGAGCACGACGCGGCGCGAGACGCCGCCGAGCTCGTCGACGGTCTCGCCGACAACGTGGTAGTCGAGGACCGCCTCGTCCATCGGAATCGACAGCGCCTCGTGCGCACGGAAGCGAACCGCGTTCTCGAGCTGGCGCTCGTCGTCGATTCCCTCGACGTCGAGCGAGCGCACGCCGATCCGGTTCGTGCCGACGCCCAGGCGGATGCCGCGGCGGGGCAGCTTCTCCTGCGTGAAGAACTGGTCGAGCGCACGGGCGAGCGCGGGCACGTCCCGCACCTCGCCGCCGACGACGACGCCCGGATCGAGCGGCTGCCGAACGAGCTGGACGAGCTTGGCCGGCGCGCCGTTGTTGACGACACGCGACGCGACGAGCTGCGAGGCGCCGATCTTCAGACCGACGATCTCCTGCTGCCGCTTGGGACGCTGGCGCTTCGCGGACGACTTGCGGACGTTCCGACTCGCGCCCGGCTTCTTCTTGGGCCGCCGGACGAGATCCGACAGCTTGATCTCCTTGTTCAGGTCCATGGCTGGGTCTACACCTCTCCTGCGAGACGGAGTCCGTGGGTGGGCTGGGTCAACGGCTGCTGCAGCATCGGACCGCTGAAGCCGGCGCGCTCGAGCAGACCGCGCAGCTGTTCGGGCCGGGAAGAACGTGCGAAGGCGACTTCGGGAGCGACGACGCGCCGCTGCACGAGGTCGGCGAGCGACTGCTCCATGGTCATCATCCCGCGCGCCGTCGACGTCTGCATGACGGAGTAGATCTGCTCGATCTTCGCCGTGCGGATCAGGTTCCGCACCGCGTCGTCCGGCATGAGGATCTCGAGCGCGGGCGTGCGGCCTCGACCGTCGCCGGTCGGGAGCAGGTTCTGGGTGACGACTCCCTGGAGCGTCATCGACAGCTGCTGGCGCACCTGGTTCTGCTGCTCGGCCGGGAAGACGTCGATCACTCGGTCGATCGTGCTGGGCGCGCTCTGGGTGTGCAGCGTGCCGAAGACGAGGTGGCCGGTCTCGGCCGCGGTGAGTGCGGTCGCGATCGTCTCGAGGTCGCGCATCTCGCCGACAAGGATCACGTCGGGGTCCTGGCGCAGCGCGGCGCGCAGCGCCTCGGCGAACGAGACGGCGTCCGGTCCGATCTCGCGCTGGTTGACGACGCACGTGTTGTGCCAGTGCAGGAACTCGATCGGGTCCTCGACGGTGACGATGTGCTCGTGCCGCGTGCGGTTGATGTGGTCGAGCAGCGACGCGAGCGTCGTCGACTTGCCGGAGCCGGTCGGGCCGGTGACGAGGATCAGGCCGCGCGGCTTCTCCGCGAGCTCGTAGAGATGGTCGGGCATCCCGAGCTCCTCGAGCGGCTTGATCTTCGCCGGGATCAGGCGGAACGCCGCCGCGACCGTGCCGCGCTGGAAGTACGTGTTGACGCGGAAGCGCGCCACGCCTGGCACCGTGTGCGAGAAGTCGAGCTGGCGTCGCGTCTCGAGGATCTTCTGCTGCTCGGTCGAGAGGATCCGGTAGAGCAGCGTGCGCAGCTCCTCCGGCTCGAGCTTGCCGTAGTCGGGCAGGCGCTGCAGGCGGCCCACCACCCGGATCACCGGCGGCGAGCCGGCGGTCAGGTGCAGGTCGGACGCGTCGTGCTCGACCACGATGCCGAGCAGGTCGTCGATCGAGAGAAGTTCGGTGCTGGTCACGGAAATGGGGTCGCCTTTTCGAGTGAGGGCAGTTCTTTTTCGGGAGGCTGTGGGAGGTTCCTCATCCCCCGGAAAGGGGACAGTTGTCGGTTCAGACAGCGGCCTCTGGACAGCCGAGGGGCGCGGCTCGCGCCGCGCCCCTCGAGCAGTGCTCACGTCGAGATGTCGAAGCAGTTTCCTCGACGCGTCGTTCCTTACGGCGTGGTCGCCGCGCCGGTGCAGTTGAGGCTCGTGTACCAGCCGGTCGCGCCCGGGCCGTACACGCTCCACGTCTTGCCGCCGACGCTTGCGCCGAGGCAGTAGTGGCTGACGGTCACGCTCGACACGGTGGTCAGGTTCTTCGAGAGACCGGCGTCGATCGCCCGCAGGGCGGTCGTGGTCAGGCCGGAGTAGGTGTTGTTCGTCTCGTAGAACGCCTCGGCCGACGGGATCGCCGCGCGGACGTCGGCCTCTGCCGCCCTGTTGTTCGCCCGGTCCTTGAAGCCCAGGTACGCCGGCACCGCGATCGCGAGCAGGATGCCCAGGATCACGAGCACGATCAGCAGCTCGATCAGCGTGAAACCTTCCTCACGCCTGATCCGCTTGTGAAGCTTCGACATGCAGATTCTCCTTCTTTCTGGTGGGACGTGGCTCAACCGTTATCGCTCACGGTGGGCGAGTGCTTCACCCCCCGGATGGGGGTTCTTGCACGGTGACTGTTGCCTATGGCGACACCTGCGGCCTGGTGCAGTCGGCCGTCGTGTACCAGCCCTTCTGGCCCGGACCCTCGAGCGACCAGGTCGTGCCTTCGACGCTGGCCGTGAGGCAGTAGCTGGAGGCCGTGGGCTTGCTTGCGCCGTCGGCGACCTGCACGTCGGACGAGAGACCGGCGTCGTAGGACCGCAGGTCGCCGGCGGTCATCCCCGAGTAGGTGCCGTTCGACTCGTAGAACGCCTCGGCCGACGAGACGGCAGAGCGGATGTCGGCCTGAGCAGCGCGATTCTCGGCCTTGCCGCCGAAGCCGAGGTAGACGGGCACAACCACCGCGACGAGCACGCCGAGGATCACGAGCACGACGAGCAGCTCGATCAGCGTGAAGCCGCGGTCATCGCGGAGGGTCGCTCCGTTCATGCCGCGGCACGTTCTCCCTCACCGTGGGCGACACGGCATGCCCCGAACGGGCGACTCACATGGTGAATCGCGACGCGCAGCGGCGACGATCACCCGAAGGAGTGGTCAGCACGCGCCTCCACCACCGATGCTTCACCTGATGCAGCAGCCTGCGGCCAGCCTGTCACCCGTGCTCGAAGCCGAAGCGACCTGGCGGGTCTCCCGCGACGGCGCCCCCGTCGCCTCGGTGGCGATCAGTCGCGAGGGCGGCGACGTGGTCGTGGCGACGGATCTCGTCCAGGAGGGGGCGACCGCCGTCGCCCCCTGCCGATTCGCGTCGCTCGAGGCCGCGGACGCGTTCGTGAACGACCTGATGGCATCGTTCGCCTACCTCGGCTGCGACGTCGCCCGCGCGTAGCGAGCGGCGAGCCGACGAAACTGTTTCGCGGACGTGTCCGCGAAACAGTTTCACGACGCTCCCAGCGGCCGAGAGGCGCTCAGACGGTGCAGACGCGGGCGAGCTCTTCTGCAGTGGTGACGCCGGACGCGACCTTCTGCACGCCGTCTTCCCACATCGTCCGCATTCCGTGCTTCCGGGCAGCCTTCGCGATCTCCTCGCGTGACGCCCGCTCGGAGGCGAGCTGCTCGAGCTCCTCGTCCATCTCGAGCAGCTGGAAGACGCCCACGCGGCCCCGGTAGCCCATCTGTCCGCAGCGCGTGCAGCCGCGCTTCCGGTGGAACGACAACCGGTCGACCTTGTCCAGCTCGCCGTTGGGAGCGAGGGCCTTGAGCTCCTCCTTGGAAGGCTCGTACGGCTCGGCGCAATGGGGGCACAGCTTGCGCGCCAGCCGCTGCGCGAGCACAGCCGAGACGGACGCTCCCGTGAGGAACGGCTCGACGCCCATCTCGTTGAGGCGCGTCAGCGCCGAGGGCGCGTCGTTCGTGTGCAGCGTCGAGAGCACGAAATGGCCGGTGAGCGCGGCCTCGATGGAGATCTTCGCGGTCTCGCCGTCGCGGATCTCGCCGACCATGATCACGTCCGGGTCGGAGCGCAGAATCGAACGAAGCGCCGTCGCGAAGGTGAGGCCGGCGCGGGGGTTGATCTGCAGCTGGCTGATGCCGGCGAGGCGGTACTCGACCGGGTCTTCGACGGTGATGATGTTGATCTCCGGCCGGCTGATCGCCGCGAGCGCCGCATAGAGGGTTGTCGACTTGCCCGACCCGGTCGGGCCCGTGACGAGGAGGGCCCCGGTCGGACGCGAGACGATGCGGGAGAGCTGGGCGGACATCGGCTCGGAGAGCCCGAGCGAGCCGAGCGTCGGAACCTCGCGCGACTTGTCGAGCAGGCGGAGGGTGACCGACTCGCCCTCCACCGTCGGGAGCGTCGCGACGCGGATGTCGAGCAGCCGACCGGCGGCGGCCGCGTTCAGCGAGATGCGGCCGTCCTGCGGCTTGCGCCGCTCGGCGATGTCGAGGCGCGCCAGCACCTTGAGGCGCGTGGTCACACCCGACACGAGCCGCTTGGGCACGCGGTGCGCGACGTGGAGCACACCGTCGATGCGGTAGCGGACGATCAGCTCGTCCTCCTGCGGCTCCACGTGGATGTCGCTCGCCCCGTCCTCGGCGGCCTCGAAGATGATCGAGTTGACCAGCCGCACGAGCGGCGCGTCCGAGACGCCGTCGTCGACCTCGAGGTCGTCGCCTTCCTGGTCGGCGGCGGCCGCGACGTCGTTGGCAAACGTCGCGTTCAACGCCTCGGCGGCCCGCGAGAGACGCCGCAGCTCGGTGAGCACGTCGTTCTTGGCCGCGACGAAGAACTCCACCGGCTGACGTGTCGCGAGCCGCAGCTCGTCGAGGCCGCGCACGTCACTCGGATCGGTGATCGCGATCTTGATCGTGTTGCCGTCGGTGGCGAACGGGATCGCGACGACGCGGTTGAGCACGGGGAGCGCGATCGCCTTCGCCGCCTCCGCGTCGACACCCGCCACCGCGAGATCGACCAGCGGCAGGTGGTATTGCTCCGCGAGCGAGCGCGCGACGCCGAGCGCGCTGGCGAGGCCCTCGTCGACGAGCGCCTCCGAGAAGGAGGCGCCGGCCGCGCGCTGCTTGATCTCGTCCAGCTTGTCGTTCGGCAGGAGGCCCGTCTCCCGGAGCACGTCGGCGACCAGGTCGCCGTGACCCGGGCTGTAAGGATCGTCGGTATCGACGGCCCCGGTCTCGGCGCCGTCTCCTCCCTCGACGAGCCGCAGGTCGCGCTGGTCGTCTGCCATCGCGGCAGTCATTAGATCAGCCTCAGGTACGCGTGGAGGACGGCGTGACCGGCGAAGAGCGCCACCACGCCGCCCAGCGCGAGGAAGGGCCCGAACGGGATCCGCATCTTCCGGGCGGCGGCGCCGTGCCTCGCGAAGAGCACCACGGAGGGAACGAGCGCAGCGATCATGCCGCCGAACAAGGCGACAGGCACGGTCCGGCCGACCGCGACCCCGAGCAGCAGCGCGAGCTTGACGTCGCCCATCCCCATCCCGCCGGGATACGCAAGCGCGGCGAGGAGCAGGAAGGCCGCGGCACCGGCGCCCGCCGCCGCCCACTCGACGGACGGGTGGAGCACGGTGTTCGCGACGAGGATCGCGACCGCCGCGGGAAGCACGACGCGGTTCGGGATGATGCGCCGCTCGAGGTCGGTCGCCGAGACGGCGACGAGCGCCGCGCAGAAGCCGGCGGCGACGAGCGCGTCCCAGGTCGTGCCGAACTCGAGGACACAGCCGCCGACGAGCAACGCCGTGACGGCCTCGACGAGCGGGTAGCGCCACGGGATCCGCTCGCCGCAGTGGCGGCACCGGCCGCGCAGGACCGCATACGACACGAGCGGCAGGTTGTCGTACCACGCGAGCCCGGTCCCGCACGCCATGCACGCAGATCCGGGGCTGACGATCGAGCGACGGAGCGGGATGCGCGCCGCGACGACGTTCAGGAAGCTCCCGATCGCGAGACCGGGAAGCAGCGCGATTGCGGCGAACGAGACGTCCATCTCAGAGCGGCCGGCTGTTGCGCAGGACGACGTTGTCGCTGAGCGCGAACTGCTGCTGCGTGCCCTTGTCGACGGCGAGCGTCACCGCGAGCGTCGTGCTCGGCGGGCGCACGGTCGAGTAGCTGTAGATGTAGGTGGGGACCTGGTACGTGCCTGCCGCGCTCGCGTTGCCCGTGCAGCTCGTGAAGCTCGAGCTCGTGACGCCGCCGCACACGACGACCGGGCCGCCGACTCCGAGCTGGATGCTGATGTTCGTCCCCGAGAAGCCGCCCGTGTTGCTCGCGCTGATCGTGAAGCTCCCGGAGCTCGGGACGGTCAGCGCCGTGCTGCCGCTCGTGTACGCAGGCCCGGAGTCGGTGAACGACGTCGAGGTCGTGTTCCCGAGCAGTCGCAGCCCGCTCGAGTCGCGGCCGTAGACGTTGTACGAGTCGGCGCCGGTGCTGGCCCAGGTGAGGGTGATCGTGTTCGTCGTGCCGCTCGTGATCGTCGTCGTGCTCGTGATCGTGCCGGGCTTCTCGACCCCGCTCTTCACGCTCGTGACCTCGTAGAAGTAGTTGCCCGGGCCGAGCCCGCCGCCCGACGTGGCCACGCTGGCCGTCGCGGCCGCGTTCGCGTACGGAGCGAAGACCGCGTTGGAGGTGAGGTAGCTCGCCCACGTCGTGCCCGAGCCGGAGCACGAGCCGCCGACGTAGCGCGTGAGGGTGTAGGGCGCGGAGCTGCCGGCAGCGCACCACGTGACGGTGGACGCGGCGCCGTTCGTCACCACCGAGCCGGAGGCGTAGCTCTGCGTCGTGCTCTGACCGACCGCGACGCCGCCGGAGCAGCCGGTGAAGGTCGTGGAGGTCGTGCCGGTGCAGCTCACGGTGACCTGATAGGTGGAGTTTCCGAACGAGATCGTGTTCGCCCCCGATGCGAAGCCGGTCGTGCTGACGACGGAGATCGTCGCGCTCGACAAACCCGAGGTGCCGATCGAGACGGCCGAGGTTAGCGTCGTCCTGGTGCAGTACGACGGCAGCGAGAGCGTGATCGCCGAGTAGCTCGAGCCGACGGCGTTCGAGAACGAGACGCCCGAAGCGCAATGCGCCTCACGGCGAAGCCGGTCGAAGCCCACCCGCGCCTGCTGCTGCGACTGGACGCGGTTGTTCTGGTCGATCTCCGAGTTGGCGCCGCTGGTGAAGAGCTGCGTCAGCCCCCCGACCACCACGCCGAGGATTGCAAGCACGATCAGCAGCTCGACGAGCGAGTAGCCGTCCTCCGCGCGGATGCGGTCGCGCAGACGTGCGGCGAGCGCGCTCATCAGAGGAGCCGCAGGCCGTCCGCGTTCAGGGTCGGCATGGCGGCGGTGACGGCGATCGACGGCGTCTCCTCCGCCTCGTCCTCGCCCTGAGGCGCCGCCTGCGCCAGCTCGTGCTCCTTCAGCGCGCGCCTGAGCGCGATCGTGAAGTCATGTGCGTTCGGCGCGGCGTTCTTGGCCGTCTCCTCGTCGATCGAGCCGGCGATGACGAGGTCGATGAGCGCCTTCGTCATCGTCTGCATCTGGAAGAAGCCACCCTCCGCGATCGCCTCCGGGATGAACTCGGGCTTGTTCTCGCGGATCAGCTCCTGGATGCGGCTGTTCACGATCATCACCTCGACCGAGACCACGCGACCGCCGTCGACACGAGGCACGATCCGCTGCGAGACGACGCCGCGCAGCACGCCTGCGAGGATCGAGCGGATCTGCGGCTGCTTCGCCGCCGGGAAGAACTC
>Ga0070739_10002519_pt1 | contig 24499 bp, 18 predicted proteins | sample Coa_R1_7_FD_66445 | JGI IMG/M metagenome (GOLD analysis project Ga0070739, IMG submission 66445) | Surface soil microbial communities from Centralia Pennsylvania, which are recovering from an underground coalmine fire - Coalmine... | ecosystem: Environmental > Terrestrial > Soil > Unclassified ...
AGGTCGGCCGTTGTAGCGGGCGCCGTAGCCGTATCCGCCGAGGATGCCGCGATGGAAGCCCCAGACGAAGAGAACCGGTCGCACACCGACGTAGAGCAGCCAGCCGCGCGAGTAGCTAACGCCGTGCCGTCGATGGTCGTAGCGGCCAAACTCCCACCGCAAGGTGCCCGAAACCCTCTCAGCGGGCATAGCCGTCCTCGGTCATCGAGGGAGGCCCGACGCTGCGAGCACCTCGTCGTAGTGGCGCAATGGGGCGCGCAGTCCGGTCACGTCGGCCTCCCACAGGGGCTGCAATGGTTCACGCGGCGACTCTAGGACGTCCGACTGTCGCTGCCGGATCGCCTCCCGTCAGCAAGTCCTGCAGGTGCCGCCCGACCCGTTGCGCATAGTGCGGTCGTGCAGGAAGTCAGTCCGCGCTTGCTCGACCTTTCCGTGATGGAGGCGCATCGACTCACCGAGCTTGAGGCCGTGGTGGAGAAGAACCTCGGCGCCTTTCTGCGTGCTGCGGAAGCACTGCTCGAGATTCGGGACACGCAGCTGTACCGGGCGACGCATCGGAGCTTCGAGCGCTACGTGCAAGACCGCTTCGGCGTCGCCCGCCGAACCGCTTACGGCTGGCTCGAGGCTGCGCGGGTTCACTCGACTGTGCATTCACAGGCACAGCTGCCTCTGTCGCACTTGCGGCTGCTCGCGCCCCTCCCGCCTGACGAGCAGCGAGAGCTGGCGGGAGAGATCGACGCGAAGACGCTGAAGGAGGCTCGTCAGGTGATCGCTCGGTGGCGCAGCAGCCGGCGCGCAGTCCTCGAGCAGCTTCCCGAGCCCGCGCCGCTTCCTCCAGGCCGGTTCCGCTGCATCGTCGCCGATCCACCCTGGCTGTTCGAGAACAACGACCGCGGCTACCCCGGCTCGCTCGCGGCCGACCAGTACCCGCCGATGCCGACGTCGGAGATCGCCGTGCTACCCGTCGAGGAGATCGCCGCGGACGACGCGCACCTCTACCTCTGGACGACGAATCGGCACGTCCCCGACGCGGTTGAGGTGTGCCGAGCCTGGGGCTTCCGCTATGTGACGCTGCTGACCTGGGTGAAGCCGGGCCTTGGACTCGGCCGCTATTTCCGCACGTCCACCGAGCACGTCGTCTTTGGGGTGCGCGGCCAGCTTCCGACCACGCCGAACATCAGCAATTGGTTTTCGGCGAAGCGCTCGCGCCACTCGAAGAAGCCAGCTTGCTTCATCGAGCTCGTCGAACGCGCCACCCCGGCGGGGCCGCGACTCGAGCTTTTCGCCCGCGAGCCTCGGCCGGGCTGGACATCCTGGGGGAACGAGGTTGCGCTAGTGCAACAAGGAGTGGCGAGCTGAGGATCGGAGACGGCGTTGACCTGGACTGAGCGCGAGACGGAGCGGAGTTAGAACGGACACCGACCGGCTCGGCGACTCGCGCTGGATCGTCCCCGCGGGTCGTGTAGCCGCTTCGATGATCGTTGCCTACAGACGCGGATCGACGGGGTTGCTCTCGAGAGCGAGCACGCCGAAGCAGCACTCATGCACACGACGGAGTGGCTCGCCGCGGACGAAGCGCTCTAGTGCCTCGATGCCCAGCGCGAACTCGCGGGCGGCCAGCGATCGCTTTGCACCGAGGCTGCGCCGTCGGAGGCGCTCGAGGTTCTGTGGTTCGGTGTACTCAGGCCCATAGATGATCCGGAGGTACTCGCGGCCGCGCACCTTGAGCGCAGGTTGGGCGATCCCGCGGCGTCCACGCACGATGAAGTCCATCGGCTTCACGACCATCCCTTCGCCGCCGGCACCCGTCATCTCCAACCACCAGGCGGTCGCCTGCTCTGTACTCGCTGTGTCGGTGGTGTCGACGCTGACGCTCGCGGTCGCGTAAAGAAGCTCCTCGTCGGAGCTGACGAGCCGGCCGATCTGCTCGAGGTGCCAGGCGTGGGGCTTGTCGATGTGGACGGCGTTCTCGCTTGCGAGGAGATGGAAGGGAGCGAGCCTGAGATCGCTCAGCTTCTCGACCGGCCAGCAGTAGTTGCGATAGGCGTCCGTGTACCGGGCTAGGTCATCTCGCCGGCTGCGGTACTTCTCGAGCAGGTCGCTCCCACCGGCGCGGTCTCCGATCTGCTCGAGCGCCGAGACCGACTCGCCGAGTCCCACGCGGCCGGCGGCGCCTACCGCGGCGTACTGCTCCTGTAGGAGCTGTTGGGCCTTCGCCGACCAGGGCATCAGCTCGCAGTCGAGTAGGAGCCAGTCGCTGGCGAGTTCCTCGAACAGGGCGCTCGCCTCGGCTGCATCCCGGACGTGTTCGAGGAAGGCAGCCTCGAGGGCGGGATCGGTGAAGAACGGCCGGCCGGTGCGCGTGTAGCAGATGCCGAAGCCCTCGTCGACGACGCCGAAGCGACGGCGCGCCGCGGGCTCGTCGCGGCACACGATGACGATCGCGCGCGAGCCCATATGTTTCTCCTCGCAAATCACGCTGGCGATGCCTTCGTGCCGGTAGTGCGCGAACGCCTCAGCCGGGTGCTCGAGCAAGCCGGGCTCGCTGCTCGTCTCGCAGGGCGAGACCGCCGGCGGCAGGTAGACGAGCCACTTCGGGTTGACGGCGAAGCGGCCCATCACCTCGAGCGCGGCGATTGCGTTCTCCTCGCGGATCGTGACGTTGCGCGAGAGCCGCGTCTCGATCAGCCGCTTTCCGATCACATCCTCGATCTCGAGGAGCTCGTCCTCGCGCTGCTGTGTGGTCAGCTGTTCGGGCCGCTCCTCCTGCGGGAGGAAGGGCTTCACCGGGTCGGCGTAGACGGCTCGTGCGGGAACGGAGACGAGTTCCTTCTCTGGGTAGCGGAGCGCGGTGAGCCGTCCACCGAAGACGCAGCCGGTGTCGATGTTGATCGTCCGGTTGAGCCACTCCGGCTCGGGCACTGGCGTGTGCCCGTAGACGACCATCGCTTGGCCGCGGTACTCGGCGGCCCAGTTCCAGCGCACTGGCAGTCCGAACTCGTCGGTCTCGCCGGTGGTCTCGCCGTAGAGCGCGAAGTCGCGCACCTTGCCGGAGCCGCGGCCCTGCATTTCCTCTTTCAGGCCGGCGTGGGCGACGACGAGGTTGCCGTCGTCGAAGACGTAGTGGCTGACGAGCGAGTCGAGGAAGCGGGCTGCCTCGTCGCGAGCGGGCTGGCGCCGCTCCTCCGGCAGGGCATCGAGCTCGGCGAGGCTCCGGTCGAGTCCGTGTGTGATCTGGACGTTGCGGCCCTTGAGGGCGCGGACGAGCTTCTGGTCGTGGTTGCCAGGCACGGCGAGGGCAGCCCCGTGTTCGACCATCCTTCGCGCGATCTGGAGTGAGTCGAGGATGCGTGGCCCGCGGTCGACGAGATCGCCGACAAACACCGCCTTCCGCCCTTCCGGATGCCCGTACACGGGGCCGCCGTCGGGGAACTCACCCTCGGACTGCTCGACAACCTGGTAGCCGAGCAGTCCGAGCAGCTCCTCGAGCTCGTCTGCGCAGCCGTGTACGTCGCCGATGATGTCGAACGGCCCGTGCTCGGTCTTCTTGTTGTTCCAGAGCGGCGTCCGCGCGATGGTTGCTGCCTCGACGGCCTCGGGCGAGTCGAGGATGTGAATCTGCCGGAAGCCCTCCCGCTTCAGGTTGCGCAGCCTGCGCTTCAGCTGACGGCGCTGGTTGCGGATCACGTGCGGGCCGAAGTCACGGTCGGGCCGGCTCTGGTTCCGTTCGTGGCAGAGACCCTCGGGCAGATCGAAGACGATGGCCACCGGCAGCACGTGGTACTCGCGCGCGAGGTTGACGAGCGGCTTGCGCGCCTCGACCTGCACGTTCGTCGCGTCGATGACCGTCAGACGGCCTCGGGCGAGTCGCTTCCCGGCGATGTAGTGCAGAACGTCGAAGGCGTCGTTGGTCGCCCCTTGGTCGTTCTCGTCGTCGGAGACGAGTCCGCGGCAGAAGTCGGACGAGATCACCTCGCTCGCAAGGAAGTGCTCGCGCGCGAACGTCGACTTGCCCGAGCCGGATACGCCGACCAGCACGACGAGCGACAGCTCCGGAATCTCGAGCGGCCGACTCACGACTCGAACACCGCCATCTGCGTCGGAGCGCCCAGCTCCGAATCCTCGGGGCCGATGGGAAGGAACCGCACGCCGTAGCCGTGGTCGCCGGCGACTCGGCCGGCCCAGGCTTCGAACTCGGCGCGTGTCCACTCGAAGCGGTGATCGCGGTGCCGGAACTGACCGGCAGGAAGCCCCTCGAACTTCGCGTTGTACTCGCGGTTCGGCGTCGTCACGACAACGGTTCCCGGTTTGGCGTGTCCGAAGACCACGCGCTCGAAGCTGCGCAAGCGCGGAGCGTCCAGATGCTCGATGACCTCGACGACGGCAGCGGCGTCGAACCCGGCGAGACGCCGGTCGCGGTACGTGAGTGCCGTCTGGAACAGCTCAAGGCGTTCCCGCTGGCGCGGCGCCATCCGCTCGAGGCGCAGTCGCCGCTGGGCGATCTCGAGCGCGGCGTAGGAGATGTCCACGCCGGTGACGCGCTCGAACGACGGCTCCTCCAGCAGCGCGCGGAGCAGCTTGCCGCTCCCGCAGCCGAGGTCGAGCACCCGCTTCGCACCGCTCGCGCGTAGCGCTGCGACCACGGCGCCGTGCCGCTTCTCGTTCAGGCGCATCGGCTCCTCGACTGCTTCTTCCTCCGCCTCGCGCTCCTCCGCGTCCTCATCCACCGCCGGCTGCTCTTCCGCGAGCAGGTGCTCCAGCGCCTCCCGAGCGAGAGGGCGCTGGTACTTCAGGTAACGGTTGACGATCAGCTCCCGGTCGGGATGGGAGGCGAGCCACCCTTCGCCACGCGAGAGCAGCTTCTCCACTTCGTCCTCGCCCACCCAGTAATGCTTCTGCGCATCGAGCACCGGGATCAGGACGTACAGGTGCGTCAGCAGCTCGCGCAGCCGCACGTCGCCGCGCAGGTGGACGGTGTGGTACCGGCTGGCGCCCCACTCGGGGAAGCGCTCGTCGAGCGGATGCTGCACTGCATCAAGCTGGTAGCCCAACGGCCCGAACAGCCGCTGGAGAACCTCCTCCCCACCTGTCACAGGCAGGACAGCGATCCGCGCTTCGAGTGGGAGTACCTCTTCCGGTAGCTCCGGCCGGGGCGTGCACTTTCCGGCTAGCGCTGTGTTGAAGACGCGCGAGATGGCCACGCTGACGAACGACGAGGCGACGTACGGCCGGTCGTTCACGTACTGGTCGAGCCGCGCGAAGCGAACGCCACGGCGTACAAGACCGACAGGATCGACATCGAGGAGCAGCGCCACTGTGCAGCGCTCCTCGCTCACCTCCGGGTAGAAGACGTGCGCCGAGCCGAACGGCAGCGTGAACGTCTGCACCCGCTCCGGATGCTTGTGGAGGAGGTAGCCGAGATCAGTGGCCGGCGGCCGGGTGAGTGTCAGCGTCAGCAGCATCAGAAGACAAGAAAGGCGACCTTGATGGTCGCCCTCTTCCCCGCTTGCTCGGTCGGTTCGACCGATGCGGATCGAGGGCTAGGCGGCCGGAACCTCCCCGCGCAGGGACGTCTGGTCGGCAAAGCCGGGCCTCGATGCGCCGAAGGTGGTATCGCAGCTCACGGAACTCGACAGTAGTCGCAGCATCACGAGCTCGCAAGCGCACAGCCGGGCCGGCAAATCGCGAGCTGGACTAGAGCGTCACACGGTGATCTCACGATGGCGGGCCGCGTCCGAGTGGGCGAGCGCCGGAAGCGCTATCCCGAGCTCACGGAGGACGAAGTTGACCTCCCAGTCTTCGAGGGGACGCTGCATCAGGTGTTCGAGTCCGGCGATCACGTAGTAGAAGGCCTCCTTCGGGCTCGCCGGGTCGCGCGTCGGCAGTCCGCGAAGAGGTCGACCGCGACGTACGCCCGCGCGCCGTGGCGTCTTCGACGGGGGCAGCGCGCCCTTTCGACGGAGCGCTTGCACGTGCTGATGGACGCTCGACCGTGATAGGCCAAGCGCAGCGGCGATCTCGCTCAGAGTCGGAGCCTCCTGAGCGCGGTTGATGTAGTCGAGTACCGCCCTCTGGCGCGCGGTGACTGGGCGCGCCCTCGTTTTTCGCGGCGGCCGAGCCGAGACCGATGGCCTGCGTTGCGCACTCATCCGGGTGCCTCCTTCGATCGTGGGTCGGATCGAAGGTAGGGCGTCACAGGCGTTCGCACCGCCGGCGTCGAGCTACTAACTCGGGTAGCGAAGAACGGGTGCTCACGTTGCACCATCGCCTACGCTCGCGCTCCCCGGTCAGGGAACCGGGTTGACATAGGGGCCACCTGCGAGGTGGCCTCCTGCCGAGGAGGGCCGGGCAACCGGCCCTCCGTCTTCCCCGAGCCGCTGGGGCCCCGGCAGACAGAAGCAACGCGGAGCGGATCGCGCTTCCGGGTGATGCGAGATGCTCAGCTCGCGGGCGAGGATCGCGGTGGTGGCTGCTGAGGACTGGGGGAGCGAGAAGGACGGCCTGACTGGGCTGCCGACGCGCCGCGCGGTCGCCGAGGCGGTGAACACCGAGGGCCGGTTCCGTGCGGCGATGGGCCTTCTGCTCGTTGACGCGGACGCGTTCAAGGAGATCAACGACCGCTTCGGTCACGCCGTTGGCGATCGCGTTTTGGCTGAGATCGCGCGGCGACTGCGGGAGCCGCTCGATGACGCCGATCTCCTCGGTCGGATTGGCGGCGACGAGTTCGTGATCGTCTCGCTGCAAGCGTCTGGAGAGGCGGAGCTCGCCCGGCTAGCCGAGGCATTGCGCACCGCTGTCGCGCGTGAGCCAGTTCGAGTCGGCGACGCGGAGGTCGAGGTTCAGGTCACCGTGGCCGGAGTGCGCCTCGAGGGGCCTGATGGTCTTGCGGAGACGCTCCAGTTCGCCGACAAGCGCCTCTATCTGGCGAAGAGGCGGGCTGGTGCCGACGTGCACGACCGGGTGTCCGAGCTGGTGGTCGGTCTCCTGGAGGCGAGCGGCGGAACGATCGAGACGAGGCTCGCCTCAGCCGTCGCCGAGGTCGCGGCGGCGAGTCGCGCGTACGTGGACACAATCGAGCGGGAGAGCTGGTGGCCGGACGAAGAGCCGGAGGCGGCCGATCGCTACCGGGAGCTTGCCGTACGGACACGGCTCCTCGATGAGATCGTCGAGCTCGACTGGGGCCTGGCCGTTCCGCTTCGAGCGGACGGCGAGGCGATCGGCGGCTTTGTCGTCGCCCGCGAGTTCCCGTTCACGAAGACCGATCAGATTGCGCTCTCGCGCGCGGGGCTCGCGCTCGGCCAGGCGCTATTGCGGCTCAAGGAAACCGCGTCGGTGCGGCGGAGGCTCGCCGAGCTCGAGTTTCTCGCCTTCCGGGACGAGAACACCGGTCTGCCGAACCGACGCGCACTTCTCCGCGAACTCGAGCGCCTCGACGCGACCGGGGTGCCCGTGGCGCTGATGTTCGTCGACTTCGACGGACTTCGAGACGTCAACAACAACGTCTCGTACGAGGACGGGAACGAGCTGCTTCGCATCGTCGCGAGCGAGATCGAGTGGGGGTTGCAAGGCATCTACGCCGGCGAGTTCGCAGCCCGACTACACGGCTCCGGAGGCGACGAGTTCATCGTCGTCTGCCCACGCGTCAAGGAGGCCGACCTCATCTCGCGGGTAACCAGGCTCGAGCAGCGTCTCGCAAGCGGCAGCCTTCCACTGCCCCCCTCCCTAGCCGAGTGGTACGGAGGAGCCTCGGTCGGATACGCCACTCGCAAACCTGCCGAGTCCGCGCTGGACTTTCTCGAGCGCGCCGCGAAGCTGATGCGGGCGAGCAAGCAGGCGAGGAAGGCAATGCGAGCGCCGGGGCCGGGCTAGCCGAACGCCAGGCGCTGCATCCCACGGCCCCGGTGTGGCAAGCCTACGAGGCTCGCGCCCGCTCGGAAAGTGGCTGAAAGGGACAGGTCAGCCGCGCGGCGGCGTTCCAAAGAGCTTGCGATAGAGCTTCTCCCAGTTCGCGGCGATCTGCTTCTGCGCAGAACGAAGGCTGATCCGGCCGGCGCACACAGCTGCTGCCGTCTGATTCTCGAGCCTGTCCTTTACGGAGTAGCCGGGGGCACCGTTGCGGAACTTCGCTTCCTCGGGGAAGAGGTTGGCGATGTTGTTCGAGCCGCCCAGTTCCAAGCTGACTATGTGATCAACCTCGAGCGTGTGGCCGTAGAGCCTGGCGGGGAGGTCGTACTCGCGTTCGACCGCGTACTTCTCCGACTGCGGGACATTCCGGATCGTCCCGGTGTGGAAGCTCGACGAGCAGATCACCGCCTTCGTGAGTCGGGAGTAGTACGCGCCGGGTGAGCAACGGCGATCGGGGAGCGGCCCGAGCTTGCAGCCGCGCGTCCGCGTCCGCCGCTTCAGAAGCACCGTCCGGCCGAGAGCGGGCGGGCCGCCGCCGGGGCTCGTCCGGGTCGTCGTGGTCGTTGATCCTGAGCCAAGGGTGCGCAGGTGACCGTTCACGCACGTGAAGCCGTACTTCTCGTAGTCCTTCTCATACCGCGCTGCGCAGAACTCGCCCGCCTTCAGGCACTTCTCCTGGCCGCCGATGACCGCGTGCACGTAGCCCGGCGAGCAGGTCTTCCGAGCAGCCGCCTGCGCGGCCGGCGCAGCGAGAACGTGCGCCGACGCGAACCCTGCGACGGCGAGCACGACCAGCGCAGTAGCCATCGCCAGTGTCCTTCTCGTGCGCGCACCCCCCATCTCGCTTGGGTTCTACGTGGTGCCCGAGCGAGGGTCAAGGACGTGCGCTTCGGCGCGTAGACTCGGAAGGCCGGCCCCCACTTTCGGCGATGACCAGTCAGGGCACGGCACACGGACGCTTCACTCGCGCGATCACAACGCGGAACCTCTGGGCTGCGGAGATGGCATTGCGGGAGCTCGGCAGCGTCTCGCTCGAGGATGCGCTGGGCTACGTCGACCTGCTCAGTGAGCAGAAGCCCGAGAAGCTCGAGCGAGCCGCGGTGCGCTGGCACGGACGACTTGAAGTGGAAGCACCGGTGCTGACGCTTGCCGAATCGCAGCTCGCACTCGCGGCACTGGCAAGCCTGTGCGCCGGTGAGCGGGAGGCGCTGGACGTACTCCGGAGGCTGCTTCGCCGCGTGAGGCCTACCGCAATTCCAGCCGTGCGGTAACCGTGCAGGTCAGGTGAGCGGTGCGGCGAGCTCCGCCACCCGCTCAGCGAGCTTGCGTCGCAGCGCGGTGGTCACGCCGAAGGACGACTGCAAGTTGGTGCTCCAGCCGATGACGTGTACCGACTCGAAGCTGCCGATGTAGACCCGACACGTCACGGTGGCGTCGGAAACGGGCGCTCCCTCCCGGTGTACCTCGCCGCCGACAATCGACGTGAAGGCAGAGAGAACGCCGCGTCCGTTGAGGAGCAGAAGGCGGATCGGTTCGGAGCGAAGCTGGGTGCGGAGGAAGTTGACGTCGTCGGTGATCAGCCGTGACCGCTCCTCCGGTCGGAGTCCATTCCACGTCGGATCGGTAGCCCACTGGCTGAGATCGAGATGGCACGCCGTGTCGCCGAAGTAGGAGGCGCCGACCGCGTTCAGCACTTCCTCCAGCCGGCCGAACCAGTTGTAGGGATTGCCGCGGAAGTAGGTGTTGCAGCGCTGCCAGACGCGCTCGACTGCTTCGTCGGGAGCGTCATCGAGGCGATCGAGCTCCAGGGAGCCGAGCGTCTCGAAGCGCCGCAGCCGGCCGTCGAGCTCGCGCCCTTTCTCGAAGAACTCTCGCTTGCTCGGGTTCAGCCCGAGTGTCGCGGCTTGCGAGCGACGTGGATCGCCGAATGCGACAACCGGCGTCGAGCCTGGCACGACGCGAACGCTCGCCGGCGGCGGCTGGCGGATTCGCTCGGCGACGTAACCCGGTATCCCGTCGCGTGACGGCTGACTCACACCTCCCTCCGTTGCGGAAGATCGAAATGGGTTCCGAGACCGAGGCCGGCCGCGGTGACCTGCTCGACGATCCTCTCCCAGATGTCCCGAACCTCGTCGGCACGGCTGAACGAGGTGCGTTTGGCTCCCATCAACAGTCCTGGGTTGACGATGCCCTCGAGCCGAATGACGGGCCGCGCGAAACCGTCCGGAGCCTCCGCGTACGGGAGAGCAGGTACGAAGCTGAACATCCCATCGATGGGAGACGCAGGAGTCGCGCCCACCTGGTGCCGGAAGGGAGGCTGCACCGCTTCCCAGCCGTAGCCGGCTGCGATGGTTACCTCGGCGTACGTCTCGGTTATCCGGCCGGCGAGCCGCTCCTTCCAGTCGCCGAGGCTGTGGAGGACACCTTCGTCGGCCACAACGAACGCCGTGTCGAGAAGAAACCCGAGCCCCTTCTTCGCGGAGCCGAAGAGGATCAGCGAGCCCGGCGTCGTGTTGCGCAGACCGGTCGGGAAGTACGGCCCCTCTTTCCGGTGCCGGCGAAGCTGCCGACAGAACGTGTACTGGAAGCGGTCACCGAAGACGAATGGATCAGTGTTCTGGAGCACGACGCCCGGCGCCGGGCTGTACCTCGCCGGCCGCACGTAATAAGGCCGATGAAGCCACTGTGGCCCACCTGGCAGTGGACGGACAATCGTTTCCACTTCGGACTCGGGTTCCCACTCGCCCCAGAAGACGAGCTCTTCGTCGATTGCCGGCGCTCCCAGGCGCGGCACGTAGCGCCCGCGCGAGCGAAGGAACTTGCGGCGGTGATCGCCGCGGTTCCAGCCTTTGAATCCCGGTCTGTCCTCTCCGTGCTCAGGGCCTGGATGGATGAACTGGTAGACGTCAGGCATCGGTCTGCGGATCGACGTAGCGCCAGTGGATGCGTGAATAGACGTTGGCGCTCGTGCCAGCGTGATGGATCGCGTAGGCCCAGGGATCGGGCTCGCCGAGCTGCTCCAGGTAGTAGTCGAGCGCGTCGCGAAGTTCGGTGATCGGGCCGCTCGTTGCCTCAGGCTCGGCGACGAGTTCGACCACGAACGCGGTGTCGCCGGCTCTGCCTAGGAGCGCGAGTGGTGAGGAGATGTCGTCGTGACTCAGGACGAAATGTGGCTCATCGCGTCGAACTGTCCCCTCGCGCCAGGGCCGCATCCACCGAGTATTCACGTGCGTAGCGCCGCCCGACAAGTTGTCGTCTCGTCGGGTCTTCTCGTCGAAGCGAAATTCTGGAGCTCGAGTGCATCGCCCGCCTAGCTTCGCCCCGTGGCAGCCCGGCTTGGACAAGGAAAGGCGCTCGAGATCAAGGCGCTGCTAGCCAGCGGGAGCTACCGATCCTTCTCCGAGATTGCGCGCGTTGCCGGCGCTTCTGTCGCCACTGTTTCGCGGATCGCGAGAGGCGCACAGTGGGCTGACGTCCCGCTTGTCGATGCACCGCTCGCTGCACCGGAGTCTTACAGCGCACGCCTTCGCGGGCGGGACGGTCGCCGCTGTATTAGGGGCCGTCGCTCGCGGCTCAGCTCCGAGCAAGTTCGCCGAATCAAGCAGCGCGTGCTGGCAGGCGAGTCATTCCGGAGCATCGCGGCCGAACACGACATCGACTTCGGCTACGTCGGTCGGATTGCGCGCGGTGAGAGCCTGGCCCACATCTCGCCGTCGGACGGCGTCGATCCTGGCCCTGTTCACCGAGGACAACGCAGACTGGCTACGGAAGAGGTTTCAGCCATCCGGGAGAGGAAGGACGTAAGTGCAGCTGAACTTGCCAGGGAGTTCGGCGTTCATTCCTCGACCGTACGCAGAGTTCGCGCCGGCCAGTCGTGGAGTGGCGACGGGCGCGCGGCGACGAAGCTGACAGCAGCTTCGGCTCGGGAGCTGCGCGACCGCCTCGAGCGCGGCGAGTCGGTGAAGAAGCTCGCGGCTGAGTACGGGGTCGGTCAAACGACAGTGCGGAACGTGCAGTCCGGACACAGCTGGCGGTAGCACCTTCCTTTGCACTGCTACACACACCGCGCACACACGCCTGGACTCCTCTGAGGACTTCCGCTCACCAAATGCGGCTTGTTCAAGCCAGGTGTGTGGCAGCTGGAGGTCTTCAGAGAGCCCGTCATTAGTTCCGCTGCCTAACCGCGCACCGCATTCCAGAGCCGTTTGCGGGACATCGCTACACACCAGGCACACACGGTCATACGGAAGAAGCGCCCGCGCCCGCCGTCAGCTGCCTGTCTCCATGGTGGAGGGGCAGTGCCGTCAGAGGCTCTACTTTCGTGCGGCTGAGGGTCGGAACACGATGCCGAGTGACCTCGCCCCACACCTTATGACTCGCCGCCAGGTCGCTGATGCCCTGGGAGCCAGCGTGTCGCACATCGACCGACTCATCGGAAGCGGGAGACTGCCGGCTCTCAAGGTCGGCCGCCTCGTGCGCGTGCGCCCCGCAGACGTCAACGACTTCCTTGAGAGTTGCGCGATCCCTCGCCCAGCGAGTACGCCGCGCCGAATTGAACCTGTTCCGGAGCGCTGGGTGGCGTCCACCCACGGGCCACGCGAAAGTCAGGTACCGAGCTTCACGCGCCTCCTACGTTCACAACAGCAACCGGGAGCCGCAGCGTGAGCGAGAAGATCATCATCAAGGAAACGCAGAGCGGCCCCGCTCGTCACACCACGTATTCGGATGGGTCGACGAAAACGAGCTACGGGAACGGAATCACGCACTTCAAAGCCGCTGACGGCAGCGAGAAGGTCGTACTCCGGTGCTGGCTCGGAGGACGAGGGTCGAAGGCATTCCACCGGACGTACATCGGCCCGTCGGCTCTCTACGACGCGCAACAGAAGAAGGCAGACATCGACCGAATGAAGCGTGTTGGCGTCGAAGTCGTCCTTGCCGAGGAAGTGGGCCGCGTTGCCCTCGCCACCTTCTGCTCGGAGCACTTCTGGCCCAACCACGTGGTGAGCGAGCTGGAGTACCGAACGCAAGTGCTCTACGCCTCAACCCTCGACAAGTACGTGATCCCGAAGTGGGGCAGCTGGCCGATGAGAACCATCAGGCGCGCCGACATCAAGGAATGGAGACGCGAGCTTCAGAGGGAGGGGCACAGCGCCCACGTGATCAACAGGGCGGTTGGGCTTCTGAAGTCGATCTTCACGTACGCGATCGATGAGCTGGACTGGCCGCTCCCACACCCCGGCACCCGCCTGCCCTCCTTGCCGACGATGACAACTCACAACCGGGATGCGCGAGACCCCATCACCGTTGAGCGCATCCGGGCCTGTGTCGCGGACGAACCAGGGATCGGTCACCTCGAGGCGATGGAGCGGCAGGCGTACGTGTCGGTTCAGGAGCACGGGCTGAGGCCAAGCGAGGGAGCCGCGCTTCTCTTTAGCGACGTCATCACGCCTGGCGGCCACCCACGTGGGACGATCCTCATCGAGCGAGCTCTCTCCGGCGATCCGTCGAACCCGACGAAGCTGACGAAGACGAACCAGCACCGGGAGGTGACCTTCTTCGACTTCGTCCAGAAGGAAATCCTCGAGTTGTGGATGGCGCGAGGACAGCCTCGTCGTGATGAGGCAATCTTCCGCCAGCCCGACGGGAGCCTTTGGCGCGAGCCGGGCCTGTACTACAAGGACTGGTGGCCGGCGGCCGTCGCCCGCGCAGGGAGCGAGCCGTTCGACATCTACTGCCTGCGCCATACCGCAGCGAGCTATCAGCTCCTCACAAAGAAGCCGGTCGAGGTCGCGCCACAGCTGGGGCACTCGGAGTCAACTTGCCGAAGGACGTACGACCACCCGCTCGGCCCCGAGGCAGACCGCTGGCGGGGGATGGACTATGACGCGATCATCAAGACTGCACGTGCTGAGGTCGCCGCTGAGCGGGAGCGCGACGCGCTTGGCGATGTCGCTTCTGCCTAGAGCCCCGTTGCTCGGCTAGCGCCCGGCAGGCCCCGTCTTCGCCTCTGGGGTCTTGCGCCACGCGTCGAGGCGCTCGAGGAGCATCTCCTCGAGCTCTTCCCAGTCCCGCGCGCGTGGCGGCGCGACGTCCTTGTTGGTTGAGTTGGCGAAGCGGATGGCGTCGAAGCCTCTCGCCGGCAGAGCGGCGATGTTGTCGGCTGTAGGCGCCGATGCTGACTTCTCGCCGGAAGCAGGCTAGGCTCGGAAGCCGATGAGTACCGGCACAACGGAAGCACTCGAGGGCGCGAAGCCGGACGATCCGGCGGCGCCCCTCCCAGCGTCGAACGGCTCTAGTGAGGCCCCGCGGCTGACGAATGGACGCCGTCTCGGCCGCGGGATGTTGAAGAAGTCAGACCTCTACAGATCGCTTTGGAAGGGCGCCGACGAGCTGCGAGGCGGGATGGATGCCTCGCAGTACAAGGACTACGTCCTGACTCTCCTCTTCGTGAAGTACGTCTCCGATCGCGGCGACCGGACGCTGCTCGATGTTCCCGATGGGGCGCAGTGGTCGGACATCACGAAGCTCCGGGACGACAAAGAGATCGGCGACAAGCTGAACAAGATCATCAGCCGCCTCGCTGAGGCGAACGATCTTCACGGCGTCATCGATCTCGCGGACTTCAACGACGAGAACAAGCTCGGCCGTGGCAAGGAGATGGTCGATCGCCTCTCCAAGCTCGTTGGCATCTTCGACGACCTCGACTTCGGCTCGAACACGGCTGAGGGCGACGACCTCCTCGGAGACGCCTACGAGTACTTGATGCGTCACTTCGCCCAGGAGTCGGGGAAGAGCAAGGGCCAGTTCTACACGCCGGCTGAGGTCTCGATGATCCTCGCGCGCGTCGTTGGGATCGGCCTCAACACTACTCCAGACCAGACTGTCTACGACCCGACCTGCGGTTCAGGGGCTCTTCTCCTGAAGGCTGCAAGCGAGGCGCCTGGCGGGATGAGCGTGTACGGCCAGGAGATGGACAACGCCACGTTCGCCCTAGCTCGGATGAACACCATCCTCCACGGCTACGAGACGGCGGAGCTCTGGCACGGGAACACCCTTTCCTCGCCGCAGTTCAAGGAGCCCGACGGTTCGCTGAAGAAGTTCGATTTCGCCGTCGCCAATCCGCCCTTCTCGGTCAAGGCTTGGACAACCGGGCTCAACCCCAACGCGGATGAGTTCGCCCGCTTCGAGGGCTTCGGCGTTCCGCCGGAGAAGAACGGCGACTACGCCTTTCTGCTCCACGTCCTCAAGTCGCTGAAGAGCAAGGGCAAGGCGGCGGTCATCCTCCCTCACGGCGTTCTGTTCCGCGGCGGACGCGAGGCTGACATCCGCCGCGAGCTCGTCAAGCGTCGCCTGATCAAGGGGATCGTCAGCCTGCCGGTGAATCTCTTCTACGGCACGAGCATCCCGGCCTGCGTCGTCGTTCTCGACAAGGAGAGCGCGGCCTCTCGCAAAGGAATCTTCTTAGTTGACGCCAGCCGGGGATTCATCAAGGACGGCAACAAGAACCGCCTTCGGGCCCAGGACATCCACAAGATCGTCGACATCTTCACGAGTCAGACGGAGGTCGAGGGCTACTCCCGACTTGTTCCGTTTGGCGAGATCGAGTCGAAGGCGAACGACTACAACCTCAACCTGCCCCGCTACATCGACTCGGGCGTAGTCGAGGACGTCCACGACATCGATGCACACCTTCACGGCGGCATCCCCAACAGAGACATCGAGAGTCTCGATCCCTTCTGGTCGGCTCTGCCTGGGCTCGAAGAAGCGGTCATCGCCGAGTCGGGCCGACCCGGCTACTCGCACTTCCGACTTGAGCGAGATCAGCTCCGGGCGTCCCTCCTCGAGCATCCTGTGTCGCAGTCATTCATTGACCGCGCGCAGGCTGAGTTCTCTGAGTGGAGTCGTTCACAGAAACCGACGCTCGAAGGGATCCAAATCGGATCGCGTCCAAAGGAGCTAATCGCCGACCTCTCCGAGACCCTTCTGGATCGCTTTCGCTCCCTCGCTCTGATCGATCCTTACCGCGTCTATCAACGCCTGATGGATTACTGGGTCGAGGCGATGCAGGATGACGTTTTCAAGCTGTCGGCTCAAGGGTGGACGGCCTTCGTCGAAGGCACCCCTGACACTGACCTCGTTCCGGCGTCGCTAGTGATCTCCGAGTACCTCGCCGACGACCAAGTCGAGGTGGACGCGCTCGCGGTGGAAGTTGAGAACGCGACCCATGCGCGACAAGCCTATGAAGAGGAGCACGGTGGCGAAGACGGTCTCCTGGCGGACGCGCGCGCCGAGAGCGGCAAGCTGACCGCAGCGAGCGTCAAGGCCCGAATCGCCGAGATCAGCGCTGCTCCGGCGTTCAGTGACGAGCTGGAATGCCTCGAGACCTTTCAAGGACTCGTGGCGCGGGAGTCAGCGGCCAAGAAGAGCCTGAAGCAGGGCGAGACGAGGTTGTACAACGCTGCGTTGGCGAGGTACGAGCGGCTGAGCGAACCAGAGGTTAGGGCTTTGGTCGTCGATACGAAGTGGACGAGTCGGATGGCGGCGGATGTTCGCGACGAAGTACAGGGAGTGCTTCGCAGCTTGATCCTACGTCTGGAGGAACTCGATGACCGGTACGCGCGGCCGTTGGGAGCGCTGGTCGCTGATACCGATCGGGCTGCCGAACGCGTAGCGGCCCACCTGCGAGCGATGAGGTTCGAGTGACCCTCGTCCAGGCGCCATCTTCAGCTTCCGAAGAACGAAGCAGCCTCGCTGAGTGGGCTCTAGGGCGTCTTCCTCTTGCTCCGACCCACGCGCCTGAGGGTTGGGAGCTCTGTCGCCTGACCACGATCGCGCGGCTCGAGAGTGGTCACACTCCGAGTCGCAGGAGGCCCGGTTACTGGGACGGAGGCATTCCCTGGGTCTCGTTGCACGACAGCGAGGCCCTCGATGGGCCGCTCGTTATGCAGACAGCGGAGACGGTTAGTCAACTCGGCCTTGATAACTCGTCCGCGCGTCTACTGCCTACCGGAACAGTGGTCTTCTCGCGTACGGCGACGGTCGGCAAAGCAACAGTGCTGGGCCGCCCGATGGCAACGAGCCAGGACTTCGCGAACTACGTCTGCGGGCCGCAGCTTCACAACCGATATCTGATGCATCTCTTCCGCTATATGCAGCCGGAGTGGACGCGCCTGATGGCCGGCAGCACCCACAACACGATCTATATGCCGGTGTTTGAGGCGCTGGAAATCCTTCGCCCTCCGCTAGAAGAGCAGGAAGCGATTGCGCGGGCGCTGGATGATGCCGACGCGCTTATCGCTTCGCTTGAGCAGCTCATCTCCAAGAAGCGGGCAGTCAGAGCTGGTGTCTCGCGCGAGCTTCTCACAGGCGTGCGCCGCCTTCCTGGGTTTTCTGAGCCCTGGAAGTTGCAGAGCGTTGGTGGCCACGTCACCTTTCTTCGGACGGCCAGCTACTCACGGGCCGAGATGGCGGAGTCGGAGCAGGTGGCGTGTCTGCACTACGGCGAAGTCCACGCAGCGCCAGGCGTCCATCTGGACGCGGCTGCGGCGACGCTTCCTCGTGTGTCTCGATCCCAGGCAAAGCCGTATCCGTCCCTGCGGGTTGGCGACGTCGTCTTCGTTGACGCTTCGGAGGACGTCGAAGGCGTGGGCAAGAGCGTAGAGATCGTGGCGATCTCCCCTCTGGGGTGCATCGGAGGACTGCACACGATCGCTGCCCGGTTCGACGCTGACTTTCTCGCAGATGGCTTCAAGGGATACCTGCAAGACATTCCCGCTTTCCGACGTTCACTCGTCCGTTGGGCTGCGGGGCTCAAGGTGTTGGCCACGTCCGCCAGGCATATCGCGGACATCGAGGTGCTGCTACCGGGGGTCGATGAGCAAGTCGCGATCGCATCGGTTTTGACAGATATCGACGCCGAGATCGAGGCGCTCGAAACTCAGCGACGGAAGTCGACTCTCGTGAAGCAAGGGATGGCGCAAGCTCTCTTGACCGGACTTGTGCGCCTACCCCTCATCGCGGAGGACGCTTGAGCACGGTCGGCCAGAAAGAACGAGCGATCCAGAACAGGGTCGTCCGTCTGCTCTCTGACAAGGACGGACTCGACTGGAAGTACCTCGGCAACTGGGAAGACCGAGAGGGCAACGCCAACGTCGAGGAGACGCTCCTCACGGAGTGGCTGGTCAAGCGCGGCGTCGACGAGAAGTGGATCGGTAAGGCGTTCTACGAGCTCGAGAAGCTCAGCGCCGTCGGAGGAACGCGTCGCCTCTACGACGCCAACCGCGAGGTGTACGACGCGCTGCGATACGGGATCAAGGTTCTGCCCGAGCCGGGAGCTCAGAAGGAGACCGTCTGGCTGATCGACTGGGACAACCCCGGCGCGAACGACTTCGCTATCGCCGAGGAGGTGACTGTTCTCGGCGAGCACAACAAGCGGCCCGACATCGTCCTCTATGTGAACGGGATCGCGCTCGCCGTGATCGAGCTGAAGCGTTCGTCGGTCTCGGTCTCCGAGGGCATCCGCCAGAACCTCGATAGTCAGAAGAAGGAGTTCATCGAGCCCTTCTACTCGACCGTCCAGTTCGCGTTTGCAGGGAACGACACCGAGGGCCTGCGCTACGCCCCGATCGAGACGCGTGAGAGGTATTGGCTGGAGTGGAAGGAGCCGACCGACGTCGAGAACAAGCTCGATGCCGCGCTCCTCCAGATCTGCGAGAAGCATCGCTTCCTCGAACTGATCCACGATTTCATCGTCTTCGACGCCGGAACGAAGAAAGTCGCCAGACCGAACCAGTACTTCGGGGTCAAGGCAGCCCAGGAGCGCGTGCTGGCTCGGGAGGGCGGGATCATCTGGCACACCCAAGGCAGCGGCAAGAGCCTCACGATGGTCTGGCTCTCGAAGTGGATACGCGAGAACCTCGATGAGGCTCGCGTGCTGATCGTCACCGACCGCGAGGAGCTGGACGAGCAGCTAGAGGAGCGCGTCTTCAAGGGCATCGGCGAGGACATCCGGCGGACGAAGAGCGGCAAAGACCTTGTCGGTGTTCTCAACAGCTCGAGTCCCTCACTGATTTGCTCGCTGATCCACAAGTTCGGCTCGAGCGCTGAGGGCGACGTCCAAGCCTTCCTCGCTGACATCCAGGCCCATCTACCGGCGAACTTCGCGGCCAAGGGCGAGTTCTTCGTCTTCGTCGACGAATGCCACCGCACTCAGGCCGGCCTCCTACACGAGGCGATGAAGAAGCTCCTGCCAAACGCGACCTTCATCGGCTTCACCGGCACGCCACTGCTGAAGGCAGACAAGGACAAGAAGACGAGCATCTCCATCTTCGGGCCCTACATCCACACCTACACCTATGACCAAGCGGTTCGAGACAGGGTTGTCCTCGATCTGCGCTACGAAGCGCGGGAGATCAACCAGGATCTCCTCTCGCCGGAGAAGGTAGACCTCTGGTTCGAGGCCAAGACGCGGAACCTGACCCCAGCGGCCAAGGCCCAGGTCAAGCGGCGCTGGGGGACGATGCAGCGTGTCCTCAGCTCCGCCCAACGGCTCGACCAGATCGTCGGCGACATCTGCCTCGATATGGAGATGCGTCCGCGGTTGATGGACGGCCACGGGAACGCCCTTCTTGTCGCCGACAGCATCTACAGCGCCTGCCGTTTCTACGAGAAGTTCCAGCAGACCTCGCTGAAGGGGCACTGCGCGATCATCACTTCCTACTCGCCGACGATCGGCGACATCAAGGGCGAGGAGTCCGGGGAGGGCGAGACCGAGGCCCTTCTCAAATACGAGACTTACCGCAAGATGCTTGCTGCCCACTTCGCCGAGTCCGAAGAGACGGCGGTCAACAAGGTCGAGCTCTTCGAGGACGAGGTCAAGACGCGCTTCCTCAAAGAACCGGGGCAGATGAAGCTCCTGATCGTCGTCGACAAGCTCCTCACCGGCTTCGACGCCCCGTCGGCGACCTACCTTTACATCGATAAGTCGATGCGTGACCACGGCCTCTTTCAAGCCATATGCCGTGTCAACCGTCTCGATGACGAGAGCAAGGAGTACGGCTACGTCATCGACTACAAGGATCTCTTCAAGTCCCTCAAGAGTGCCGTGCACGACTACACGAGCGGGGCATTCTCAGGCTTTGATGCGGACGATGTTGCTGGTCTGCTGAAGGATCGCCTCGTCTCGGCGAGGGAACGGCTTGATGAGCTCCGCGAAGAGATCAAGGCGCTGTGCGAACCGGCGGGCCTGGCGCCCTCAACCCAGGACTACATCCGGTTCTTCGTAGCCCAAGACGGCGCCGACGAGGACGAACAGAACAGCTACGAGCGCCGGCGCGTCCTTCTCTACAAGCTCGCTGCCGCACTGACGCGGGCCTACGCTCAGATCGCCAACGAGTTGGCCGATGCCGGCTACTCCGAAACGGAAGCGAGAGAGATCAAGGCCGAGGTCGATCACTTCACGAAGCTCGCCGAGGAGATGAAGCTGGCCAGCGCCGACATCGTCGACCTCAAGCAGTACGAGCCCGATATGAGGCGCTTGCTTGACACCTACATCCGTGCTGATGCAAGTGAGGTCTTGTCGACCTTTGCAGATATGACCCTGATCGAGCTCCTCGTCAAGAAGGGCCCTGAGGCGATCGACGAGCTCCCGCCGGGGATCAAGGACGACAAGGAGGCCGTGGCCGAGACGATCGAGAACAACGTCCGCAAGGTCATCATCGAAGAGACGGCGGCCAATCCGAAGTACTACGAGAAGATGTCGGAGCTGCTCGATGCTCTCATCCAGGCCCGCCGCAATGCAGCGCTCGACTACAAGGCGTACCTGGTCGACATCGTCGACCTGGCCAAGCAAATCTCGAGCGGCCCCTCAGCCGGCGCGTACCCGGCTGAGATCAACTCTCCGCCGCGGCGAGCCCTGTACGACAACCTCGATCAAGACGCCGAGCTCGCCATCCTTCTCGACGAGGCGATCCGTCGCGTCAAGAAGGACGGCTGGCGCGGCAACCCGTTCAAGGAGAAGGAGGTTCGGAAAGCCATCGCGGGGATCGTCGGCGACCCGGAACTGGCTGAGAAGGTCTTCGGTCTGGCGGTGGCGCAAGGTGCGTACTGAGACATCCGAGATCGTCGTCAGCGGCATCCCCGTCCAGATCGTCCGCAAGAAGATCAAGAACCTTCATCTTGCGACGTACCCGCCCGAGGGTCGGGTACGGATTGCCGTCCCGCTACACGTTGACGATGAGGCGGCGCGGCTCGCCGTCACCTCGAAACTTGGCTGGATCAGGAAGCAGCAGCAGATCTTCTCCGAGCAGTTGCGGCAGTCCGAGCGGGAGATGGTCAACGGTGAGAGCCACTACGTGCGCGGCCGGCGCTACCGGCTGAAGGTCATCGAGGAGCCAGGAAGACAGCGCGTCAGGCTCTCCGGGCATACGCTCGAGATCAAGGTTCGCCCTGGGTCGACCGCGGAGCATCGGCGGGCAGTACTCGACCGCTGGAATCGAGAGCGGCTTCAGGTGGACGTCGACCGGCTTGTTGCAAAGTGGGAGCCGCTGGTCGGTGCCAGAGTAAACGAGGCACGGATCAAGCGGATGCGGACGAGGTGGGGAACTTGCAATCCCCAAGCCGCGCGAATCTGGATCAACGCAGAACTCGCCAAGAAGCCTGACGAGTGCCTGGAGTACATCGTTGTCCACGAGATGGTTCATCTACTCGAACGTCGACACAGCGACGTCTTCAAAGCGCATATGGATCGCCTCTTGCCGCTCTGGCGAAACCACCGCGACACGCTCAATTCGGTGCCGCTGGGGCACGAGGATTGGAACTACTGAGCAGAGCTAGCGCGAGGTTCTGGCAACAGGTCGTTGCTCAGTTGAACCGCCGGCAGGCGCAATCTCGTGTCACCTACGCGGCAGCTGGAACCCGGTACCGGAACTCGCGTCCGCCGGTGCGCGGGTTGACGCGCTCTCGCTCCAGCGCGCCGTTCCTTAGCAGTTGCCGGAGCCGGTTGTTCGCCGCCTGCGGCGTGAGGTTCAGTCGCAGCGCAAGGTCGATCGCACTGAAGTCTTGTAACTCCAGCGCTGCGTTCATCGTTTCCTCGAGCACCTCGTCAGCGCCCAGGAGTGCCGGCGGCCCTCCGTTTCCGAGGACGAGGGCGACGAGGTTGCGGTAACGCAGCGCGAGTCCGATCGTCTCGCGCACATCCTCGTTCGCGTTGAGCAGCACGATCGGGTGGCTCTCGTAGAAGCCGGCAACGCGTTCCGTCAGGAGCCGTCCGAGGCAGGCATCGGCAAACGGCACTGTGATCGCTCGGACGTCGCTGAAGTCGAGCGTGACGACGTTGTCGCTGCGGTGTGCTCGGATCGCGTGCTCGATGTCGCTCCGGGCACGGTCTCCCGCGTCTCGCGTGTCGAGGACGCCGTCGTTCTCGGCCGCGTACTGGGCCATCGGGTGCCTCATAGGACTGAGAGTAACGCTTTCACGGTGATCAGTGAATCCCATGGGGTAGGATATTATCCTACTATGCGGACGTGCCTAAGCCGAAGCTCCGGTTGCGTGACTGGCTGTTCGGAGGCGCCGGGAAGCGGCAGCTCCTCGAGCAGCTCATTGCGGAGGAAGGCAGAGCTTGGACGCAGACCGAGCTCGCAGATGCAGCGGGTCTGACCCCGAAGGGGAGCGTCGACGAGCATCTCGCCGCGCTTCGACAGTTGAAGCTCGTATCGCGGCGGGGCGCGGTCTATCGTTTCAACAGCTCGCACGAACTGGCCAAACCGCTTCGAGACGTCCTTGCGGTGGTGGAGGCACTACCGAACGTCCCGTTGAAGCGTCCGCGCTAGAGGCGGATGAATGGCACCGCCGGGTGCCTCGCCGTCGGGGCTGTTACGGCGTCGAGATGCTCGGGGCTTCTGAGCGAGAGGGAGACGACCTCGAAGCGCTCGCCGCCGTGAAGGACGCGTAGAGGCTCGGAGAGCACGAGCGTCGACGCGACCGCGCCGACGAAGCAGACGGCCACCGTCCGGCCCTCGATCTCGATCGTCCCGCACGCCGCGGTGCCCGTTTCGACGCCCCGCTCGATCAGCGTCCTCTCGTACTCGACGTACGCGGCCTCGCGGGCCTTCCCAGGTGCCGGCAGATCGGGAGCGGCCGGGAACGCTTCGCGTGCGGAGCCGGACGCCGGGAACGAGTGAACGAGGATGTCCACGTAGTGGTCGATGCCAGCGCCGAGGCCGGCATCGACGGCGAGCGTGAAACCGTGGTCGCTCGGCTCCAGCTCGCGACGCGGCTCCGGGCGGTCGAATCCCGCGAGCAGGAGGACGGGTTCGTCTCCGGCACGAATGGTGTTCGCGTCGTAGCGGCGCTCCGTGATCGAGGTCTTGAAGCCGACTGACTCGAGCTGCCGCCCGACGATGCGGGTCTTCGGCGCGTCGATGTCGGCGGGCGTCGTGAGCGCGCCCGTGCTCGCGTTTGCCTCGACGACCACGTCGAAGTCCTGCAACATCACGCGGGCAGCTGAGTCCGCGGCGTAGGGGAGACAACCGAGTGTCCAGGCGTAGCCCTGCCCGAGGTGCCCGAGTCCCGCGAGCCAAAACGACTCCGGAAGGAAGCGCACGGGTGGCCCCACCGCGACGCCGTCCCGCCAATCCCGGTCGGGCGTCCACAGGGAGAGCCCCACGGATCGCCTCCCCGCCGGGGGATGCCCGTACCGATGCAGGAAGGCCTCGGAGACGGAGAGCCCGCCGGCAAGCACGCCCGCGAGCTCACACTCCTGCTGCTCGCGCAAGCGGTCGGCGTGCTCGACGACCGCGGCGCCGACCCAGCCGTGCCACGTCGGATAGATGACGCTCGACCCCGGCGGCGGCTGGTCTGTGGTGCCGATGACGATGGTCGGGTGTGTGTCCTCGATGCTGTCGACGACGTCGGCGCCGAGAGCGGCCACCGCCTCTGATGCGGAGAGACCACGCACCCACGGGAGCGTCAGAACGGGGTTCTCCGAGAGCACGATGCGCACGCCTCCGGCGAAGGCACGCACGCCGGTGTTCACGACGGTCGCCAGGATCGCCTGCCGGGTGACGCTCGCCCCGACATCGCGTCCCACGACAACCTGCAAGACGTACGTCGCGTGGATCGCCGCGGCCTCATCGAGCGAGTCGGCGCTCCCGTCATCGGCGAACAGCTTCGCCGTCCGGTTCAAGCGATCCGCGTCGGTCACGCGAACCTCCCGACGTAGACGAGCCGCTCGGCGTCCCGGCGATAGGCGGACGACCAGCCCGCATCGCCGAAGTAGCGGTGAAGGCCGATGTCCGCCGGCGTCAGGTCGCCCTGAGCGAAGTCCGGAACGATCAACGCCACGTGGCCGGGCTTGGCGACCATCGGGTTCTGCCGATCAATGGGACTCTGACCAACCCACCCGCGCGGGTGCGTGTGCACGTCGGCGATAACGCCGAGCCCTTGCTCGCTGCAGAGCCGCCAGAGCTTGTCGTAGTAAATGCCGTCGAACGAGATACCGCCCGTCAAGCAGTTCGGGTCGAGGTCGTCGAGATAGACGACGGTCGTGACTCGGCGACTGTTCCGCTCGGCGAGGAGGAACGCGCCGGACTCGCGC